>Ga0169931_10010444_pt1 | contig 13237 bp, 8 predicted proteins | sample Kivu_15m_20L_FD_129675 | JGI IMG/M metagenome (GOLD analysis project Ga0169931, IMG submission 129675) | Freshwater microbial communities from Lake Kivu, Western Province, Rwanda to study Microbial Dark Matter (Phase II) - Kivu_15m_20L... | ecosystem: Environmental > Aquatic > Freshwater > Lake ...
ATGTTTTCTTTCCCTAATTATTTTTTAAGTCTAGTAATAAAAAACTATTTATTTTTCCAATACTACTAACTATCTTGACTCTTTCTCGACTTTTTGATCAATTTTTTATTATTCTAAGTTTGAATACTCTGAAAACAACTCTTTTTCTGATAATTTCGCATCTACTCTATAACATCATTCCAGTTTTTATTGCCCGATGACTTCTTTTTACTCTAACTCTTTGTTAACAACAATTTTTACAAAGGAACTTGCTGCTGATTATGCATCATTTTTATTTATTTTAACTCTTTGTGTCTTGATAAATGCATAGTTTTTGATGATTTATGATTCTTGTAAAATGCCAAATCTAGATGAGAATGAGAAGACAGAGCTGAGCTCACCTGGTTGAAACAGAAAGATTTAGCTTTTTTATGGTTTGATTTTTTGTCGATCAGATAGCGAGCCTGTTTACCTAGAGAATACTTAATCTATTATAAAGTAACTTGATTCCTAGGTTTATTTGATTTTTTAACAGCCAAAGTCTAATGTATTTAATTACAAAAATCCGCATACAATTTACGATTTTAATCCACTTACTTATGAAAACCTGTTCTTCGATATCTAATCGCATGCTTAGATCCGATATTATCTTAAAAATAATCATTTTTAGATTATAAAGTATTGTGTCGCTTCTCCTTTCTTATGTTATTGATAGAGTAGTTACTCAAGATCAGTTTATATGCACCGCTTTAAATTTCATACCCTAAAAGAACTTTTATTATCGAGAAGTAGACTTCTTATTAGTTACAAATAAGCGAATTTTAAGGGAAAAATGAGGTCTGGAATAAGACGTTGAGTTTGGCTAAAAGAATCAAACAATATTGGAACTTATAATTGCTTTTAAATACCCCAAAGCACAGCTAGTTGTATATTTATCTCAATCTAAATTTTACTTGTTTTATGATTTACGCAGTAAAATCTTGTAGTTTTTGTTTAAAATTCTCCAGAAAGTAGTATAAGAGCCCTTCTTGCATAAACTCCACTGGAAATTCCGACAACTTGCATACTATATTATTTACTTTGAATGAAGCTTGTTTCAATTTCCACACAAAAATCTTCTCAACAACTTTTCCTCTGATATCCCACTACCTGACGCTTCGTTAAAGTTCCTAATACTTGACCTGGGGGATGCCTTCCATTATTATAGAAGAATATTAATAATCTATGTATAATAAATGCTATAAAAATCATCATTTTTTACTTGCTGCCAATGATTTAATGCGAAAGTTGGAGAAAATCACATTATGACTTTTGCTTATTTTTGTACTTGGTTAGTTATCAGATTTGATGGTTGTAGAATTGTTGGATGATTTTCTGAAACCTTACTGCAAATTTCTCAAATAATGTTGGATGTAATTCTATTGCTCTGAAGCTGTATTTCTAGCAATATTCTCATGAGCCATATTCTTATCTTAAAACATCCTGCTAATTCGACCTTATCGATGCTTGACTTACTATGTCGCAACTCTTTTGCAGTTTCGTACTTTGGACATACTAAATCTCTACATTTTGTTGTAGAAAGATGGAGTTTGTTAACCGAAATTGAAAAATTTAATACTCACGTTTCTTTTTTATTGGCCTTTGGGTCGAAAAGATGAGATTTTTTAATTATAAGAATATCTTTGTTAGTTTTTGTGTTCCTAGACTTTTTATTTTTACAATTTTTACATGACTCTTTTCAAGAATTTCTGTCTTATATCGTTAGTAATAGTTCTTCTATCCCTGTCTTTTTTTACATTTTGATTCTTTGTATTTATTTATTCAGGACATAGGCTTTAGGAATAAATCAAATCGACATGATTAACCTTTCCCTCTATATAAATTTATTAGGTATCATTTGTTTTTCGCAGATTTTAGCGAACTTATGTTTGGCATTTATACGACTTTGTTATTGTTTTTTGTTCTGATGCTTTTATTGCTAACTTTTTATCGAGTTGAATCGTGTTTTATTCGGAATAGATAAAACAATCAAAAAAATATTTTTGTTAGCTTTATTTAATCTAGTTAGTGAACAGGCTTATCTTATTAGTTTTTTTATACTTTCTATGAAATTTTTTAATCAAACCATCATTTTTGAGGTTTCTCTCTTTAAGTTTTTACATTAGCATAGCATATTGCTCTTGTTTTGCAGCTTATTTAGATAAGTATTATTTGACTCTGATTTCTTCGACTTTGATATCTAGACCTTCAAACATCCACGAAATATATAACAAAATATGTAAGAAAGCACACTAATTTTATTAATTCATAAAGTTAATCTAGCTATAAATATGATTATATCACTTTATATTCACAATATTTTAATATATTCGTCGTATTTGATTTAATTAAAAAGTAGTCTATCAATAAATTAGTGCCAAAAAGATAGTCTGACTTCAATCATATGAGATTATCAATAAGATTGTCAACAATTATAAAGAAATTTGTGATTCTCTAACTCGAATAAGACATTCGCATTATTGAAAAGAACGTATTTGTAGTTTGAGATGCTAAAGCTATTCGCAAAAATGTTGATAAAAAAGCTAAAGAATAAAAAAAAAAGTAAATTTTATAAATTAGCTAATAGGTATTAACGTATAATTAACAGAAAATTCAAAAATAAGATTGTTTAAATATCAATAGCTGTATTCTTCATGAAAAATTCTGTTAAAAAATGTCGATAAAATCATAAATTAACTTTTTAAAAATGCTTACTATATATCGATGTATCAGTTAATGCAGATAAACTGATTTAGATATCTTTTCCTAAAAGATATGCATAAAAATAACCAATTACTGCTGATAAAAATAATCGTAAAATTCTTTAAATTCAACAGAAATGACTAATAAAAAAGTAGTGAAGGTCAATACATGTTCTAAAAATGCAAAAATTAACTATTTTTATGATTATTAGAATTCGTATTTGAAAAAGATGAGTAAATATTAGATCAAGAATTATCATTTTTTTATTCCTATTTTTCCCCTATTGTAGCGGCCGAAGGCACAAACTGCGGGAAAAACGAATTGGCTGAAACAAACGTAAAATAGTTAGCAAAAAGTGGATTGAAAGGTCCAGGACAGAACGGAAGAGATGGTACTTGATTTTGCATAAACGAGACAGATGCCATCTGAGAATAAGGATTAAGATTGATCGCACCTTGCCCAATCTATGGTGGTCTTTACGGTCCCTAATTTTCAATATCCTCTATTTACTAATTTTATTCCTTACCTTTTTTATGTTTATAATCAAGTTTGGTATTATTAACTTGACCCAAAAACAAATTGTTTTGTAGACTATTGCGCTCAGAATGCGGGAACGATCTATCTTATAGGTCTTGGTTGGACATTTAGTTATCTGATTTGTTTGCCATGTTGCTTTACTCCTCGATAGTGCCGCCACCTTTTTTAAATGCTATCAGTCGACGTACAAGCTTCTTCTACTTACGTAATGAACAATTTTTTCCTAATCCGAGACTTATAGTGTAACTTTGTAGCACTGATTTGAATCGATTTTTTATCATGTGTTCAGTACGATGGGGTAACTTTTATCTCCGAAGGTCAGCCCACTTCCTCCCTTTCTCGAGAACGAACTATAACATCAAAACGTCTTAGGAATCGTTCCATTTTCCGCTGATTTTTTGCAAGATTACTGCTGTTTGGATGGGTCGAGATGATTGAACCACTGCTATCTACATTGCTTGCTGCCACGATAGTAGACTTTGCCAGACTCTTCCCACAAGCGTTTTGACACCTAGTTCCATCGTCCAGTCGGTTCCTAGGTCCTTTATAACCTTCAATATACTCCATAATGCGACAAAGGATCAAATTTTCTTCCTACCTCCAACGTCGAGGAGCATGACCCCTTAAGGTACCCAACAGCTTTCTAGCCTCATATTGAAGCATAAGTTAATGTTTAGGTTCAAAATATGAGTTGATTCTTTGCCATTATACTGAAGTCTATATAAGGGATAAGTTACAAATTAAAAGAGATGTTTACCGGAAAGTAATATTTCAAAGACAAGAGACCAATGAAAGAGTCGAAGTTAGTTCTAAAACCATATACTTTTGGCCTTTTAAGGGCTTTCTCGGTAACTTATTTAAACATCTTGATACTGTTTAAGAGTTCTTTCGTGATATATTGATATTTTTTTTATTGTAAGCCCTTTTAGGACCTAGGAAGGGATTTTGTTAGCCTTACAGACTCTCCTTAACTATTATTTGTAATTTCTAAGCCCCTAAAGCTCCACTATTCGCATCTACATTTAATATATTTATAACATATTCAAAGGTCATTATCAGGAAATCATCGCAGTTTTAAGTTTCCAAGACGACACCCCCCAAATAACATCCATCGCCGTAATTGCCAACTAAAGATGACCTTTAGAGTCATAAACTTGCTGCCCTGCGTTAAACTTGATTTTGTATTTTAATGCCAATCTATTTTTTCAGGAATCGAGCATTCTGTCGTAGCCGAGTAGGTTAATCTGAGAGTTTAATCTGGTTAAAACTATTTTCCTCGTTAAATTACTGAAAATCCTGAAAATCTAAACTTTTCTTCTGATTGTTGGTATGATTATAATACGAAATATATAGTTAAAAAACTTAAAAGGCCATCTTTATCTATAAACAGCATTATCAAGCTATTTTTTTTATGGAATCTGAACACAGATCATGATTTTCACCTTAAAAATGTATATTAAATTAGTTCGAGAGTATATTGCTTAGTCGTTTCGAATAAATGAGTCATGGAAGAATCTCATGACTAAGTAAATGAAGCATTAAGACCCAGGGCTAAAAGAAAATGATAATTCTTCATTTAACCTTTCTTTTGGATGGCTTTGTGATCAAAAAATTTATATTTTAATGCCTAAATGAAAGCATATGCTTTTTGGAAGAAAAGAGGCTTCTATGGACTTAAACTCCAACTTCTTGGGCTCATCTTTGACAATTTTTTTGTTTTCAATAAAAAATTACAAAATAGCCTATGTAGGTTGGAACCAAATTGTAAAAAGCGTTTTTTGGAGGAGTCTTCAGGTAAGCTTTAAAATATATTTCAGAGTCCACGTAATAAAAAATTATAAAAAAAATGATGAATTTGATAAATAATTAAGATTTTCTACTTAAATTTAACCCATATTTGCTGAAAATCAATAAATAGTAACTTTTTGTTTCCTAATAATATCTCATCTTATATTTCAAATTAAAACAAACAAATATTTTGCCTTAACTATATAAAATCATATTCATATCTAAAATGACAATATTAATCACGCCTATGATGTAATAATAAATCAAAGAAGATGTAAAGCATCATATCCAGCGGAGACAAACTTCATTTTTTCGAGTACATGGAAATCGACATTCTTCAATAATATCTCAGAACTGGCATCCATTATTTTATCAACGCTGTACTCAATGCTTATCCTTCTCTCATCAGGTACAGATACTTTTCGCTTGAAATTTCAACTTTAATAGATTTTATCAAAGATTTTTACTACCTTTCAAAACATAATGCAAGTTATGCTTAAAAATTTTATGATTTTTAAAGGAAAGTAGGGACTTCTCGTAGTTCGTTTACCGCTTTAAAAAGCGCACTGATTTGGACTGTAATTCCCTATATTCTTTCAAAACTATAGCTACTCTATACCACAACAATCGGTCAATAACTAGATGGCATCAGACTGTCGAAAATAAAAAAAAAATTTACAAAAATATACCCCTTTCTATACACATTTACCAATATCATCCAAACAGTCTTTAAATTCAACTACTTACACGCGAAACAATAGTCTGATAACTTTTATAATCTGTATTACAAAATCGATCGGACTCATCTCGGACACAGCAGTAACGCAAAACAAAGCAAATACCCTATCCTTTAACTTCTGAAAAAACCAGGGTTGCTGATGATCTTAATGGGCCATAAGATAATAACTTGGTACTTTTCCCAAAAAAGCAAGCAACAAGCCACACTCAAAAGTGTTCAAGAACAAGTCCATGCTCCCGCCGAATCATAAAAAGTGACTACTAGTGGAAAATGCCCCATTTGCTTCAAGGCATTAAAAAATCCAACAATAGTAAAAGTCACAGGATACGTATATTGCTACGACTGCATTCAAGATCACGCCACCAAACACCGTAAATGTCCGATGAGCCAACACAGTATCTCGATTTAGTCTTTACAAATACTTTATAATTGATCGAATTCTATAGAATATAAAAGTTATTGATCGAATTCTATAGAATTTAAAAGTTGCTATAATTATTTTTTTCTAAAATAAAAATTTCTATTCGTATGAGACCATCACTAATTCTCCTTAGTTTCCTTTGTTTGCAGATAATCAAAATAATCACTTAGGAGCTCACTATTGATTTCAGCGCACCTATCGATCTTTCACCCTCGAACTAAAACATAAACTCAATAGATCTCGATCAAAACAACAATTTCATTGTCAGCTACTAGTCAACCTCTTCTTCAGGTTTCCTCCTAACATACTCATCAGAACTTTAAAAAGTCGATTTTATGACATTGAATGGCTAGAGTTCAAAGTATCAACAAGCTCGTCGACAATCCAATGCACCATCCATATAAGAAGATGTAATATTAAACAGTCTAAATCAAAGCATCTATATATATGACAAGACTACTAAACTCCTCAAAAAACAATACGATTATGCTTTACCAGTGCTTGCCTATGAGGGATTCGCCATAAATATAAATGGTCAAAACGTCTCGTTCGTCGTGGCTCTGACTACCAAACAAGTATCAGTCGGAATCGAAACAGACTAAACAAAAATAACTTTAAATGGATCTCCGATAAACAGCATGCCTAATTTCATCACAGATGCTGGGTTTTTGTACCATTCCGAATTTTAATGCATCAACATAACCTGCTATCTCTAAACTATTTTCTTTTACTCGTAAAATGATGATCTAACAGTAAACAAAATTCACGTAATAGTATAGATTTCTACCTCAGATCCAAGCAATTTTTATACTATCGCCAGGATGCACTTTTATTCAAATATTTTTTCAACAGCTATTCCTTTATCTTCATTTATCAAGTACAATCAGTTCATCTATTGCCAGGATTCTGCTGGAGATCACTATCTTTATGATTACTATTAAAATAGACTTGGAGAAGTTGATCAAGCACTTCCTACTTCATATACTTTAGGGATTTCCGACAAAAATAAGAGGATTTTGCTTATTCAATCTGGACAAATATTTTAAATAGCCTTTAATTATTCGATTTCGAAAATGCAAATAGTTGTTCCAGTCATGTCTTTACCGAGTGATAACTATCGAGTTGTTTCAGGGCCTCATTCTACCCTTATCTATATAAAATACAGTACAAAAGTATATGAAATAACTGATGTTACTAACAATCCAGTACCTAGCAACCTCACTAATGGAACTAATACTACAAAATAAGCTAACAGTACTAACATTACAGTAGATTTTAATAGCACCAATGCGACAGTAGATTTTAATAGCTCTAATGCGACAGTAGATTTTAATAGCACCAATGCGACAGTAGATTTTAATAGCACCAACGCTAGCTTATAAGATTTCATAATCCAAATCTTTTTTTAAGATTAATCCCTTCAAAAGGTTTTAGAAATCACTACTTAAGCTTTACAGTAAGTTATTCCTATACCTGGGGCTCGTAGGATCATCTCGCCTTTGTTTTATTTTTTCAGCTGTTTTGACGATTTATATTTATATCAATTTCATGACAGAAAATACGGAAAAACTATGACTAAACTTTTCAATTTTGTAAACTCAATCGAAAACTAAAAATGGGCTTTTTTTAACTATACTAACGTACTCAATATTTTAGGAATAAGTGTCTAAGGCTACAACAATATCACAGCTTACCAATAAGACTATCAAACTTACAATTTCACGTCAGTTAATCACACTCGAGTCGGCTCTTAAGGACTGCTTGTAAACTGCAACAATCTCTTCATAGTCATTTTACCAATTTTAATCACAGGATTTATTGCTTTTCGCATACTTTTTAAGATTCTTTTCAATTATCCAGCTTCGATTATCTTTCGGAAGTTTGATTTCATTGCTTTCCTTTTGCTTTTGCTTTTCGACGGAAACATTCAACAATTGTCCTTCTACATGACTTCGGAATGGCTTCACCTTTTTCATTTCAATTTTGCACAAAAGATAAGCAAAATGATCATAGTTCTCTTCGGTTTTGTTCTTTTGATGATGAGTGTCGCTTTCTTTTTCGTTTGCTATGCTACTTATAAGAAACTAAATCGTATCCTTATGGACAACAATCGCAATCGACTTTCCGGAGTGCTCTTTTTGACTCTTCAAATCTGTTTCAGAAACTTTTACTTAGGCTCTCTAAACTCTTTTCTAAGAATTATGGGCTACCCTTATATGATGGCTGTGCTTATCGGCAGCTAAATTCTTTTTCTTTTCGTGTTTGCCATATCGATTAGCTGTAAAATCTACAAACAAAAAAGTAAAATGTGGATCTATGTCATTCTAAACGCCTTCAAAATAGTGCTTCTGATTACATTTTTATTCGATTATGATCTTTCATAAACTCCAAGAGCTCTTTAAGACATTCAGATGTATCTAATTACTCTGCAATTAGGAATATTCATGATCGGCATAGTCTTTTAAGGTTTCTCGTGCCTTTGGGAAATAAAATCTATGATAAAAATACTTTTTTGTCACTAAAATAAAGAAAAGGATTGCGCTTTATAATAAACTAAGCTAAAAAAACAGTGCCGAACCAATATGCCGCAATAAAAAATAGCTTTTATCAAAATAAAATCATAAAATATAGGCATTTCATAACAATTAAGCAACAAAAATGAAAAATAAATCATCAAGAATACTTAAAATAAAAATTCTAATTAAGCTATTAAAAATTTAAACAAAGTTATTATTGCATAAAAAATAAATTAAAACAATTTTTAGTCAATTTAAACTGATACTTTTTCAAAGGGAATTTCGGATAATATCGGACAATCATCTCAAATAACTTTAGAAGCAAATCAGAGAAGTCATCTGATAAGAAATATAAAAAATGTTCACGATAGATGCTAAGGTAAAAACTTTCTTAGAATTTAAAAATAAGGTATTTTTGAAAAAGAAAAATAAGCAACTTAACAAATATAAAATTTATATTTAGATAGAAATTAAAAAGCGAGTTTTAAAATCTCATAATGCAAAAAATTGTAAACTTTAGAAAATAGTACATTTTAGCAACTATAGAAAGACAAAAATATAAAAAGTAAAAATCATTTTGACGTCAAAATCTCAAAAAAATTATGAAAAAAAATGATCTTAATATGATTTCTTGAATATAAAAATTATTAATCATATAATTAATAAAATAAGGAATCAAAAAATCATTGTTTTTGACATTTTTGAGGATTCGCTAATATAAAAAGCACTTATAACTGAGGGGTGTGAAATCATTAAGAAAATCAAAAGAAGATCGATCATTTGAAAACAAATAAAAAATGATTTGATTAAAAGAATGCGACTAATAATATATTTTTAGATTATAATTTTTTAGTATTTTATACGAATCGCATTAAATATTCCATATTATTTATTTTAGAAATAAACCTTCGATATCATGTTCCTCAAAACTGTGTATGTATGGCTTCAAATTACTCTGATAATCGCCTTAGATTAAGCCATCACGTTCGATACTCTTATCCGATTGACCCAGCAAGGCATGACTATAAACTCTATAGATCTTGATCACGATGACAGATTTGTGGTTTTCTTAAACACATACTCATTAAATGGTCATTATAGAAAATTCTCTTCCACTTTGGACTATATAGATCATGTGATTTTTCCAGGAGAGGCACATAAATATAAGCAGGCTTGATGAATCAAAAATGATTTTAGAGAATAGGAGTAATGAAACTAACTTGGTTTAAATGATTTCAATATACGCCAATCTTTATAATAATTACATATTTATATCTGAGCGCCATGACCAGCAGCGGTAACACCTACCTCGACGAGTTCATGGACCGCATGATCACCGTCCCCAACGATATCAATCGATATCTAAGACTCATTCGCAAGCTAGATAAGCGCGTAGAAGACATTCAAGCACTTTTGGTTCCTCAACAAACGAGATTTCTAGCTGCGGTTAAGGAACTCAAGGAAAAAAAAAGTACAGAACTGACTCCCGCACTCAAGGCTGAGCTCTAATCGATTGGCCTAAAACAAAAAGAAATTTTCGGATATAGCAAAGAAAAGAAGGAAATAGCTGAGCAACTTACGGCGTAGATAGCCGAGTACCACACAATGCTGGCGACCGAACTTAAAGCAAAGTACAAAGACAAACCCTAGGAATAGATTCTCAAGAAAAAGCGTATGAAATCAGACCCGAACAAGCTCAACGCGCCTGTTAAAAAGGAAGACTTCACCTACGATTCAAAATAGCCGCAGTATTGTTACTGCGGAAGAACATCTTTTGGGGAGATGGTGGCCTGCTAGAACCCTTACTGCTAGAAGGAGTGGTTCCATACCATCTGCATCGAGGAGAAAAACCTACCCGAGAAGTGGTATTGCAACTAATGCCAGAAACAAAAAGAAAAGACCAGAAATCCAACCTCAAGAGGGTACTTTATCAACAAAGAAAACACTGCATGATCATTATCTCATAACATATAAACTACTAAGTAAAATATTTTTATTTAAATAAAGAAAAACACGTTAGAACTAAAAATATCGTATATGCTCTACGAGTCGAAACTATCACTTGAATACTCGAAGAGCAAAAAAATTATAAATCTCTTTATCAATATTTTTCTTAATCGCTTTTAGTTAGACAAAAGAATATGCTTCTTAAATAAATATTTATAATTCAATTTCTAATAGAAAATGCTTTGCAGACTGCTCATTCTATGCCTCAAAATAAGCTTGATAGCATCGCTCAACATGAGTTCCATGTTCGGCGCTACGCTGAATCTTTCGCCGAACGGCTACAACATAAATTCGATAGACATGGATCTACAGGGAAACTTTGTGGTCAGCTATTAGACCAATAGGACTTAAGGACTCATCGCAAAGATCACACCCACGCTTCAGAATATTAGTTTTACGACGGTCAAAGGTGAGATAAGCAAATACCAACAAGCTCTGAATATGCCGAACACTAGACTCAATTTCTAAACAGACGTTCTTTTTAACTAAAAAAACAACAGCATCTACATATACAATAGCACAACTAATTCCCTCTAGAAACAGTATGACTATACCGAACCTCTTAAAGCCTTTGATAGTTTGAATTTCCAGCTGGGAAATTCTAATTTCAGCGAAGTAATCGCTATAACTTCGAGTTCAGTTCTTTTCGGGATGCAATATAACTAGATTGACTTGATATAGGACGGCACCTCTTTGTCCTAGTTACCAGTTTTGAACATATCAAAAGTTATAAAAACATCTGATGCTGTAGTATTTAATTCACCTGACAAACATGGCTATATGGCAAGCTATATCTACTCCACTCACAATAACTTAGAGATACGTGCATTTATTGTAAGAATATAAGCAACTTTTTCTAATTCAACCATCAGCTATCTCACAATCGAGATTTAATTTTTTACAAGTAATATTCTATCCACTGCAACTCCTGTTGTTACTTTCTCCAGGCAAGACCATCAAATTTACATTCAAGATCAAATCGGAAACCATTATTTCTTTCATGTTTACAAGGGAGCCACAACATTCGTTCCTCTCAACTTTACTAATGCACAAACACTTGCCATTTTCATGAAGGGCAGCACACGATACGCACTGCAAACAAACGCATTATTTTAAGCTTCTTTCAACTCACCTGCCAATACTTACACAATCGTCAGGAAGATTGACGATTTGCCAAGTAAAAACTATGCAATAGCAGTAGGATCTACTTTCATGTTGACCTATGTGCCACAAACTAAGGAAGTATACACTTAAGCCGCAGCCTATGTCTAGTTTATTTTACCTAATTTTTAAGAAGAAGAGAAAGAAGTCGTTTTCATGCCTTTTTAAAATGAAGTTCTAGCTTAAGCTTTGTAGGTCACCAATAAAGCACTTGAGTAAGCCATCCCTATCCCCGGAGCACGCAGAGCTTTTTCGCCTTTGTTTTACTTTTTCGCTTGCTTTGACGATATGTACCTTTATCAGTTCCATGATAGAAAATACGGAAAAACTATGACGAATCTTTTCGATTTCATCAACTCAATCGAAAACTAAAAATGGGCTTTGTATAATTATACTAGCGTCCTGAATACTTTGGGAATCAGTGTCTAATTCTACGACGATGCGACTGCGTATCAAAAAGAGTATCAAACTTACAAATATAAGACGGCAAATCATACTGAAGTCGGGTCTTAGGGACTCATGACCAACTGCAACAACTTCTTCATAGTCACTGTGCCCCTCACTATCGTAGGATTCGTAGTTTTTCGCATACTTTTCAAGCTTCTTTTCAATTATCCGATTTCGCTTATCTTTCGAAAGTTCGATTTCATGGCTTTTCTTTTCCTTTTGCTTTTCGATGGAAACATTCAGCAACTCACTTTCTACATGACATCTTAGTGGTTCCATCTTTTCCATTTCAATCTGCCTCAAAAGATAACAAAAATGGTCATAGTTCTGTTCGGTTTTGTCCTGATAATGCTCAGCGTCGCCTTCTGTTTGGTATGCTACTCAGTCTACAAGAAGCTCAATCGAATTATAATGGACAACAATCGCAATCGACTGTCTGGAGTCTTATTTCTCACTTTGCAAGTATTCTTCAGAAACTTTTACTTGGGCTTTCTGAACTCTTTTCTCAGAATAACCAGCAACTACTACTCTATGATGGCCGTACTCATCAGCAGCTAAGTATTATTTCTTTTAGTATTCGCTATATCCCTCAGTGGCAAAATTTACAAAAACAAAAGCAAAATGTGGATCTATGTGCTCATAAATGCCTTCAAAATATCGCTTTTAAGCACTTTCTTGTTTGATTACGACTTAGCATAGACCCCCTAAGTGCTCGAGGAGATTCAGCTGCTAATCATATCTCTGCAGCTCGGAGTGTTCATGATAGGCATCGTTTTCGAATCTATTTCGATGCTGTTCGAAATAGGAAGTACTATAAAATCGATTTTTTGCAGAAAAAAATAGCAAAGTATCGAGTAAAAAGCATCTAATTTACAGTCAAATTAGTAAAATAAAACTAAT
>Ga0169931_10010446_pt1 | contig 13236 bp, 10 predicted proteins | sample Kivu_15m_20L_FD_129675 | JGI IMG/M metagenome (GOLD analysis project Ga0169931, IMG submission 129675) | Freshwater microbial communities from Lake Kivu, Western Province, Rwanda to study Microbial Dark Matter (Phase II) - Kivu_15m_20L... | ecosystem: Environmental > Aquatic > Freshwater > Lake...
AGAAATAATTTCCGAGAGATTTCACTCAATTGTTGTCATAGATCCAGATATCGAGATTTACAAATATCTAAGTAAGATGCCTTATTTCGATAGAGTCGAATATTTAAGTAAATTACCACAATTGAAAAATCTGTCAAGAATTGATTTAGCAGTGATATCTAATTGGGGACCTGATCACTATGAGGTTTTTACCAAGTTAGCAGAAAGTGGAATTAAAAATTTCATTATTGAAAAACCGCTAGCTGATTCTTTTTATGAATTGAATCAAATGAAGCAACTGATGGAATCTATGAAGCTCAACGTAAGAACCAATTTAGGTATTCTGTATTCAGAAATACCTAAAAAGTTATTTGAGTTTGAAAAAACATATAAAATAGGAACACCCCGCTCCATTATAGTTTATGGTGGAGCCAAGTGCATTGCAACAATAGGCATACATTATGTGGCACTAGCCAATTATTTGTTCAAAAATCGCCCCTCCGCAGTGAGTGCAGTTTTAAGGTCTCATGAAATTAATCCAAGAAATAAAAGCTTAGTTTATCTTGAAGGTAGCGCACAATGGATCTATCCAAATGACCAATATCTATCTCTAAATTTTTCAAATACGAGCCAAATCGATCCTAAATGTATCATATTATATAGTAATGCTGAGATTAGTATATACAACCAAACTTTAGTTCTGAAAAAAATATCAAACAAAGATTTACAGACTTTAAATAAACCAACAAAAACGGCAAGCGCTAGTGAAACAATTTTAGAAATTAGCATAAACACGCACGAAGATATTATGAGCTCTATCAATAATGTATTTGACTCGCTTGCAAGAACTGAGGTTTCTATTGAAAGTCAGTGGGGTTTTGCAGCGACCTATGACCTGTTGTCAGCATTAGTCTCAAGTGAGTTACAACGGGTAATTAAGTTACCTATCGAGAATGACTCGCTAGAGTTCCTTTATCAAAAAAAATGGAGAATTTCTTGAAACCAAGAATATGTTTTGTTGGTGCAGGTTCGATAGCCCCGTTCCATATTAGTGCGGCTAGAGGAGCCGGATTTGAATTGTATACGATTTGCGCTAAGCCAAATTCTATACGAGCAAAAAAGTTATTCGAAAAATATAATTTCAATTATTATTTAGAAAACCTAGAAGAAATTCAAAAATTTAAGCCTGATGCAGTGGCAATTTTATCAAATACCCAAAATTTGATGCGTATTTATAAGCAATTACACCCACTAAGTATTCCAATTTTAATTGAAAAACCTGTCGTTGAGTCTGTTTATGAATTCCCGGAAAATATTGACTTAGATCACAAAAAAACTATAGTTGGGTATAATCGCCGGTTTTACAGCTCTATCCAATTTGTTAAAGCTAACTTAGGTGATCTGAACCAGGTTCACTCTAGTTGGATAATTTCAGAACTATCGACTTATCAAGAGAGTAGTATTAGTGAGAAGATCAGAGCGCTAAGAGAGAATTCAGTCCATGTTTTTGACTTGCTCTTATATTTATTTGGTTCAGTTAAAAATATAACTGTAGAAAGAGACCCAATTATCAGCAAGTCAACTGGTATTTCTGCCTTGGTGAAGTTTAATTCGGGTGCGACAGCGAGCTTAAATGTAAGTTTCAACATTCCTAATCTTTATGAGGCGAAAATATTTGTACCGCATAGAGTTTTCAATTTAAAACCAATTGAGAATTTATTTGAGTTTTCAAAAATCCAGGTAACGGAGCCCATAAACGAGAATGGTTCCAGAGAATATAAAGCAGATGGGCCAGTTTGGAAAATGGATAAAGTTGATTCTCAATTTAAGCCAGGCTTTTATCAACAATATGAGGAATTAAAAAGATTGATATTTGAGATTCCATGCAACATTGGCGCTTCTTTAAGAGATGCAAAAGCCGCTCTACAATTCGCAGAAGCCTTGCTTGATAGAGAGTATAAACAATACAGCGACTGAAGAGTCTTTGGTAGGCGTATTTCACCAATGCTAATACTTAATTAATCGTTTTCACTACATTACACCACCACTTCTACAGAATCTTAAACCAGTGAAATTTAAACGATCTTTCAGTAGAGATTTAAATATGCACCTCTTAATTCTATGATAATTGGATATTCACTTAATTTTGAATTATAATTTAACCTATTTACACAAATAAGTAGATATTGGTAAATCCTCCCGTAGTATACTCTTGATACAAGTCCCAAAGAAATAATTAACCAATTAGAACGGCATCTTTTATGATAAGTAAGCATAGTTCAGATAATTGGGTAAGGAGTTGCCTATTTAGGTATAGTAGTACCAGCAAGATCTATCGGGTTCTAACTGTGCTATGGATTGCTGGCACAAGGTAAGGAATGCCTCAAGTGACAACAAAAATATTGATAACTGGAGGCGCAGGCTATATTGGCTCAACACTTGTACCAATTATCCTGAGCAAAGGTTACCAAGTCACTGTGATTGATAACTTTATGTATCGCCAGATTGGTCTTGCTGGTAGTGTAAATCATCCAAAATTTAACCTAATTTATGGGGATGTTCGTGATTCAGCATTACTTCAAACTGAAATTTCGAAAGCTGATATTGTCTTACCACTTGCTGCAATAGTTGGGGCACCTGCATGCGCAAAAGATCCAATTATGGCAAGTTCTATTAATAAGGACAGCACTTTAAAGATTTTTGATTTGCTTAGTAAAGATCAACAGATAATCATGCCTACAACAAATAGTGCTTACGGAAGCGGCGGTGATCAAAATCTTTGTGATGAAAAATCGCCAATGAATCCAATCTCACTTTATGCAAAAGATAAGGTGTTTATTGAAAACAAATTGATGAATCACCAAAATGCTACAAGTTTCAGACTTGCTACTGTATTTGGAATTTCCCCTAGAATGAGATTAGATCTTTTAGTTAATAATTTTGTTTATCGAGCAATAACAGATCAGTACGTAGTGCTTTTTGAAGGACATTTCAAAAGAAACTACGTTCATATACTTGATGTCTGTAAAGCATTTCTTTTTGCAATTGAAAATCCACAAAAAGTTGTAGGTCAGATCTTCAACTTCGGATTATCAGATGCTAATATATCTAAAATAGAATTATGCGCCACAATTCAAAGATTGATACCTGATTTTGTTTTTTTTGAGTCTGCAATAAACAAGGATCCTGATCAACGTAATTATATTGTTTCTAATCAGAAAATAGAGGCTATTGGGTTGAAAGCCGAAATATCTTTAGAGCAAGGAATAGATGAGTTGATTAAAGGTTTACCCATGTTCACTCGTTTTGAATTTACAAATTTATAGAGATTATGATTATTACCAAAACGCCATACCGAATCTCATTGTTTGGTGGTGGTACGGATATGCCAAAATGGTATAAAAAAAACCGTGGCGCGGTGGTCTCCTTTGCAGTTGATAAATATTGCTACATCGTACTTCGTGATCTGCCAATTTTTTCCGAGCATGCGTTTAAGGTTACCTACTCACTTATAGAGACAGTGAATCAAGTGTCAGATATTCACCACCCTGCATTCAGAGAAGCAATCAAGAAATATGCCCCTATATCCAGACTTGAGATAAATCATTTAGGAGATCTGCCAGCTAGGTCTGGTATCGGATCAAGTTCAACTTTTGCAGTCGGTTTGATAAATGCGCTAAATTTGTGGTCTGGAAAATCTTTAACAAGTGAGAAATTGGCAAATCTAGCAATTGAATTCGAACAAAAAGATTTGCTAGAAAATGTAGGTTCTCAGGACCAAATAGCATGTGCCACAGGCGGGTTAAATTTGATTGAATTCGGACCTGAGGATAGATGGCAAGTGACCCCCTTAAACGTTTCTAATGATTATCGTAAAAAAATCGAATCTTGGATAGTATTGGCATATAGCGGAATAACAAGATACAGTTCAGATATTTCAAAACATTTAATTGAAAACTTAGAAAAACACAACATTCTTCTCAATAGAACGGCAGAATTAGCCTACATTTGTAATGACATTTTTCGATCGGAAGGTGATTTGTATCAAATTGGTACACTTCTTAACGAAAGTTGGGAAATTAAAAAAATTTTGAATCCCTACACATCTACCGAGGCTCTAAACTCACTTATTTCGAAAGCAAAAGATTTAGGTGCCATAGGTAGCAAGGTTTTAGGTGCAGGAGGTGGGGGCTTTTGCCTATTTTGGGTAGACCCTAAGAATAGGAATCATTTTGTAGAAAATATGAATTCTTTAAAAATAATCCCTATTGCGATTTCAGATGAGGGTACAACCCAAATCAAATAGAAGTAAAAGGTTCACTATATTCTATTTGAAATAAACCATAGAAAAATTTGTATAAGTGGAGCACAGGCGAGAAATGTTTTTGTACAGTATTTGCAATGATGATACCCTGATTTTGTTTAGAATCCATACCATTAGTTTTACATCTATGAAGTAGTTAGCTTACAATTCTATTTGTATCAAAATATGGTAGTGGGTTTATTGTAATTGTTTCAGCCCAGTTTGAATAAAATAAGGATTTTCAGCCAAAAGTTTTTCCAATTTACAATGTGATGTTTCATACCGCGTATACTATTCGATATGAAAAGTAAACTTAGAGTGCCTATTCTAGAAATAAATAACAATACCTGGATAACTCAAGAATATTTTCCTTATAATAAAGACCCTAAAGCAATTATCTTTCTAGATAGAGACGATACTCTAATTAAAGATTTTGGTGATAAAACGCATAAAAAAATCCCAAAGTTTAACTTGAATGTTGTCGTTTGCTTGAAAGTAATTTCTCAGGAATTGAATCATGCTGTAATTTTAGTTATTGTAACAAATCAGTCACGAATCAGCTCACATAAAACTTCAATAGTCGCACTCAAATTCTTTCACCTAGCTCTTATTATATATGGTAGATTGCTAGGTATTAGGATAAATAGAATAGTGACTTGCCCTCACTCGCCTTCAAGCGGATGTAAGTGTAGAAAGCCAAGTCCGGTAACAATCCTAAATACTGTTAAGGATTTTAATTGCAATGCTATACCTAAATTCATGATTGGCAACAGCCTAAGTGACATTCAAGCTGGATTATCTGCTGAGTGCTTTACCATCGGAGTTGGCCGCAAAAAATATAAACCGACTCTAAAAAAACATAAAAAATTATTTCTTGGACATTTTACTTTGAAACAAAGTTTTGTGCCGATTGTACTCAATATATTAAGGACAAAACCATATAAATAAGAACAAAATTTAACCTACGACGGCTGCAGTCACAGAAAGGAAAGCTCTAAAATTCTTGCTGTGTATTCAGTTTTGCTAATAAACAAAAGTATAATTGGATTCAGTATAATTTGTTTGTTCGACAAGTGTGACTGATGACATACTAATGAGTATTAAGCCCCTATCAGGAAATCACTCAAAAATTAGGCTAGAATTAAACAAAACATAAAAAATGTTTAGTGACAACGCAGAATAACCTAATTACCTTTATGTAAATTGGAGAAGTTACTAATGAAAATTGAAATGGATTTATTATTGGAACAAAAAATATTTGAGGTTAAAAAAATCTGGAGTGATCCGAGCTGTTTTCCCTTAAAAGACTTATCTGAGATCGCAGAAAAATTTGTATCAACATTTTCAACTGGAAAAAAAGTGGCTTTTGTTGGCAATGGAGGAAGTGCTGCAGAAAGCATACACTTGACTGCTGAATTTATTGGAAAGTGCGTAATTGATCATCATCCCTTACCTGTGCTCTGCCTGAATGAATCACAGAGTGTGATTACAGCAATAGGTAACGATTACGACTTTGACCAAATCTTTGCTCGTATGGTGAGAGCACATTTAAGAGAAGGTGATCTTCTTGTTGCCTTGTCTACTTCGGGGAAATCTAAGAATATTTTAGAAGCTTTAAAAGTGGCCACAGAAATGAGAGTTTCATGCATGCTTTGGATGGGAAGTTTTGAAACAAATATTCCAAGCGTTACGGTTTATAAAGCACCTTCAATATCAACTCCGCGCATACAAGAAATTCATCTAGCTTGGGGTCATTTAATTGCAGAAGTCATCGAGAGAAACATCAGCTTAACACATTCCTAAGTTATGTATTAAATGACATGTTGAAGAACTACGTTGGCAAAACTATATGAACGCAACAAAATCCTTATTGTTATAGCGCCATTTCATGTCAGAATAACGATAACAAATCTTGATAAAAAAGCAATATACTTAACTATGCAAAAAATTTTTCTCCTTTTAACAATATCCACATGTGTAAATTTTCTGATTTATAGTAAAACCAAGAATATTACTTATTTCAATAAAAAACTTGCCACAGATAATGAAAAAATGATGGAAACTGCTTATTTAATTAATCTGAAAGCTTGGCCTTCAAAGATGCACGAGATTAATTTTTCAAGAGGTCAGTTAAGAGAAGTTTGGGTTCTTGCACTTAGTATCATGTTAAAGATTTTCAAATTTGAAAAAAGCGAAAGAACTAACATTAGATTGTCGCTAATTTCTCATTGGATTAATGTTTTAATAATCTTTCAATTAGCCATTAATTTTATACCCTCAAATGAGGCATTTGTTTTATCTTTAATATATTTATCATCAGCTTGGACCTATCAAGTAGCACTTTACCTAGGCCACGTTATATTTTCTCAAACTTGGGCATTAATCTCAATACTTCTACTTGTTTATCATTTCAAATTCACGGAAATTTTTTATCTTTTTCTTAGTGCCATTTGTATAGCATTAAGTTTCTTTAGTTCTTCCGCATCTCGCAAGTTTCCCTATCTTTGGGTATCGTTACTAGTTTTATTTGATCAATTTTTCGATACCTACAAGTATTTTGATGTTACTCAAAACTTAGAGATAGCAAATATAGTAGTTGTAATAGTTTTGATGTTTGTAGGCAAATGGATTATAAAAATTTTTATTTCACAAAAAAAATTTTTAAGAGTATCCCAGGTGTTATTTCTAAACATATTTCGCTTGAATGTAAAAAATCGCCCTGATGTTGTTGTATTTTTATTAAAAGCTATTTTATTTGGGACTTTTTTACTAATTATTTTATTTGATGCAATTTTCAATAATGATTTTCAAAAAATTAAAGGTATTTTAACAATTCTTCTAGGTATCACCGGAGTAGCTATTTATGTTTTGGGTCCCAATTTTCTCAGAGGTCTGAATCGATATATAGTCTTTTTGAATATCGGTAGTTGGGCCAATCATTTTAAAGTATATGTTGAGAATTCAGAGAAAATTTTAGGAATTACAATCAAGGATAATTTTCGTGGAGGTGGCTTGAAATGGTTTTTTAGATTTCAAAATCAAGTTTCTCCAGTTATTTTTTATTTTTATCTCGCTTCAGTATTTGTTTTACTCGTTTTGAACATTATTGATTACAGTTCCGAAGGAATATTTCAATTTATTCTTATGCTTCTTTTATCTTTAATTCCTGCCATAATTCATAACCTTACTAAAGGAATTCAGGTGGGAAAAGCTTACTATTCTCAGATACTTGGATACTTCATTTTAGTAACATTTACAATTTACTATTTGATTCAATTTGAAATTTCACAGAATTTGATTGTTGGCGCTTTGGTATTTGTGTGCATACTTAACTTTATTCATTTATTTATATCTGCGCTTCCAGACCTAATTAATAGCCGAAGCACTTGTGGTGTATTAAAAGACTTCTTGATATTACATGATGTTCGTAAATATTCTACTTATGACTCGATCTATAACAACAGTTTAGTCGAAGTTCTTGTGAGCGATGAACAGTTAGCCAGCATACAAATAAGTCGTCATAAATCAATTATAGATTCTGATGATGATTATTTTGTAATTCCTAATAGAAGTAGTAAATCTGTGGCAATGGAATCGACACAGGTAGCCGCGCAAGGTTTGGACTTCGCGGGTGATGAATTTCTAAATTTTCTAGATCAAAATGATCTACTAGATCAAGTTACTGTATTGAAATTTCCAACCATTGGTAGCAGTAAGAATTACATATCTGAAAGTGAAGTTACAGGCTTTAGATATTTTCAACAGAGAAATTATTCAGATTCAGATTTTGAATTAACCTATGCAAGAATTATCGACATAAATCAAGCAAAAATGCTACAAGGTAAGGGTTTTGTTAAATGAAATGTAGATCTTGCGAATCTAACAATTTAAAATTAATTTTAGATTTGGGCTTACAGCCATGGGGTAATGATTTTCAATCAATTACAACTACAAGTGACCTTAAAAAATATCCATTGGAATTGTATTTTTGTTTAGATTGTAGCCTTGCCCAAATAGGCTATACAGTTCCAAAAGAAGTTATGTTTGTTAATCATAAATACATGTCAGGAACGACTGAAACTTTGACTAACCATTTTAACAATATTTCAAAAAAGTTGATTAAAAAATACAATTTGATTTTAACTGACCTAATTCTAGATATAGGAGGGAATGATGGAACCTACCTCGAATACTTTCACAGGAATGGGTACCGAACACTTAATATTGACTCGGGGGAGGTCCAATCTACAATTTCAAAAGCAAAAAGCATACCAACCATAAATGATTTTTTTTCAACTAATTTAGTTTTGAAAATTTTAGGTGACTTTGGTATGGCAAAGGTAATTCATGCTTCAGGGGTGTTGTTTCACCTCGAAAACCTGCACGACGTTTTTCAAGGAATTAAATTATTTCTAGCAGATGATGGTATTTTAGTTGCTGAGTTCATTTATTTACCAAAAATGATTGAAAACTTAGCTTATGATCAGATTTACCATGAACATTTGATGTACTACACCCTTTTTTCTTTACAAAAATTGTTAAAAAAATTTGATCTAGAAATTTTTGATTGTAATCTTTATCCTATTCACGGAGGAACCTGTGTAGCATATATCTCCCATAGGAATTCCAAACAGAAAACTAAGCGGTTCACTTTTTACTGGAATGAGGAGGTAAACAAAGGTTTTTGCGGAAGCCAACCGCTTCAAAAATTTGCAGAAGAGGTAAGAAAATCAAGTTTCCAGCTTCGAAGGTTAATTGAAGACAAAGTAAATAGTGGATCTAAGATTTATGCTATTGGCGCACCAGTGAAAGGTTCAACATTAATAAATTTTGCTAGTCTAAATGAAATCTTAATTCCTTTTGCAATAGAAACCAACAGATTAAAATTTGAGACTTTTTTACCTGGCACTAAAATCAGAGTTATTGAAGAAGGCTCAATTGGACATCCAGACGTTTATCTTCTGTTAGCTTGGAATTTCAAAGACGAAATAATATCTAAGTTTAAGGATTTTTTTAGCTCCGGCGGTAAGATGATAATTCCAATTCCTTACCCAACCGAGGTGACTTATTAAAATTTTTGTTACTGGAGGTAATGGATTTCTTGGAAGAAATTTGATTAAAAAGTTGGTTGATAATGGTAACCTGGTTGTGAGCCCGACTTCTAACGAATTAGATTTGAGATATTTCAATGACTTTGGAATTTATAATTCACATAAGTACGACTTAATATTCCATCTTGCGGCTTGGACGCAAGCTGGCGATTTCGCCTCAAAATTTCCTGGTAGCCAATGGATAAATAATCAAAGAATTAACACAAACGTTGTTTCATGGTGGAAAGAGTTTCAACCACAGGCTTATTTTATCTCAATCGGTACAAGTTGTTCCTATGCAAGTGAATCTAACTATGAAGAATCATCATATTTAGATGGATTTCCACATGGAGACTTATTGGTTTATGGGTACACAAAAAGAATGGTTTATCTTGCCCAATCTGCTTTAGAGAAAGAATTTGGATTAAAGTCTTTGGTTGCCGTTCCTTCTACTCTATACGGAAAAGGCTATGAAATTAATAATCGACAACCGCATTTCATTTTTGATTTGATTAAGAAATGTTTGAACTACAAATATTTCCAAACTCCAATTGAAATTTGGGGCAACGGGAAGCAAAAACGTGAACTAATATTGGTTGATGATTTTGTAGATAACCTTTTGCAGCTTGTGATAATGGGTCATACAGGTTTAATAAATATTGGAAGTGGAGAGGAATATGAAATATTACATTACCTAAATCAAGTAGCAAAAATATGTGGTTTAGATAATTATAATGTCAAATTTAAGCTAGACGCCTATGTAGGAGTTCTCTCTAAAAAACTAGCAATTAATAAAATTGCTAATACGATACCAAAAGTTAAAAAAACTTCATTAGAAAAAGGTTTGAGATTAACAATAGAAGATATTGAGAGTAGATATTACAAGAATAATTGATACAATTAAGTTCAAAGTAACCATAAATTCATTCAAAGGCGATTAACTAAACAATAGTTTAATTTAAACCAATAAATCAAATTTCATTTAATTTTACCAAAATTTTATTTGTTAACATGGAATTTTAGTCATTGCTGTAGAGTAAGGTCAAATATTCTAAGGATAAAATTGATACTAGTTGTAAAGTTCATATATGATGTGTAATAGTTGCTTATTAATCCATGATAAAAAATCTATTGATTTTTGTTAAACTGTTAGGTTTGCGAAATTGCTTTAAATGCTCTGTGATAAAAAAATCTAATTATAATTGATAAAGCGCGACGTCGCACAGGGGTGAGAACGAGGAAGTATTTTTTAATTTTTTTACTGTTATACTTTCGGTCATATTCTTGTAATGCACTTTTAACTGTATCAAGACCAACAACATTATTTTCTATACAGAAACCTATTATAAACTCAGAAAAATTTTCAAATCCTGTATCTAAGTCTAAGTTGAATTGAGGTCGACGATAAGTTCGAGCTCGAGAAAAGGGTCGATCAGGGTGATCGCCTCGAACCATGAATAAGGAATCAAAATTATAAACTTTTCCAAGAAACGGAATACTTGTTGCTGTGCAGTATTCAGCAAAGCCACTCTCTTGAAAAGTTAATGTACCGGTGAATTTGTTGACAGCGGTTGCAATAATTAATCCAGCATCTAGGCGTTTGACTGCAAATTCCAAATTTATGTAATTTTTCAGTGAAAGTGAAAATCTATTTGCTGCTATCTCGTTTATATTTGAATAAGCCTTCCAATAAAAAGCATTTGATAAAATAAAAAATTTATTTGAATAGAGTCTTATTCTAGATATTAAAGCTTTACCAGTAACCGCTACAAATTCTTCATTTTTATCCAAAAACCTGATTGCTTTGTCAAGACTTTTGGGAAGGTGAAAGTCATCATCACCTGAAATTACAAAATAGTTCCACGTACCTAAAGCGTAATTAAGCCCATCCTCGATCGATAAGTGAATCGATTTGTTTGGCACATGCAGATAGTGTACGTCACTGTAATCAAGCTCTGTAGCGCAGTCTCTTATTAAGAATTCATTATTGCTTTCGGATGCATCTAAAAAAAGTATTGGAATCTTGTAATCAATTTTATTATAAAATTTTAATTTCATAATGCACCAATTAATTCGATTTTTTGTTGGAACTATAATTACAAGTTTAGAGGTCATATACATAACTTTACCATGTGGTGCACAAGAAATGTATCTTTTATTCTCAATCTTAGTACGCTTAATTTTATTGGAATTTATCTAGTACGGATAAATTGTGGTTTAGCAAATAACTTATCAAAATAACAATAATCTAGTCACCACATGAGTTTCTCGTAAGAGAAGTTCATTAAGAATGTTGAATACTCTTAAATTTAACAAATTAGAACACTGAAAACAAACTTAGTTATGAAGTATTGTATATTTTGAAGCTACAGACTAACGTGTAGATTGATCATCAGAGGACTAACATAAAAGCAATTTAATCAGTAGAATTGAACTATGACCGGTTCGATAAAAGTCCGTATTCTAGATAATTCAAGAGATCAAGCAGAAGCTAGACAAATCTTTGATCAAGTTTGGATGTTAAATTTAGGAACAGAGATAACCCCTAACCTTTTGAAGGCAATGGTTCACAGTGGCTCGTACCTTTCAGGTGCGTTTATTAACAATGAAATAGTTGGCGCTGCCTTTGCATTTCCTGCTACAAATAGTGGATTACACCTTCACTCACATATGACTGCTGTGTTAGCTGAGCATCGAGATAAAGGTGTTGGTTATGCCCTAAAAATCGATCAATGGAATTGGGCAAAAAAACATAAGTATTCTCGTCTTTCTTGGACCTTTGACCCATTAGTAAGAAGAAATGCGAAATTAAATATAGTAAAGCTTGGGGTTGATATCTCTACCTACTATCCCAATTTTTATGGAGAGATGCCAGATTCATTAAATGCAGGCGACGAATCAGATCGTTTAATGGTTTCTTGGCGCACAGATAAAGATGCACCAAAAGCTAGAGAGTTAATCACTAAGCTAGAAACAGGTGATATTTTGATTGCAATTCCAGAGGATATTGTTGCGATTAGGTCTAAGGATCAAAGTGAGAGCATGAAATGGCGCAGGCAGGTAAAGGATCAATTCCTAGCTGCTTTTGAGAAAAATGGCAAAGTGATTGGCTTTTCAACAAATAATGAATATGTTGTGCGGATATGAGAATAAAAGAGACAGAGTTAAGAATTATTCAACTTCCGCTAGTGAGGCCATTTAGAACATCATTTGGCACTCAAACCTCACGCCAGGTTTTAATGGTGAAGATGGTGAATGAAAATGGCACAACTGGATGGGCTGAGTGTGTGGCAATGTCTGAACCCCTTTACACACCTGAGTACACATATGCCTGTATTGATCTGATAAAGAGATTTTTACTTCCAGCTTTAAAAAAGGCTGGAGATTTTAAAGCTGAAGAGGTTTCCACCATTTTAAAACCCTTCTTAGGCGGACAGATGGCAAAGGCCTCCCTTGAAACTGCGATATTGGATGCGCAATTAAGAGATGAGAAAAGATCACTTGCTGCATACCTTGGTGCTACTAAAGGTAAGGTTGAATGTGGCGTATCGGTTGGAATTGCAAATAACCTAGATGCTCTAGTTGAAGAGGTGAAATCCTATGTGGATGCTGGGTATCGAAGAATTAAGTTAAAGATAGAACCAGGTTGGGATATAGAAGCGGTTAAAACTATTAGAGAGATTTGGCCAGAGATTCCATTACAAGTTGATGCAAACCAGGCTTATTCAAGAGATGATGGCAAACACCTAGCACAGCTAGATGAATTCAACTTGTTATTAATTGAGCAACCATTGGATGAGCATGACATTTTGGGACACGCACTCCTTGCTAAAGAGGTTAAGACACCTATCTGCCTTGATGAAT
>Ga0169931_10010447_pt1 | contig 13236 bp, 10 predicted proteins | sample Kivu_15m_20L_FD_129675 | JGI IMG/M metagenome (GOLD analysis project Ga0169931, IMG submission 129675) | Freshwater microbial communities from Lake Kivu, Western Province, Rwanda to study Microbial Dark Matter (Phase II) - Kivu_15m_20L... | ecosystem: Environmental > Aquatic > Freshwater > Lake...
GAACTCGTGAAGCGCACCGACCTGGAGGAAGAGACGATCGCCGAGGTGCTCCGCGTACTGAAGACCGAACTGGAGGCCTGACCAAGCGCTCCCCGAGAAGCACCATCAGCAGCCACACCACAACCGAATGAGCGAAGCGACGGAGAAGGGCATACGATTGAGCAAGGCGGCGCGCGAGTTCAACCTCGGGCTGCACACGGTGGTGGAGTTCCTGGCCAAGAAGGGCCACCAGGTGGAGAGCAACCCGAACGCCAAGATCGAGACCGCGCTGTACGAGCTGCTGCTGGCCGAATTCGGCAAGGACCGTGAGATCAAGGTTCAGGCCCAGCAGACAGTGCAATTGCGGCACGAGCGTGAGACCATCACCCTCGGAACCACCGCCAAGGCCGAGCCCAAGGCCAAGGTGAAGGAGGAGGCCGATGTGATCATTCACAACGTTCAGCCCGCCGCCGATGCGGCAAAGACCGAAGCGGCAGAGCCCGAGCTGATCAAGGCACGCGTGGAGAAATCCGCCGGCCCCAAGACGCTGGGCAAGATCGACCTCGCTGGACCCAAGAAACCCTCCAAGCCCGCTGGCCCCGCTAAAGCCAGCGATGCAGGAACCCCAGCCGAAGAAGCAGCACCCGAATCCACAGGAGCGGCAACTCCTTCAGCCGAACCCGAGCCCGAGACCATCCGGGTGAACGTGACCAAGCTGGCGGGCGTGAAGCAACTGGGCCGCATCGAGCTGCCCGTGGAGAAGGAGCGCAAGCCCGCCGAGAAGCCCGATGCCGAGCGCGGCAAGCGCAAACGCATCGTGAAGCCCGGCCCCGTGAACGTGGATCGTGCCGTGCAGGCCGAGCAGCGCGCCAACGTGGGCCGCCCGGGCGAGCTCGACGAGAACGCCGTGAAGAAGAAGGTGAGCGAGACCCTCGCGCGCCTTACCGGAGGCAAGAGCCGCGGCGCCAAGATGCGCCGCGAGAAACGCGACCAGCGTGGCCGCCGCTTCGAGGAGGAGCAGGCCGCAATGGAGCTGGCCGGCATGACCTTGAAGGTGACCGAGTTCGTGACTGCGAGCGAACTGGCCAGCATGATGAGCGTGCCCGTCACCGACATCATCAAGGCCTGCTTCGCCCTGGGCATGATGGTGAGCATCAACCAGCGCCTGGATGCGGAGACCCTCGCGGTGATCGCCGAGGAGTACGGCTTCAAGGTGGAATTCGTGGGCGCCGAAGTGCAGCAGGACATCCAGGAAGAAGAGGACGATCCCGCGCGCGTCGCACCGCGCCCGCCCATCGTGACCGTGATGGGCCACGTGGACCACGGAAAGACCTCACTGCTCGACTACGTGCGCAGCGCCAACGTGGTGGCGGGCGAGGCCGGCGGCATCACACAGCACATCGGGGCCTACAGCGTTAAGCTGCCCAGCGGCAAGCAGATCACCTTCCTCGACACGCCGGGCCACGAGGCCTTCACCGCCATGCGTGCGCGCGGCGCGCAGATCACCGACATCGCCATCATCGTGATCGCCGCCGACGACAGCGTGATGCCACAGACCCGCGAGGCCATCAACCACGCGCAGGCCGCTGGCGTGCCCATGGTCTTCGCCTTCAACAAGATCGACAAGCAAGGCGCCAACGCTGACAAGATCCGCGAGGAGCTCTCGCAGATGAACATCCTCGTGGAGGAATGGGGCGGCAAGTTCCAGACCCAGGAGATCAGCGCCAAGAAGGGCACCGGCGTGGAGCAGCTCCTGGAGAAGGTGCTGCTCGAAGCAGAGCTGCTCGAGCTGAAGGCCGATCCCGGCAAGCGCGCGCACGGCGTCGTGATCGAGAGCACGCTCGAGCAAGGCCGCGGCTACGTGACCACCCTGCTCGTTGACGCGGGCACCTTGCGCAAAGGCGACATCATCCTCGCCGGGCAGTTCAGCGGCCGCGTGCGCAACATGTTCAACGAGCGCGGTCAGCAAGTGCCCGAAGCGCCGCCATCAACGCCCGTCTCCATCCTCGGCCTCGATGGCGCGCCCAATGCCGGCGACACCTTCCAGATCTTCGAGGATGACCGTGACGCGCGAGCCATCGCCACGCGGCGCCAGCAATTGCAGCGCGAGCAGGGCATCCGCACCCACAAGCACATCACCCTCGACGAGATCGGCCGTCGTCTCGCCATCGGCGACTTCAAGGAGCTCAACCTCATCGTCAAGGGCGATGTGGACGGCTCCGTGGAAGCACTCACCGATTCGCTGCTGAAGCTCAGCACCGAGCAGATCAAGGTGAGCGTGATCCACAAGGCCGTGGGCCCCATCGCCGAGAGCGATGTGCTGCTCGCCACCGCATCGAACGCCATCATCGTGGGCTTCCAGGTGCGGCCCACGCCCGGCGCGCGCAAGCTGGCCGAGACCGAGGAGATCGACATCCGCCTCTACTCCATCATCTACAACGCCATCGAGGAGATCAAGCAGGCCATGGAAGGCATGCTGGCCCCCAAAGAGGTGGAGAAGATCACCGGCACCGCCGAGGTGCGCGAGACCTTCAAGATCAGCAAGGTGGGCACCGTGGCCGGCTGCTACGTGCTCGATGGCAAGATCGAACGCAAGAACAAGGTGCGCCTCATCCGCGATGGCATCGTGGTCTACACCGGCGACCTCGACACCCTCAAGCGCTTCAAGGACGAGGTGAAGGAGGTGAGCCACGGCTACGAGTGCGGCCTCTCCATCAAGAACTTCAACGACATCAAGGTCGGCGACAACATCGAGGCCTTCACGATCGAAGAGGTTAAGCGGACGCTGGGGGAATAGCCGGTTACGTGTTGGCATGACTGGAGGGTTGAACCCTTCCTGGACCGGACCGATTCCACCCTCACCACCTTCTCAACCTTCAACTACCCGCTTGCCCATTCCCCCGATCGCCCTACTTTCGCGCCCCATTCTCAGGAAGACCCATGTACGCCATCGTTGACATCGCCGGCCAGCAATACAAGGTGCAGCAGGCCCAGAAGCTGAAGGTGCACCGCCTCGAGGCCGAGGAAGGCAAGCACGTTGAACTCGACCAAGTGCTGCTCGTAAGCGACGGCAAGACCGTGAGCGTGGGCGCCCCCGTAGTGGAAGGCGTCCGCATCGCCGCCAAGGTGCTGAGCCATGGCAAGGGCGACAAGGTGCTGGTATTCAAGAAGAAGCGCCGCAAGGGCTACCAGAAGATGAACGGCCACCGTCAGTACCTCACCGAGCTTTGGATCGAGGCCATCCTGGGCAAGGGCGAGAAGTTCGACGCCAGCAAGAGCACGGCGCCGAAGCCGAAAGCCGCCCCCGCCGCAGCGCCCAAGAAGGTGAAGAAGGTGTCTGAGCCGAAGGCCGAAGCCGCCGAGGCCGCAGCCAAGCCGGCCAAGAAGGCCGCCGCCAAGAAGGCACCAGCGAAGAAAGCCGCTCCCAAGAAGAAGTAACCACAAGGACCAACGCTATTCCGGCTCAGTCCGGAATGACAAGCCCCCAAAGCCATGGCACATAAGAAAGGCGAAGGCAGTACCCAGAACGGACGCGAATCGCACTCGAAGCGACTCGGCGTGAAGATCTTCGGCGGCAGCAAGGCCGTCGCAGGCAACATCCTTGTGCGCCAGCGTGGCACCAAGCACCACCCCGGCCGCAACGTGGGCATGGGCGTGGACCACACGCTGTTCGCCCTCGCCGACGGCATTGTCACCTTCAAGCGCACCCGCAACGACCGCAGCGTGGTGAGCGTGCTCCCCGAGCAGAAGGCCGACTAAGCCAGAACAGAACCCCGGACCGAAGCCCTTCCGCCACCCGCGGAGGGGCTTCGCCTTGAAGGAGGGCCGTGCATCGACGGATACCTTTGACCACGAACGGAGACACCCATGCTCGAACTGAATTACCTGCGGGAGAATCGTGACGAGGCCGAGCAGCGCCTGTCAAAGCGAAACATCGATGCCCGAGCGGCGCTGGACCGCGTGAAGGAGCTGGACGATGCGCGCCGGGCAACGCAGACCGAACTCGATGGCCGCCAGGCCGAAGTGAACAGCATAAGCCGGAGCGTGGGCGAGCTGATGAAGGCGGGCAGGAAGGAGGAGGCCGAGGCCGCCAAGGCGCGCAGCACGGAGTTGAAAGGCGGCATCCAAGTGCTGCAGGATCAGCTCGAAGCCGGCGAGCAAGCGCTCCGCGATCACCTGATCACGCTGCCCAACGCGCCCAACCTGAAAGTGCCCGATGGCAAGACGCCAGAGGAGAACACCGTGGTGATGCAGGAGGGCGCCATCCCGGACCTCGGGCCCGATGCCAAGCCGCATTGGGTGCTGGGCGAGGAGTACGGCTTCCTGCACATGGAATTGGGCGTGAAGCTCACCGGCGCGGGATTCCCCGTGTACAGCGGCCAGGGAGCGCGGTTGCAGCGCGCCCTCATCGCCTTCTTCCTCGATAAGGCCACCGAGGCCGGCTACCGCGAGATCATCCCGCCGCACATGGTGAACAGCGCCAGTGCCTTCGCCACCGGGCAGCTGCCCGACAAGGAGGGACAGATGTACCACGCCACGGTCGATGACCTCTACCTGATCCCCACAGCCGAGGTGCCAATCACCAACCTGTACCGCGACGAGATCGTCGACCCCGAGCGCCTGCCGATCAAGAACGTGGGCTACACGCCCTGCTTCCGCCGCGAGGCCGGGAGCTACGGCGCGCACGTGCGCGGCCTCAACCGCGTGCACCAGTTCGATAAGGTGGAGATTGTGCGCGTTGAGAAGCCCGAGAACAGTTACGCCGCGCTGGAAGAGATGGTGGAGCACGTGAAGGGCTTGCTTCGCGCGCTTGAACTGCCCTACCGCCAGCTCCTGCTCTGCGGCGGCGACATGGGCTTCGCAAGCGCCATGACCTACGACATGGAAGTGTTCAGCGCAGCGCAGCAACGCTGGCTCGAGGTGAGCAGCATCAGCAACTTCGAGACTTTCCAGAGCAACCGCTTGAAGCTGCGCTATCGCGACGAGAACAAGAAGCCCCGCCTCGCGCACACGCTCAACGGCAGCGCGCTGGCCCTGGCGCGGATCGTGGCGGCGCTGATCGAGAACAACCAAGGACCTGAAGGCATCCGGATCCCCAAGGCCTTGCAGCCCTACACCGGCTTCGCGCTCATTACCAAATGACCACCGGCATACGCAAGCCCCGGCAAGCCGCGTTCGTGATGTGCGCCTTGATGTCGGCCTGCGCGAAGCCGCCTGACCAGCAGCAGATCGCCGCCGTGGACCAGCTCATCACGGCCACCGACGCCGCCTCGCTCACCATGAACGAGCTCAACCGCGCCCGCTATGCCGAGGCCGACTCGCAGCGCTCCGCTGACTCGTCGCTTTACGCGGCGCGCTTCGCTGAGGCGCTGCGCCCGGAGGAGGCCCGAGCCCTCGGCAATCAGTGGGTCGCGCTCAACGGCGCGCACGCCATGGCCCGCGACCACGAGCGCGTGCTCATCGAGCTCATCGCCAGCGCCGAACGCCTGCGCGCGCTTCGCCATGACATCGCAAACGGCGCCTTCGACCGCGAGCAGGCGGCGCCCTTGATCGCCACCGAGCAGCAGCTCCACACCGAGATGATCGGCGGCGTGCACGCCGTGATCGACAACTACCGCCTGCTCCAACAGGCTTGGGACCGGCGCGATACCGTGGCCTCGTACTTCGCCCACTCCGCCACGCCATGAGACGCGCGCTATTCATCCTGCTCGCCGCGCTCACCGCGACGCTCGCCGCCGCCCAGCCTGGCTCCGACGAGCAGCTCGCCGCGCAGTACTTCCAGCAGGGCGACTTCCCCAAGGCCGTGCTCTACTACGAGCGGCTCTACAAGCAGCAGCCCACCGACTACTACTACGAGCAGCTGCTCAAGAGCCAGATCGGCGTGCCCGACCTGGAGGCCGCCCAGAAGCTGGTGAAGGACCGCATGCGGCGCAACAACGAGGACCCGCGCTTCGCCATCGACATGGGCCGCGTGCTGGAGCTGAAAGGCGAAGCGGAAAAAGGCCAGAAGGAGTACGAGCGGGCGCTCAAGCTCATGCGCGGCGACCAGGGCAGCGTGCGCGCCACGGCAAACGCGTTCCAGGCTTACAACAAGCTCGACCTCGCGCTGGAAGCGTACACGCGCGGCAACCGCGTGGCCACCGATGGCATGGGCTACACCTTCGAGATCGCCAACCTGCACGGGCTCAAGGGCGACATGCCGCGCATGGTGGCCGCGTACATGGACCTGCTGGCATCGCATGAGGCGTACGTGCAAGCGGTGCAGAACGCCCTCTCGCGCCATTTCGACCTCGACACCGGCGACGCGCGCGCGGAGATCCTGCGCACCGAGCTGCTTCGCCGCATCCAACGCGACCCCTCGCGCACCATCTTTCCCGAGATGCTCATCTGGATGCTCATCCAGCAGAAGGACCTGGAAGCGGCCTTCGTGCAGAGCAAGGCGCTCGACAAGCGTCTCGATGAAGGCGGCGCTCGCCTCATGGACCTCGCCCGCATCGCCGAGGCGAACAAGGACTACGGCATCGCCTTCCGCTGTTACGACCATGTGATCGGCCTGGGTCGCAACGACGCCAGCTTCTTCAGCGCGCGCACCGGTGCGGTGCATGCCCGCTACCTGCAGCTCACCACCGGCCCCACGCCATTGGCCGCCGACCTCGCCGACCTCGACCAGCGCATGGCAGCGACGCTGGCGGACATGGGCCTCGCCCGGCACACCGTGAACCTGCTGCGTGAGCGGGCGCACCTCCAGGCCTTCTTCATGGCCCGGATCACCGAGGCCGTCGTCCTGCTCGAGGAAGGCATCGCGCTGCCCGCCATCGATGCCAAGCAGAAGGCCGAATTGAAGCTCGACCTCGGCGAGCTCCACCTGATTGACGGCGACATCTGGGAGGCCTCACTGCTCTTCAGCCAGGTCGATCTCGATTTCAAGCACGATGCGCTCGGACATGAGGCGCGCCTGCGCAACGCCAAGGTCTCCTTCTATGCCGGCGATTTCAACTGGGCGCAGGCGCAGCTGCAGGTGCTCAAGGCCAGCACCAGCAAGCTCATCGCCAACGATGCGCTGGAGCTCAGCCTGCGCATCACCGATGCACTGGGCATCGACAGCAACGCGGTGCCACTCTCCTACTTCGCCCGCGCCGAGCTGCTGCGCGTGCAGCGGCAGCACGACCGCGCACTGCTCACCCTCGACTCGCTGGAGAAGGAGTTCCCCATGCACTCCCTCGGCGACGACGTGCTGTATGAACGCTACCGCATCGCGATGGCGCGCAACCAGTACAACGAAGCGGCCGCCTTCCTGCAGAAGGTGATCGAGCTCTACCCCATCGACATCCTCGTGGACAACGCGCTCATGGACCTGGGCCGCCTCTACGAGGACCAGCTGAAGGACCCGGAGAAGGCAAAGGGCTATTTCGAGAAACTCCTCTTCGAGCAGACCGGCAGCATCTTCGTTCCTGAAGCGCGCGAGCGTTACAGGCGCCTGCGTGGCGATGCGCCCGACGCGCCGAAAGAGGAACGCTTCTTCTATCAAGGCACGCCATGATCATCTACAACGTCACAGTGAGCATCGATGCCGATGCGCACGACGCCTGGCTGTCGTGGATGAAGGAGGAGCACATCCCGCGCGTGATGGCCACGCAACGCTTCATCAGCAGCCGCATGCACAAGGTGCTGGCGCAGGACGATGGCGGCGTGACCTATGCGATCCAGTACACCGCCGCTGACATGCAGCAGTACGAGCGCTACCGCGACGAGGAGGCCCCGCGCCTGCAGGCCGAGGCCAATGAGCGCTTCGGTGGCCGCTTCCACGCCTTCCGCACCTTGCTGGAAGTGGTTCACGACGCATGAGCCAGATTCGCGCGAAGAAGTTCCTCGGCCAGCACTTCCTGAAGGAGGACCACATCGCGCAGCGCATCGCCGAGAGCCTCACGGGCCATGGCGGCTACAAGCAGGTGATCGAGTTGGGGCCGGGCACGGGCGCGCTCACCAAGCATCTGATCGCCCGCACCGAATTCAAGCTCACCTGCTTCGAGGTGGACCGCGAATCGGTGCCCTACCTGCGCGAGCACTTCCCCGGCATCGATGTGCGCGAGGCGGATTTCCTGGGCATGGATCCGGACAGCGTGACCGATGGCCGCTTCGCCGTGGTGGGCAACTTCCCTTACAACATCAGCACACAGATCGTATTCAAAGTGCTCGACCATCGCGACCGCTGCACAGAACTGGTGGGCATGTTCCAGAAGGAAGTGGCCGACCGCATCCGCGCACCGCATGGCAGCAAGACCTACGGCATCACCAGCGTGCTCGCGCAGGCGTGGTACGATGTGGAGCTGCTCTTCCATGTGGAGCCGGGCAGTTTCATACCACCACCCAAGGTGCGCAGCTCCGTGATCCGCATGAAGCGCAACACCACCACTGAGTTGGGCTGCGACGAAGCGCTCCTGTACCGCGTGGTGAAGACCGCCTTCAATCAGCGCCGCAAGACCTTGCGCAATGCACTGAAGCCCTTGCCCGAAGCGGAGCGCGGAATCCCTGCGCGGTTCGCGGAGAAGCGCGCGGAGCAGTTGAGCGTGGCGGAGTTCGTGGAGTTGACCCAGGCCTGGACGAGATCGATGATCCAGACCGTGAAGTAGTTTTCAACAGGTCTTGCAACTGCCAATTGAGCTGGGCTAGCTTCACCTGCCCAATCCCTAACGCCATGCAGAACGCAGAACGCAGAACGCAGAACGCAGAACGCAGAACGCAGAGCGCAGAACGCAGAACGCAGAGCGCAGAGCGCAGAACGCTTGGCGCTTCGCGCTAAGTGGATTGAGTTGCATCGTTATCTCTTGCGTCGGTCTTGGGCAAACGCCGTATGTGCCACCCTCGCCGTGGGCCGATGAGGGAAGCGGCAATCTGGTATACCGCAAGAATGCTGGGCAACGGACAAGCACCAATGGCGCGGGCTGCACGGACGTTTTCTTCACCACACAAGGATCACCTGTGGTGATTGACGCACGAACGAAAAGCCGAATCACCTACACGCTGCCGGTCGCGGATAACGATACGGCGACCATTGATACGCTCTATCGCGTTGACATGGGGTTCTCAGGAGCGCGAGAGCGCAACCCTATCCCGTTGGACGAGGTGGGAGACCTGGTCAATTATTATCAGCCTTCCGGCAGCTTCACCGGGGTTGTTGGATACAAGCGCCTGGTGTATTGGAGCCTCTGGGATAGTGTTGATGTTCATTACAGCCAGGGCATCACCGGTCCGCGCATGGCCTTCGTGGTCCGGCCAGGCGGCACCCCCGAATCGATCGTAGTCACGTTTCTTGGCCAGGACAGCTTGAACATTGATTGGCAGGGAGCCTTGAGGCTGTACCTCGACGAGAAGTGGTTCAGGTTCGAACAGGCCATAGCCTACCAAGTGGAAACCAATGGCGCTATCACGCCACTGAACTGGACCGCCAGCTACGAGCACGTCGATGGAACCTCTTACGTGAAGTTCAACTTCGACGCTTACGATGCGGGTAAGCCGCTCGTCTTCCTCATCGGCTATCCGCCACCCCCGCCACAGGGCGGCGGAGGCGGTGCCGACAACCTCACCTGGAGCACCACGGCTGGCCGGAACACAGGCTACCTCGATAGCGATTTCTACCTCGGCGGGGACCACCTGCCCGATAATGACCTCATCATTACCGGCGCCACCATGGATCCATTGTTCCCGGCCACACCAGGCGTGGTACCTACACCCATGCTCCGGGATGTCTTCGTGAGCCGTTTCGATTATGCCCCAGGAGACTCTGAGAACGACGCGAAGCTGCTATGGACTACTTTCATTGTCGGCAACGCCTACGATGCGCCCACCTGCATCAAGTACGTGCCGATGCACGACCGCATCTACGTGGGCGGATGGACCAATAGCTGGATCTGGCCGATGAGGCCATTCTCAAATCCGAACGATGGCAGCTATTATCAGGATGTGCGAAATGGGCTTCGAGACGCATTCATTGCACGTCTCGAACCGTTCACGGGCGGGCTTGATCGCAGCACCTACTACGGTGGCCAGGGCGATGACATCATCACGTCGATTACCGCTGATAGCTGGGAGAATGTGTTCTTCTTCGGCGTCACCGATTCCGAGACGGGCAGCTATGCCAGTTGTAATGCGACTGCGAACGGCCTGCCCTTGTGCGACCCGGGTACCAGCAACTACCAGCAGGATGACAATGCCGGCGGGCTGGACATCTTCGTTGCACGTATGGATGCCGTTTTCAACCTGGGTTGGGGCAGCTTCATAGGCGGCTCGGGTGACGATCGGGTATTCGATGCGGACTACCAACCAAACAATTCACCGAACTTCGACCGAATCGTAATAGCGGGGAGCACCACGGGCTCCTTGCCTTATACCACTTCAGGGAATTTCCAGCTCAACGGTACTGGCGGTTCCGGCTTCCTCTGGCTCTTCAACTCCAACGGCCGAGATGGATGGGGCACGCACATCCACGGCATCACCGATCTGCAAGCGGTCTCGTTCGCCAAGGACCAAGTGCGAGTCATGGGCAAGACCAGAGACTGGCTGGAAGCGGATCCCATCAACTCCTGCGATGCCGTGCCGGGTTCACTGTCGATCTGCGGTGGCAGCACCACCATCAACTACATAGGCCATTACCTCGGCGAGTTCGACCTCGATGGCTTGGACCTCGTCTGGTCAACTGTTGAAAGCGGGGTCACCGACGCCAGCGCGCCCACTGCGGTGGATCGCTACCTGCTGCTCACTACGCTGCATGACATGTACCGGTTCATGGACCTGAAGACCAATGGCGACGATGATTTCCTCGCCATGGGCATGGTCTCGAATCTGGGCGTAGGGGTTCCAACTGCGTACCCCACCCAACCCTTGTGGGGCATGTACCATAGGCCGTACGATGCCGACCAAGGGTACGAGCAATCGGAGGTGATCCTGACCTTGTACCGGCACACGCACGAACGCATCTGGTGCTCCACGTTCGGCTCCTCGTTCCCGCATATCCCTTCCGCGCCCGCTGGCTTCGACGATTGGTTCTATTTAAGCCGAGGCTGCGACTACGGCCACGACATTGTCTGGGTGGATGGCGAGGTGCTCTATCTGGTGGGCACCACGGGCGGCTACAACTTCGACTTCCAGTGCCCCTTCCCCGGTACAAGCTATTGCGAGAACACCTTTGCTCCGCTGGCGGATGGCGCGGACGACTTCGATGGCATGATCGCGCGCTTCGATCTGCAGAATGTCAGCATTGGCATACCTGAGTCCAGTCCGCTCGATGCTCAGCTTATGGTCCGTCCTTCTCCTGCTGGCAACCACATCTCGATTGCAGGGCCGGCATGGTCCCAGGCGGGTGGCGCTGCGGTGATTGTGGATGCCACCGGTCGTCTCGTTCTCAAATGGCGGCATCAACCGAATGTGCCCGTTGACGTGACAGGGCTCGCTGCCGGGAGCTATACGGTCGAGCTGCGAGATCGCTCATCGCTCCTTTCTGCCACCGGGCGTTTCATCAAGCTCTAGCCATGTTCTTGGGTTCTCGACTTCGGCTGGGCATCGCCGCATGCCTGGTGATTCAGACAGGCTCTGCCTCAGCTCAACTGGTCATAGAAATGGGTGGTGGCGTTGGACTTCAAGGAGTCCAATTCGCCTACGTAGATTCCTTAAGCAATGACCTCTACTTGGCCGGTCAGTTCTCCTACGCCAACAATCTCCCTACAAGCCCAGGCATTCAGTTGTGGAACAGCGAAGGGCTCCAGCCATTGGGCTGCGGCGTAGAGTGGGACTGCATCTCACCGGGCTCAGGCGCACCATTGGGTAACCCCAACTGGGCGCTGGCCATGTGGAATGGCGACCTCTACTTCGGCGGTTATATCTTCTTCAGCAGGGATGGCTACACCTACAACGGCATCATGCGCTGGGACGGCAGCCAATGGCTACCATTGGGCAATGGGGTCGACGGCCCGGTGAAGAGCATCAAGGTGATCGACGACCAGCTCATCGTAGCGGGCTGGTTCACCTACGCCGATACGGTGTTGGCCAATGGTTTGGCGCGCTGGGACGGCGAGGCCTGGCACCGCGTGTTGGATGTGCCTGCCTTTTATGTTGGCGGAGGACCGAACTTGGTTCAAGACGTTGAGGTGTACCAAGGCGAATGGTACCTCGGTGGTAACCTCTCGTCGCCCGCCCGTGATTTGGTGAAGTGGAATGGCACTACATGGGAAACCGTAGGTGGCGGCTTCCTCGGCACGTTCAGCCAAGTGAACAAGCTGCGCGTGTACGACGGGCGCTTGTATGTCGGTGGTTCATTCAGCCGCTGCCCGGAGCATGCCGGGGTGCCCAGTAACCCTGGCAGCGGCATTGTGGCTTGGGACGGCAGCGCTTGGGATGATCTAGGCGGCGGCACCTGCGGCTCTCCGAATGGATCGGTGCTGAGCATGACCTGGTGGAATGATGAGCTCTATGCCTGCGGCCTCTTCACCGTCATGGGCGGGCAGGCCGGCGCCCGCCTGGCGAAATGGGATGGCGAGCGCTGGTGCATGATGACGCCCCCGGAGTATTGGGGCGGAGGTGGTCCGGGCGCACTCGAGGTGTACAACGACAGCTTGTACATCGGCGGGTCCTTCCTCGTGGCAGGCGGAGATTCCTTGAGTTGTTTCGTGAAGTGGACTGGTGGTGATTACACATATTCATGCGGAGCGCTGGGGGTTGAGGAGGCGAACACGGAACTTGATGGATTGATCTGCTCACCGAATCCAACGAACGGTATCCTCAGCCTGCGAGCTCCAAGCTGGGCGAATCCGGATTGCACGCTTCGGGTGCTCAATGCCGCTGGCCAGGTCGTGATGCGCACTTCATTCTCCCCTGCGAGCAGCCTCGATACTGAATCACTCCCTGCCGGTGCCTACGCGGTGATGCTTCAACATGAATCTGGGCGATTCATAACCGGTCGGTTCGTCAAGAATTGACCCGCAGCGCCTCCGCTATTTTCGCCGCATGAAGGCGGCACGCTCCACTATCCTCTATTACTGCGCGGCGCTGCTGGTCTTCTGCTCCATCGTCTATGCGGTGATTGTCTCGGGCAGCAGCTTGCGGCCCGACCTCGCTGAGCAACTGCGCAGCGCTGCCAGCAGTTCCTTGGCGGTTGGCGCGCTCGATCAATTCCAGCAGACCACGCGAGAGAACATCTCGCATCCGCTGGCCGTGCTGCTGCTTCAGATCGCCGCCATCCTCGCCCTGGCGCGGCTCTTCGCCTAC
>Ga0169931_10010448_pt1 | contig 13235 bp, 3 predicted proteins | sample Kivu_15m_20L_FD_129675 | JGI IMG/M metagenome (GOLD analysis project Ga0169931, IMG submission 129675) | Freshwater microbial communities from Lake Kivu, Western Province, Rwanda to study Microbial Dark Matter (Phase II) - Kivu_15m_20L... | ecosystem: Environmental > Aquatic > Freshwater > Lake ...
CCTCTTCGTCATCATTGTCATTGTAGTCCTTGATCCTTATATCCTTAGAATTAGAAAAATCCATCTCTACTCCTATCTCATAGTGTGTCTCGTTATCTACTTTGTATATAAAATTCCCATATATGTCAGCTTTCGCTTTTTCTACTTTTCCATTTATTATTTTTAAGGAAATTCCTTTTGCTATTTTATAATTTTCAAATTGAATTTTTTGTTTTTTGTTCTTTTTTACTGTTTTATCCTTTTTCGTAATTAAAGCAGCAACTCTGTGATTCATATAACTTATAATTAATATTAATTACTATTTTAATATAAATATTAGTCAGAATGTTGAGTTTTTAATTTTAATAAAAAATAAGAGAAATTTTAAATAATAAAAATTAATAAAGAGCATCTATATTCTTTATTCAATTTTGATTTATCCTTTTGTCAATTGAGTGGAGTCGATCACAGTTGAGGCCCCTCCTGTTTTAGAGGTATCTTTAACTGTGACTATTTTATCATCGTACCCTGTAATGTTCGTATCATTTTCTACAATCGAGATGTCATTGTTGATATCGTATGAGTTGTAATAGAATGGTTTAGGATCGATATTCTCGTACCATCCATAAGAATAATTGTTCAGTCTTTTAATTTCTTTTCTGTGTGTCTTCATTCGTTTGTTCATCTCGATGTTGTGAGCGTTTTGTGTTTTTTCTGCTTTTACTTCGTGTTGGTTAATGCTAGGAGCAGAATCTTCCGCAATTTTGAATTTTTTCAGACCACTAGATATTATTTTGGTATTATCTATGTATTCTTTTATAACGTTCATATAGTTCATATTCATTTGCTTGTGCATTATTTCTACGATTTTTTTGTTTTTAATTGATTCCTTCTGGATTGTCATGTTTTCTAAGAGATTTTCAAATAAAAATCTGCCGTGTGCTCTTTTGAAGTTTATGCTAATTCTAAATAGCAGGTCTAGACATTTTATTCTTGTGTTAATTTCAGGTAGAGAAGAGAGAATCAATCTAAGTCGTTTTTTATTTACTAAATGATAAAACAATTGTTGAGCCTAATTTGAATGAAAAATATTTTTTCTTACCATATGATTAAGTTGATAATTCCTCATCTCTCTGATATTAACTCTCATAATAATTTTGCTAAGTACTTCGGTTAATCTCTTCGTCTCTTCTTTCGGTTTTGAATTAACATTAAAAGAAAATTCTTGTGCTTTTAAAACTGGGCTATTACCTAATTCATCGACTTTAATTAAAACTGGAGGATCTTCTTCTTTTTTGTGATCAGGTGAATTTAGATCTGGATTGTAAACTAAAACTTTTCTTTCTTTATCTTCGTCCTTACAATCTATCTCAGAAGAATCAATAGTATTTTCAGGAACTTCATAAACTTTTTCTTTATCTTCTAAATTTACTATTTTCTCCTGAGCTATATTCCTCTTTATTTCATCTTCATCAACGGGATTTTCTTTTAGTAACTCTACGATGTTTCTCCATTTTCTTAAATTTTTAAGTTTGAAAATTATCAAGAAATTATTTTTATTCATAAAGATGTTTGTCAAAATCTTTTTCCTTAAATTTTCTATTTCAGGCTTTATAACTGTCTTGTCTTTAAGGAAATCACTTAATCTTCTTTGAATCAAGGAAATTTTTCCAGACAATCTGGATTTAGCTTCTTTAGTAAATAGACAAGGCTTAACAATTGGAAGTTTATGAATAATATCCTGTGAGGATTTAATTATTTGATAATTGTATTTGTTGATTATAGTATAATTGTTTGTATAAGTCCCTGGAGATTTCAAGCGGGACTCATTCGAATTAGGAATTTCCTTTAATGGTTGATAAGTTTGTGGAGTCTCGATATCTTCTTTTTCATTATTTTGAATGGATCGTACTGGAGATGATCTAATTATCTCTTTAAATATTTCATCATTTTCTTCGGGTTTATCATATTCATCTAATATAATTTCTCTTTTATTGGGGGTATTATATTGAGATGTTATATCTTTTTCTACTTTTTTAAGATTTTCGTCATAGTTTACAGAATGTAGTTTGATATTTTTATCCAATTTAGATTCTTTATACTTCTTATATCCTTTTTGTAGATCGACAATTCTCTTTTCTAGGCTTATAGATCTAGTCTTCTTAGTCATATTCACAATTGAATTAAGCAACTTCCTAGAAATAGCTGGAATCTTCTTATCGTCTGTTTTAACAGTTCCAACTTCAATGGCTGAATTTCGAGATAATTCTAAATCATATTGTTGTTTGATAGCAATTTGCTTGATGACTTTTTTATTGCTCTTGTGCTGCTTCCATGTATGCTGTACGTCCTCTATTTTCTTTTCAACTTGGAATTTGTTATTTTTAGTAAGATAATTCAAGGAAAATATTTTTCTTTGTTTCAATGCAAGTGGAGAAGATCTAATTACTTGATAATCTAAATTCATCTGAGGATTTGTGATTAATTGAAGAGGTTCTGGCTTGTTTATTCCTTCTGATTTTAAATCAAGACAAATAGGTGTATTAGTAACGAGTTGAAGAGGTTCTTTATCTTTTTTAATATCATTTATGGATGTTTTTTCTTTAGGATGGATTTGGTCTATTTGATTTTTTTCGGCTTTTACTTCTGGAGCAAAATCTATTGAAATTTGTTTATTCGGCACTAATTTGATCTCAGCGAATTCTCTCACAATATCGAATTTTTTCTCTACATTATTAGATTCAGATATATCTACTGCAGGCTTTATTATCTTAATATTAGGTGATTTATATTCCAATTGATTAGAAACTAGAGCAAATATTAAATCTCCCTGTTTGAATGGCTTATTTCCATCTCCTGCTGATTTTCTCCATGTTCTTTGGATTTCTAATATTTGGCTATTTGTAGTATGTTTAAAACTTTTAGTAAATAACATTGGTGTAGTCTTTAATTTTAATAATGGGGCTTTTTCTAATAATGGAGACGATTGTATAATTTTGTCTGATTTCTCTTTTTTGTTTACTGCCAAAGGCAAATCATAAAGAGAAATTTTAAGAGGTTTAAGTGGAATATCATAATGGATAGATTGGAATTCAGAGGATTTAGTGATTTGTAATGGTGCTGGTTTGGAAGTTTGCCCATTCAATTTTGATTTCCTGTATTTTCTTTGGATTTCAATAATGTTCTTGTAATTAGTATTATAACTATGCTTTGTTATTGAAGGAACATTATAAATTTTCTTAATTTTTTTAATTTTTTCCTCATCTAAAGATATTTTATTTTCTGTAAGATCTTTTTCACGAGCACTGTACTCTGAATCCTTTTCTAAGAGATAAGCTCTCTGCTTTTGTCCAAGATATGCAATTTGCTCATTATGCTGGCTAGTCAACTCTAAATTAAAAGATTGATCAATATAATTTTGTTCATTTATAATTTCTTTTAAACGAATGAGTTTAGTAATTGTAACAGGTAATAGCTTAGGAATTTTTATACCTAGTGACAATAAGAGTTCTTGTTCCTTATTTATCGAGTCTTCTTGTAATTTTTCTTTGATATCTTGAGGAGGATTAGTAGGAACAACGTTTTTATGTTTTTTAATTTCTCGCTGGATTTTGATGAAATTTTTTAAATTGATAAACTTAAATGCCTTAGTAAACGATGAGAGTACATCACATCTTGTAAATTTAATGATTTTGGGAATTTCTTTAATCAATTTTGAATCTGATTGGTCTGCAATAACCTTTCTTGATGCTACCTCTATCGATCTAATTTCTTCCATAACTAATTCTTGTTTCTGCTGTTTGATAGCAATAGGCTTAATGACCTTTTTATTGCTTCTATGCTGTTTCCATGTATGCTGTACTTCCTCTATTTTCTTTTCAACTGGGAATTTGTTACTTTTAGTAAGATATTTCAAGGAAAATATTTTTCTTTGTTTCAAAGGTAAATCAACAACACGTTCGTTGTTATTAATATACGAATTTAAGACAGATTCTTTAAAAACATTATCCAAAGGTTTTGATGGCTGTTGGTAGTTTATTTCCATATTGCTGGAATTTTCTATGTTAATCAAATAATTTAAATTATTTTTAGGTGATGATGAGATTTTTCTAACCGGTAATTGCTGACGTCTCTTCCAGATATTCTGTATAAGTTTATATTTTGTTGTAATTTTAGCTTTTGTTTCTTTATTAAAGAAAAGATTATTATATAATTTCTTTATTACGATAGTTCTGCCCTGAATTTTTCCTTCTGAAACTGGAACGGGCTCATCTTTTTTATCAACTTCCTTATTTTGGATATTATCCTCACTCTTCAAATTAATTGGAAGGTCTGATATCTCTTTAACTTCACCTTTACTTTGGATCCTTTCTGTTTTTTTGTGAAGATTTCTGAACAATTTTTGAATCAAAAAAATGTACTTCATATAATGAGGCTTAGTCTGTTTCGTAATAGTTTTGAAATATTCTCTGTTTTTAATTATTAATGGAAGGGAAAAGTGTATATTATTATTAGAGTGCTCTATTGAGTATTTATATCCTCTTAGCTTATTTTTCCTTTTCTTTTGTAGTTTTCTATATAATCTCTGAATCATCATTATGTATTTCATTTTAACATATGTTATGTCTTTACTGATCATCTTCGAACATTCTAATCTTTTAATTAAAAAAGGAATTGAAAAATGAATATTGTTATCAGAGTGCTCTATTGAATATTTATATCTACTCAACTTTCCACTGGCTTTCCTTGCGACTTCGACTGAATTCTTGCGTAATGAACGATGTGAATGTTGTCTCCAATTCTTCTGAATATTGTTTATACTCTTGTGAGTACAATGGTCGATTTCTTTGGTAATTGAGCAAGGAATGAAAATCTTTTTAATAAGAATAGGAATTTGTTTTGATTCCTCTAAGGTTAATACTGGTTTTGCGATTTTAGCGGTATGCTCAAGTTTATCTATTCCCTTACGAATTTTATTAATTCTTCTAATTACATATCTGATGTATCTCTTTGCTTTAGATTTTGGGGAATCTTTGCTTAGGTCATCAATATTTGTAAAAGAAAGAAGATTTGAATCCTTCTCTGAATCGTCATCGTTATTTACGCCTTTGAGCACCTCGACCAAAGGCTCCATAGAAAAGTCATCGATACTTGATTTTGATCCCCTCCATTTTTTTTGAATTAACTTTATCTGCTTCTCAAAAGATATGATATTAGTCTTTGTATTATAAACATTTGCTTTGTTTTTATTGAAAGAAACAGGTGTATTAATTAACGCTTCTCTAATAAATTGCTCAACTGAATCTGTTGTAGTTTTCTTTTCATTTTGTTGTCTTTGCTTTCTTCTTATCTCTAACATTTTAGTAATCAATGAATTTCTAATATCTTTAGTTATTTCTGAACTAGGAGGATTTTTATTCTGTGTAATTGTAGGCTTTTGTTCTCTTTCTACTTCAAGAGGATTATTTATTTGATTATCAACGATTGCACTTTTGGATTGAGGAATTTCTTTTTCTTTGTTGATGTTATTATTATATCTAAGCTTTCTTTGAATTTTCTCAACTTCTTTCACATTCGAATGCTTACTCTCCTTAATTAAGTATGCAAAGGAAGAAATTCTTGGGAGAACTAATTGCTTTATAGGTGCAGGTTTTTTCGAACGTACCGGGATGGTTAACTCGTTTTGATGTGTTATATTCATAACGTTTGTTGAATCAATCGTATTAGAATCAGTTAAATCTTTTAGATTTCGAATGATGTTGATTTTAGTAGCATAGGAATAATTTTGGATCTTAAAGAATTTTTTTGATCTCTGTATGATTTCATTTTCTGATGGAGAGTTCTTATAGTTATTAATACTATTAATTGTTAGCTGTATATCGTTTGTCGTGGTATTTTTTGCTCTCTTTTTACTGAGAATATGTTTTACCAATTTTTCAATAGCATCCTTACTTTGTTTGTTTAAATCATTTGGTAACGACGATTTTTTATATATCAGTGATAATAATAAATTCGATTCCTCATCTTGTTCTGAAGGATTTACTGACAAGTCTGAACGAGGTTTGGAAGAATCAACAAATATTTCTGGGTCGTTAATTGCAAGTTTATTGGAATAATTTTTGATTTGATGATTTTTCCAATTTTTCTGAATTTTAGTGACTTCCTTATGATTAGGTTTATGATTTTCCTTAGTGGAAAATGTAAAACTTGGATTTTTAATTTTATGAATAATCCTAGGTAATATTTCTGGTTCTATTTGTTTAGGAACGACGATAGTTTCAGTAAGAGGGTTTAAAGCTTCTTCTTTAATTTTGTTTTCTGTTGATGGTATGTCAGATTTATTTCCGAACGAGTAATCGTATTCATTTGTGATAGCAAAATTAAGCCATAATTTGGTATCATCTTCTATTTTGATAATTTCATCGGAAGTCTTATTTGTTAAACTTACGATATTTGGTGTAACAGCAATCTTATCATCTTTTATAACTTTCCCTGATTTAATTTTGAAGAATCTTTGTATTTCTTTTATCTTCTTTATTTTAGAAGTAAGATTTTTCTTAGTAATTGTCACATTGTTAGATACTTTTTTAAATACGAATGCTTTAGAAGTTTCTTTTATATGTGGTTTAATGTCATCTACTTCTTCCACAGATTTGGATGAAGGAATCACATCCTTTTTTGCTTCATATTCATGAGATTTAAGTAGGGAATGCCCAATTTCGTTGGTTTTAATTATCTTGGTGAATGTAGAAATTTTATTTAATCTTCTAATTATCCTTGATGATTTATCATTATAATTAGTATCATTTATATCAACTTCGACTTTAAGTATTGAGAAACCTTCCGATAGTTGCACATAATTATTAACCTTTGCATCTTTTTTTTCTAATTGCTCTGAGTTGATTTCATTATTCTGAGAAATTTCAACTGTTTCCTTTGTATCTTTAGGAGAGTTTACTGTATTTGAAATTTCCTTGATTTTTATATGTTTGGTGATCTCAACTGTTTTTTCAAGTTTCTTGAGTTTAAAAGGTAGAAGAATATTCTTATTTGCTAAGACATTTTCGATGTACGAAAAATCGTTTTTAAAAATAGAAAAATTAATTGAAGAAAATAACTGAAGATCAAAATCATTTTTCTTAAGTTCTGGTAGATTTTGAATAGATTTTTCTCCCTTAAAATTTATTTGATTTATTTCTTTAATTTCTAGATTAATATTATTAGCCTCTTCTGTTAATTTGAAAATTTTTGGTTCTTCATTTAAAATTGAAAATTCCAGATTGCTTTGGTCTAGAATCAATGGTAAAAAATTAGTGACAGGTTTCTCTTCTATTTGTTTGTGGTCTTGATTCCTTTCGATTGAAAAATCTTGAGAACTGAGTTCTAAAGTTGTAAACGCGTTTACTTGTTTATTCTCTAAATTTGTTAAAGGTGATTTTTCTTTTTCTTGAACACAGGCTTCGATTTTAACATTCGAAATTTCTCTTGCTTTAATTACCTTAGTAAATCCTGGAATAACAAGTAATCGTTTGAAAATAATTTTAGATTTTGGTTTATTATCTTGGACATTAATAATTGAGAATTCAAGATTAGTTTTCTCAATATTGATTACTTTAGAATTTTCGATCTCGATATTTCTACTTTCTACTTGAAGATCTTCAGAATGAAATTTGGGAAATTCTAGTAAAATATTTTTCACTTGATTATTTGGAATTTCTTTAGGTTTAATGGTTTTAGAGAAGAATGTATTTTGAAGTTTTTTCAGTTTAAAGACAGGTTCATTTATTTTTTCTGATTCGCCATGTTTTTGAATGAATGACAAATTATCCGGCAACTTCTCGAAAGTGAAAGTTTTTCTTATTATCTCAAACTTCTCTTGATATATTCCTCTTAAATTTATAGCATCAGACTCAACTTTTTCTATTTTACTGCTGGAATCTAAATTATTCTTGAATTCTTCCTTTAATCTGTAGCTTTTCGTCATGTAAAATGGTCTAAGATTTTGTCTATTTTTAATATGGTCCTTTATTTCAGGTTCTAGACTCTCGTAAGCAACATTGTTTCTATCGAAATTCTTATAATTAGTGACTACATGGTTAGGAAGGACACTTGTTAAATTTTGAGAAAATTCTATTGGATCGAGTTTAATTACAGAGAAAGAAATCGGAAGCTCATCCATTCTATTTTTGTCTCCTGTAGTTCTATCATAGATTCGAATGGATTTCGTTATAAGACTTTGTGATTTAATTGGTTTAAAATTAAACATTTTAATAGGGAATTTAGAAGGTAGATCTAGCTGATTTGTTGTCTCTTTTAATTTTAAACATTCTTCAAGTACTACCTTACTGTAGCTAAAAGATTCGAGGTTTGTAATAGAAAAAATTTTAGGAAAAATTATTTCAAATCTACTTTCGTCTTTAGGGATTTCTAAAATAGAATTATTGTTGGTATTGAGAGTAGTATTTAATTGAGTATTATCTATCGTTGTATAAGTTACATTTTCAGCTACTCTCTGAATCTTTTCGGTGGGTTTGATTACATTCTCTTTTGCACAGATATTGAAATTAAATGTGTTTTCTCTTAGGTAAATATATTCTTTCTCTTGAATATTTTTGTCAGAGAATTTTTCTTTGTTTTCATTCAAGGAAGTTTTATTAAATTCAACAGGTTTGCTTTCGATCAATACGGTGTCTTCTGTATTTTCCCTTTCAGAGATTTGGTGTAGGATTGGCTTATGGAGATTTTTGTATTCTTTTGTCATGGAAACACTGATGGAATACTTAAAAATGCGTATGGGGATAGGTTTTCTTTGCAAAGTTGAGGGTTTTTCATCTTCAATTTTTTCAGTATTATCAATATTTTCTTTAGGAGTGTTTTTGATAAAGTCTCTTTTCTTGTTCAAAAGTATTCTAATCAATTTTTGGATCCTAAATATTGTTTTTATTTCATAAGTTTTGTAATTTTTTGTCATCCCAGGTATAGCTCTGCAGTTTTTGAATCGTAGAGGCTTCTTGTATTCGTTCTCTTTGAACTGTTGTGGCTCGCTTTTAAATCTACCTTCTAAGAGATTTCCTTCTTCTTCTTCTTCTTTTTTTTCTTCTTTTTTTTCATTTTGCTCACATTCATTTACAATTTGACTTGACAGAAATTTGTATTCCTTGGTGAAAAAAGTATCCATCTTCAATTTTTTAAAAGTATAGGATTGTGTTTCTTTATTCAGTTTATTCAAAATGTCATGCTTGAGTTTATTTTGCTTCCATTTTCTTTGCAATCTAACAACTTTCATTAAAGTTTCAAATACATCAAGGCATTTTTTAGTAAAATTCATAGGGGCAATAACTCTTCTACATTCCACATTTGGAGTTGAAGCGGAATTTGAATTTTCATATGTTCTTTTGATTTCAGCACGACATCTGAAATGTTTTTGTATACTTGATATCTTATTATAAACTTCGTTCGTCTTGTAAATTTTAGAAAAGCCTGCACTATAAATTAATGGACTGATAGTATTTATAGGCCTCAATCTGATTATTTGTGGCGAAGGTATATCCGAAGGAACTACAGAAGGCTCACTAGGAATATCTCTATCGGTTTTCATAATAGTAAGAGTACTTTGTCTAGAAAAGAATAGTTCCGGTTTATGTTTCGCAATCCTTTTCAAGCGATTGAATTTCCTGAAAGTCCTTTGTATGAGAATAGCACTTCTTAAAATCCTTTTCTTCTTGAATTCATCTATTTCGGCAACGAATGAAAGTTGACTTATCAAAATGTTGAAATACTTTAATGTCATAAGCCTTTGTAGATTGATAATCATATTTTGTAAATTGAAATAATCATAAATTACAGACCTCACCTTAATTCTTAACTTCACACCTCTCCATAAGCTCTGTATCTTAGTTGCAGCTAATCTATTTATTTTAGAATGCTCTCTCCAAACAACTTGTATGAACTTAGCTGCGTTTTCCCTCACCCTCTGAGGGACTTTAAGAACATCATGTCTGTTAAATTTCTTTGCCAGAAGAATTTCTTTTCTATCATTAGGAATAGGGCTTCCATTGAACGGAATGATACCTCCTCTGAAATTCTTTTTGATTTTGTTGTCGCTACTTTCTTTAGAGATATTGCTTATGTTAATACTTAATAATGATTTATTATAAGGTGCAACAGAAATTGATGCATCGGGACTCCTTTGTTCTTTGAAAATATTCCTTTGTTGTGTGATTTTGGCAGATACATCTTCATTGAATTTATTTCTTTTCTGATTAATTTTTATCTTCTCGTTAATATCCTTAATCTCAGGCTCGGGCTGTGCAGCACTTGATTTTCTAGATTTTTGTCTTGGCTTTCTTAGCAAGAAGTCAGACAGTCTGTTGGAAAAGTTTCCGTATATTTCATATAAAACTTTTTTTCTTTCATATCTAGTATTGTCAGCATCACCCAGTATAAATGTGTTGTTGTTAGAATCTCTTCCAGAAACCACAACTGTATCCTTGGCATATTTTGAAGGATTCGCATGAGTTATAAGTTCAAATTCTTTAGAATCCTCTTCACTACTTATTTCTTTAAGGGTGCTTACTTGTCTAGTGATATCGTATCTTGAATTAGCATCACCAGGTCTTCTAATTTTATCATTAACGTTATTATGAGAGGAATCCAATTGAAATTTTACTCTAGTTCTTGCTTTGTTATCATGTTTGGTATTCGTCATAAAATTTTGAGGGTTTGGATTTACTTTGCCGAATACTCTTTCTGAATTAGTTTTATAGAAATGATCTTGACTGATTGCCTTGAATTTATTTGTTCCATAATTACTCTGCTCAAAGTTATTATACGAATCAGCATGATATTGGAATGGCACATATTTAGAGGTGTTTACTTTCAATTTCTGTAAATCTTTCTCTTCTTTATTAGGCAATCTTATAGAAGTAATATTGTAGGATTGATTAGGGTTGTTGTTAGTTGAGACTGAATAGAGTGAATTATTGATTTCTGGAGATTTTGAGAGATTTCTGAGAAAGGCATCTCCTGGCGAAATCGGTATTACCCTTGATGATACTTCTTGCTCCATCATATTTTGAATGGATTGAGGACGGTTTATGTTTAAATCTCTTGTAGTCGGACTGCGCTTTCTAGATTCAGCTCCTATAATGTTGAGATGCTTAGTTATCACTTCTCTCTTTATTTTTTCAAGAATGGAGTTTGCTTCAAGTCGTTTCAGCAGCTTTTTCTTGCTTTCAGCAATATTCCTCATCTCTTCATTGTCTTCAGCTTCTCTTAACGAAGAATTTTGATTTAAAGGTTCGCAAGATGTGAAATCTCTTTCTTGAACGCTCATTGGTATTTTTACTTCATTTTGTCTTTGTCTTTTTTGGGCTTCGTGTTTGACAATTCTTTCGATGAGATTCTCCTTTCTAGATGTCTTTATTATATTTAGATTTGTTTTCTTAGGAACTCTTTTATTATCTGGCCACTTGTTAGTTTCACTGTTCATATTAGATATTATATTTTTATTTAATTATTGTATTTCAAGTAAATTTTTAATTAAATATAAATAAAAATTTTAAAGGAAAAACGAAAAGATAAAAATAAATTCATTACGAATTAAAAAAATTTGGGTTATTTGTAATTCAATTGGAATAAAATCGTATCAGAGAACATTTCTTCAGTATCAGAAACAAATACTAAAACTTCTGCCCTGCCTGTTTGAAACTGAGGGGGTACTGAAATATTAATTAATTTTTTTTCATTAGGGTTGAAAGGAAGTCTTGTATCGACAATCTAGAAGAAAATAATTACATCAATGATAAATTTATTTTACGTTTAATAATTCTTCACTATTAGACTCGAAGTTTAAGAGAATCCAGCTATTCAATTGATTCATATATTCATATTTGAAATTGGTAATTGATCCGACTTTGCAATCGATCTGATGGACAAAGTTTATTTGAGGCTTGTCTGTAATTAATCTGACCATCCAACATTTTATAAGCTCCCTGCTGGAAATATCAACGCAATTTATTAGAATGTCATTATTTGTATTAGATTTAGGGAAGATCACATATTTGATCTCATTTGGAATATTAGGAACTACAATCATCGGGTTGCTAAATTTCTCAGGGAAAAAGAGAACTTCAGTATTGTTCGAAAAGAACTGAACAGTCTTCGGAACCTTTTCAGGTTCTAGAGACAACTTCTGAGTAAGTTTTAGCCCTAAATGTGAGTGGATGTCGATGCTAATTTAATTTTAATTTAAAAAAAATTTACTTTGTGATTGAATTTAATTCAAATTTCCAAGTTGCGTATAAACTGCTCTGATATGAATCCATGTATAACAGAATATAAATCTCGTTTTTGTATCCTTCATTCAATATTTTCGATTTGAAACAAAAGTCATTGGTTTCAGGATCCTGCTGGATAATTGTAGTTACATCTGTGCTTATGTAATTCTCCAAAATCTTCTGTGTCTTTAATTTGTCGAATTTAAATGGATTAGGAAATTTGATGGTCATGTATCTATTCTCAGGCAGATAGTATTTGAATACATGATCAATAACTGGAAACACCTTGACGATTGTTATAGAAAGGAAATAAAGAGGCTGCCCATTTTTCTTATAAACCCAAATCACATAATTACTATTGGTCTTTTTTTCATCGAAGGAGAGGATTTTAATAAGAATAGGAATACTCTCGTTAGGTTTGATGATCATATAGTTCTGTGAAATACTCTGGTAATCGTTTGGTTTAATCATCTTATGCTTCTCTGTAATATATTTCCATTCTTCAGGAGTGCTTATGATTCTGATAGTCTGATCCGTTATTAGATCTTCATATTTTGCTTCTTCTTTTGAATTTGATATTATCAAATGAAGCAATTCATCCTCGTCAGTTGGATTGTGAACTATAAAGTTACTGTAAAATGGTTGACCTAGGATTAGGCTGATATTCAGAGTATTTTTATTATATTCTTGGATAGTTTTGGTAAGAATTTCTTGTCTTTTATATTCTTTGATCCTATTCACATAATTCAGAGTCTTATAAAATTCCATCTCTTTCTCTTGCTTAATATGAAACTGCTGAAGCTTTTCTTCTGGCAGAGATAACCTTTTGTTATTGCCTTTATTAGGCTGATTTGTGTATTTCATGACTCTCAACCTTTTCTCAGTCTCTTTGTCGATCTTCAAAGTCAAGGAATTAAACTGCCTCACATCTTCATTAGAAAGAACAAACTCCTTTGGCTTGGCTAAGATAGTCCTAGC
>Ga0169931_10010449_pt1 | contig 13235 bp, 9 predicted proteins | sample Kivu_15m_20L_FD_129675 | JGI IMG/M metagenome (GOLD analysis project Ga0169931, IMG submission 129675) | Freshwater microbial communities from Lake Kivu, Western Province, Rwanda to study Microbial Dark Matter (Phase II) - Kivu_15m_20L... | ecosystem: Environmental > Aquatic > Freshwater > Lake ...
AGAAGTGTATTTATTTTGAAAATTTCTGGGAAAACAGTCTGAAGATCCCACAAAGAATCGATTTTGTTTTTTGAATAGTAGACTAAATTTAATTGCTTGTCTATAATATTTTGAAAACACATGTTATTTTTTATTGTGTAATAAAATTTTTCAAAGTAATCCGTGATGTTCGATTTATTCTTAGAAAATGAAGTAGGTAGTTTGTTATTTTCGATAGATAAACATAAATATAGCAGATGAGTTCCAACAATGTCGAAATTCGTCGAATTTTTTTCTGTTTTATCAAGACCTCTTTTATTAGATTTGAAGAAATAAAAACTGTCAGAATTTTTAAATTCCAGAGTTTGATTTTTGTTTGCTTCGACTGTATTCATAGAACAATTTATTTTCTTCAATTTTTCAAATGTTGTTTCCTTAAAATTTCTCCTAAATTTACTAAAGCTTTTAAAATCTTGGTTTGTTAAATTGTGTAAATCTAAATACAAACTTTTAAAGTCTGTTTTGTTAAATTTTATGGTAGAAGATTGGTCATATATAGGATATAAATAATCAACTCCTGAATTGCGAGTTATTCCAAAATTATCGTCTCTTCTATTATTGAATCTAAACAAAGTTTCATTTTTATCATTTCTATTTTCTTTAAAATAGTCATTTTCATTAAAGTAATCTTGATTTTTCTCTGAATTGTATTTTCCTAATCTTTCTTCATCAGAAAACTTTGTTATCTTTGACAAAATCACTTTGAATCCCCATTCTTTTAAAATATTTAAGAGATTATCCACATTGCAAGATAAATTATTTTTGTCCTGATTAGACAAACTAAAAACTACCATAAATGAATTGAACCGAATATCACATTGAGTAAGATGATTAATATAAGGAAGAATTTGATTCTTAATTGAAGTTGCAAAAGTATTCAAGGTTGCATCATCGAAACCTATCTGCTTGTGATTAGATGCACCGCAGTTACAACTTGCACAAATTGAAGGGATATTGTTCAAAGCATGGATTGATGGTGTATAACCCTTGCAATCTTCTAAACAAACTTCGCATATTCCTCGAATTATTCCGTAATGATCTGCCTTAGGCTTTAGGGCGGAAGAATCCTCTAGGAGTTTACTCATCTTGCTGAATCTATTTGTGAGGGTATTTGTCATATTCTGTATATCTGTATTATTTATAATGGAATTGTATCTCTTCTCATTAATTGGATTCAGATTGTTACTAGCTTCCTTTTTATTTAATTCAGTTTCACCTACATGTTTTTCCTCAGTATTCATTTGTATCTTCGCTTGCTGAAAGATCAGTTTCATATTGTTTTTGTTTATCTCTTCTAAAGATGAAGAATCTTCTTTAAATTTGTGTGTGTTAGGAACTTCGTCGAATTTTGAATTAAATGAATAAGGTCGTGTATTTAAAAGTTCAGTTTTATCATCAGGAATTTTCTTATATTTAAAAGAATTTGTATCGGAGTTTGTTTTGAAATTGTTTTGTTCTGTAGTTTGCATTTTATCAGACTGTTCTGAATTGTTAACATATAAGCTAAATTTATTGCCTGAATTGAATTCTTGTTTATTAAACCCGTTTATAAGCTGTGTAAATTTTTCTTCAGAATTATTTCCGATCTCCTTTAATGAATCAATATTCTTTATATTTTTATGAATCTTGTTATCCTTGGTAATATTCTCTTCCTGATCTTTATTGTTATTATCAATTTTTCGTCTTCTCAGGGTGAATTTTGTGGTTTCATCATTAATTTTAAATCTCTTGACATCGTTCATTTTAAATTTTTTAATTTAATAAAAAATTTTAATTAAAGAAATTTAATTCCTTCCTATTCTCATAACGTATTTAAATTAAAAATATGATAAACTAAGTTCTTCTAACTCATATTGCAAAAAATAAAATCAAGAAAACAAATTCTACTAAAATTGCCCAATATAAGCAACTACTTGATGGTGTTTTGTTTAAATAGTTGGCTAATTTATTTTCTGTTCGTTTCATTTTCCCTTCAACTTTATCGAACTAAAACAAATAATAAATTTTGTCTTTTACGTTAGTGTTTAATTTATCAAGCAAAGGCTCTTGCATTTTCAGGTGGTCATTTATCATCACGGCTCCAGTTCTTATTAGTTTTGCTTGCCCTTTTAATTCATCGAAAATTTCGTCGCCTTCTTTAAGTTTGTTTTCTTTTATTGTTTGATACTCTTGTCTTGTAATCTGTCTATCATAATCATCTTCTTTCTTAGGTTTATATGAGTTATTGTCAAGGGTATTCTATATTGGTTTTAAATTAATTTACATTGACAGAAATTTTTAATTCATCGAATTCTTTTATAAAACTTTTATAAATTTTGAATAAATCATCCAAACGGTTTGTGTCATTATTTTGCTTTGACCTTGACTCCTGAGAAATTTTAATTTTGATTGTGTTAATAGAATTTATAAAATCATCAAGTTTTATCTTTAATTTAGCGTCTATCTAAATGATAATAGAATAAATTAGTCAAGTATACAGAAGCAGTGGAAGCAGCGCTTGATAATAATTCATTTCGTTTTTGTAAGAATTGCTTGATTTCTTCTTCTTTCCTCTTTGCCTTTTGAAATTCGCCATCGAAATCGTAATTAGGTAACATATTGTTATTTATTAGTCAATATTTATTTTATAAATTTTTTCATACAAAAATTTTTAATTAGGAAATTTAATGATTGTACGATAATAGCTATATAAAATATGATTGACTAGATTCAATTTTAGTTAATATAAATTATATCTTATCCGAACTTTATATTAAATTAATGCTTAAAATGTTAACAAATATAAATTCATTAATTTATATAAATTGTTTAATCTAAGATGGGGTGTTTAAACTCTAATAAAAAAGTTGATCCAGATTACTCAAATTCTCTTACGAAGATTGAGAGCAGCAAAGATGGGAAAGAAATTGAACAAGTAAAAGTAACAACAAGAATAATCGAAGAAGAGATAGAGGAACAAGAGGAGAATAAAAAACCGAATATAAAATTTATAGAAAGGATAACTAAAGTTACTACCAAGAAAACAGTTACGAAAAAGAGATTGACTAAGAAACTGATTGATACGGAGGAAGAAGAAGAATACACTGATGATGAAGAGGAAGATGAGGGAGGACAAATTTCAGAAGCTAATGCTTTTAGGATGATTTCTGAAGCTGGAAATGAAGACAAGGATAATAAAATTATTAATCCTATCTTTGATGATATTAAATCTGAACAACCTAAATTAGTAGCTTTAAAGCGTATGTCTATATTCAATATTCCAAACAGAATAATAATTAAAACCGAAGAGGAAGAAAAACTTGATTCTAAAGCAGTACAATTAAATCGGCAAGATGTTATAGACAACAAACAAACGCATGAAGATAATCATTTTGATAACATAGCTAAACCATCGATTAGGAAACCTGCTCCGTTTATTCAAATAAAAAGAACAATTCGAGAAGAGGAATATGATAGCGAAGATAGTAAAAAACAAAATTCAGAAAATAGTAGTGATGAAAAAGATTCTGATAATGAAAAGGATATCTTAATTAAACCTACATTTAGAAGACCAGCTCCTTTCATAACTGTCAAAAATACGATCAAGGAAAATGAAGAAATTGATAATGATGTAGTTGAAGATAATGAAAGAGAAATCGATGATGATAATTATCATTGTGTAAAAACTGGTGGATGGACAATACACAAAAAAAAGATACTTGCACCTTATATTGTAAGGAAAACGATATTGGAAAAAATAAATACTGAAGGAATGAATTTGGATGATTCGAATGAGAGAGAAAATACTTTTATCAATCCAGACTATTTAGAAAGGCCTAATCAGGCCCCTATTAATTTTGAGCCTAGCTATCCCGATGACCACTATAATTTTGAGCCAGATTTTGATCCTAGACCAAGAGATATATTACTAAAAACTCATGATAATACATCTAGTAAGATACAAGAAAAATTCAACCTAACCACTAAAGAAGAACAAGATAATGTGAATCCAATATTTAATCATGACGATAATACTAAAACAAATTTCTATTCATCTCCTCTTGAATATAAAATGATAGTTAAAATCAAGGAAACATTGAATGAATCTGATATCACAAGCGTCCACTCAGATTCTGACAATGATGAAAAATCGTCTAAATTTGCAAGTAACCCTTTAAAAGAAAACATTAACACTAATTTTGAAAAAGTGATAAAGGAAAATGTTAAACCTCCCATAAAAGATCCAACTAAGAAAAAAGAATCCACACTTATAAAAATTGATACTAAATATAAAACCAATGATAAAAAAGAAACCAAAATCGATTCCAAAATAGAGGAAGGTAACGAGATCGATGATTTAGATCCTGAATTAAACATTCAATATAATAAAAAAATTGAAACTGCAAAAGATGATCCGAATGATAAAAAAGAAAAAGGAAAAGGTTTCATCGAAAAAAAGAAAGGAAAAGATACCAAAACCGATTCTGTTATTGAAGAAGGTAACGAAATAGATGATGTAGATCCTGAATTTAACATAAATTCTAATAAAAGAATCGATACAGGAGTTGATTCAATCCAAACTGAGGAAAAAGAAAAAACAAAAGATAAAAAGTTGATAGAAAATATTGAAAATAAAGAAGAAATTATTCGTAAAAATTCTTACAATACTTTACCAGGTGAGCTTGAAATTAAATATAAAAAAGAAGAAAAAATAGAAGAAACAAACTTCAACTCTCTTCAAAAAACACAAAATATAAAAAGAAGAGGAAGGATCAATAAATCATGTGGAAGGATAACAAAAAAAGTTATTTTCAGACAACTTGAATCAATCGAGATGTGGATTGAAGAGGAAACAACCATATCCTATGACGAAATTACTAAAAAATGGATAATTTGTCCAAAATCAAAACCAGAAATAAAATTGACGAAAATCCAAGAGATTGAGACAATTGAAAAAATTAATCAAACCATCATGAATCAAAATCTTTATAATGAAAATGTAGCTCCCATAAATACGAATATCATTCCATTTGTATTTGATTTAATAGTTAAAAAGTTAGCATTCGTACTCACTAAAGGTGAAATAAATTCCAAATTTATGTGTGATCTGAATCCTGAAGTTAAAATTTCATTCGGGGACAAATCAAAGATTTTTAATTACTCAGAGAAGAAAAATCGTTCCTCGGTAAAAAACAAAGAAAGTGATTTAGATGATTGGCAACTAAATTCACCACCAGTAAAAGATCGATCAGGGGATGAATCAGATAATTACTCTAAAATAGAAGATTTTACAATTAAATTATACAATGTCAATGATAAATCTGAATATTCAGACAGAGCACTCTCAACCCCAATTAAAAAACAAAGCCTGACAGTACAACATAATAAGAAAATAGGCCCTTTAAGAAAAGTTAGCGATTTTTCTCTATCTATAAATAAGCACCCTGTTTCCAGTAAATTAAAGCCCTTGGATATAAATTTAGTCGATACAAACATATCACAAATTTTTATTTTCGACATCAACGAATGCGTTTTTCCATTGTCTCACATAAATTTAGCCAGAGAAAAAGTTGAAAATAATTTTATTTACGTTACAGTAAATCAAGTAGAGCCAAACGGTGATAAGTTCATTTTGGGAGAAGGATTTATTTCGATTCTATCGATATTGGAATTGATTTCTCAAAAGTACATGGTAATAAATATCCCTATCTTTTATCAAGTTGAAAATATTCAAATAGCATATTTGAAAATCAAATTACCGACAGACATCCCTGAAGAAATCGAAAAAAAAATCCGAATAACACAAGAAGAAGAGCAAGAAAATTCTGAAATAAAGAAAGAGAGTATCTTTACGAAAAAAATCGTAACCATTTATGAATTTAGATATTACATAACAATACAAACGATGACAGTAATTTTATCAAGATACAACAAGAAATTAATTTCTGAAATTAAAGACAAATCAGAATTGTTGCTTAGTAATAAACTACCCTGGGAAGAGGTTAAGAAAATCATTAGCTATGAATATGATCCTAATATAATAGACGAGAGTAAATATTTGATCTTGATTTCTTCTTTAAATGAAATTATTTCTGAGTCACCTTTAATCGATTTTTATGACACAGATACAACCAAACAAATGCTCAAAAATATTTTTACACCCTTCTTTTATAAAAAAGATTTATTCGACGATGATCTCGAGTCTCCAGAAAATTCGCCTGAAATACGTCCTAGAAGATTACCTAAGACTATGAATAAATTTGCTGATACTATTCCAAAAGAGAAAAAACCTATTTTGACTGAAACTATATTACAATTCTTCATTTCAGTTATAGAGTATTACGAAGAAATAATTATATTTGAAGAATTTTCACTAGAATTTATATTTATGAATTTCGAAAAGAAATTTTCGATAGCAAAGGAGACATATCATAAAATTATGCTTCAATATCTTAAATATTTCCAGAATAAAAAGAAACTTAAAGATTCCTTAGAATTAAGTCCGGTGAATCCTCCCGAACAAAATCCTGTTTTTATCACAAACAGAAATCTTATGATCAAATTTATGAATATAATAAAAAACACTCTCGCTATTTTTATAAAGAACATCAAACAAAAGACCTTCAATTTATTTTTGATTAAAAGAACTTTTGAATTTCTTAAACTTAAACTTTCTTTGAATTTCTTATGTTTTACATCTAAACCTAATAAAAAAGGCGTTTCAAAATATGACTTTCTTCTTTGCTTTACTGATCCAAAAATAATCATCCTCATTCTCGAGATTCTTATAAATTATGTCAAGCTCGGAGCTGCTTTGGGATATAAATCTAAGATTAAATTCTTTGAATCATCAGATGACGTATTTCTCAGAAATTTTTTTAATTTCATTTTTAAGAATTTTAGAAAAGACAAAAAAATTTTAAACCTCGTCTTGCTATTCCTTTATGAATTATTTTACGTACTAAACGGAGTACACGTATTTGATATATTAAATATTGTAAATCTTAAATCACTCTTTACTTATTTTATCTCACGAATGAAAAAGATTTCTTCGAAAAATTTTAAAAATTGGATCTACTTCTTCACGATAATATCTAAAGTAACAAAACTTATCAAAAATTCGTCACAAGATCATTTAGATTTTATCGTTTTAGATTGGAAATTTATATTTGATAACATCACACGACTGTATATGTTATCATTAGATAATTATCTTAAAATTCCGATAGAATCAAAAATTTCAATAAGAGAACATTCTTTAGAACTTTTTACATCATCGAGATATTTAAATAAAAAATTTGCAATTCAAATTCAGATGTTGTTTTTCGATATGATGAATGATTTCCTATTGAAACCTGAATTAATCATGGTTCTTTATGTTGAAAGGAAATCTTCCTTCAGAAAAATTTTTAACCAAATTTGTTTCTTATGCCTTCTGACTTTTCAGGATTCGCATTTAATCATAGCTGAAAAAGAAATGAGAAGATTTTATTTCAAAATGCTTGTGACATTGATGATGATTCTTAATCAGCTTAGGGATAATTGTGATATCGATATAGTAGAAGAGTTTAAATTATCTATGAAGGCCATCGTTCCAATCTTAAGCGTAAAGCTTATTAAATTGATGACAGTAGAAAATTATTTAGCTGTGATGATACCTAAACTTAAATATCTTATAGATATGAACATATTCAACGATTCGAATTACTTTGAAAGAAAGGTCACAGAAATGGTTAATAAATTAAAATTAAACTAGAAATTGATTGAGTAAAAAATAGAGGGGTTTATAAATTGTTGTAGGTTATTTAATATAAATTTACTCAATATTCTATATTTTTATTAATTAATATAATTATTTATTTTATATAATTTTATGAGTGATAAAAAGAAGAAAGCGAAATCATGGGAAGAAATAGACGAAAATTCCCAACAGAAACTGATAGAACTTCGTGCATTAGAAAAGGAATACAAAGAAAAAAGCGGATATAACAAATGGTTTCAATATTTCACAACAGGTTCTATTATTTATTCATTTTTATACTACAATCTGATTTTTAAAAAGCAACAAAATAAATTCAGTTTCGTATCCCTTGTCAGCTTGTTTTTACCATTAGGAGCTTTCAGCTTTATCCTCACAGAAACATTATTTGACAAGGAATCTTTTCTAAAATATTATCAGACACATATAGAACTTAATAGAATGATTAAAAAGATTTCAAAATCTTCAGAATATAAATGATTAGAAACCGAATAATTTTAGACTTAATTGATATAACTATATATATAAAATTATATTTAGTATTTTGATTTAAAATCAATTCATATTTATATTAAGACTAGCCTCCGGTAAATAATAAATTGAATATATTTTATTTTCGTAGGTATTATTTGCAAGAGGAAATTCCATTATCTTAAAAGGCGGTAATTTGTTGCAAGAAAATGTGACTGGAATCAAACTGAGACTCAATTCTTTTATTTCCTTAGGATAGAGAATCAATTTTTTCTTTACATGCCCAGATGTAAGATAGTTCATGGAGGTATCAATCATAAACACGATCCTTCTAAATTCTTCTGATTCGTTTTTGAGTGTAATATTGAATGGAATTTCTGTACAATTTTCAAATTTATTAGGTGATGAGCAGCTCAGCTTTATATCAAATATTTTAGAGAATAAATTAGGAAAAGCTAATTCAGTTTGATTAAAAAATTTAAATGAATCATCAAATGTTTCTAAATCTTTATCACGGTAAGAAATAATCACAGAGCCCAAATTACCAGAGAACTCCTTACAGCAAAGTATATAGAAGGGTATATTGAACTCAGATAGTGCTCTTATAGTAAAATTTTGGTTTAGCCTGTTTTGATTTTGATTTTGATTAATTGCTTGTAATATTTTCGCTAAAGGAGATTCTATTGAAAGGACTTGTTCATTCGAATTTTCGGCCTCCTTATTAGAAATGGGTGAAGCTTTTTTTATTTTTATATCACATATGCGCAATTCAGCGTCAAGATTACTTGATAAAGTAAAATTCATTTTGATATTCTTTTGAATAGGGAACACTTTTTGTTTCTGTATGCTCATGTAAGTATCACAGAAAAATCTAAATATAGGGAATTACCATGTATAATTTTACTCTGATTTAGTATTAAAAGGTTCAACAACCGAAAAATTAATAACATCATTAATCTTCATAAGAATGTGATCGTCGTAAATTTCCTTTTTTATTATTTTATAATCTGCATCAAATTTGAGTGAAAAACTATCTTTTTCATTGAATTTTAATAAGAAAGCACACTTTATAGGCTCACCATCGATTCTTGTTATTTTGAGTAAGACATGATTGTGAAATATCGAGAATTTATCGGAATTAGAGTTTTTTAGGATGAATTCATGATTAAATTGGTGTATAGGGTTAAAACCTAAATCATCTAAATTTGAAATAGATTGAATAGAATTGCTTCCTAAAAAATTCGAATTTAAGTTTATATTTTCCCCTACATTTAAAATTTATATTCTTACTTTGAATTAGAACACTTTTTGAAATACGATCCATGTCTGCTTTCATCGCTTCATTAACGATTTCGAATTTCAAATTTATATCTTCAATATTTATATTGCTATCACATTTAGCTAACTCACATTCGAAATGATAATATTGCCCAATACCACATTTTACTTTTTTAGGGAATTTAAATTCCAATAGCTTCAAACTGGATGGTTTTATATTTATGATTTTGTCCTTTGAGGGTTTGTTGTTTATCTCAAAAAATATCACGTTTGATTCTTTAGTCAAAAGTTCACATCTGATTGTCTTCAATTTAAGATGCTTGTCTGATTCTTTTATTAGAATTTTGTATGACAAAGAAAAATTTTTGTCTTTTGAAATTTCATAGGTCTCTTCAAAAAAAGTCTAATAAAAATTTTTTCTAAATTATAGGTATTTACTTTATTTCTTTCTTGGTTGTTAAAAATAAAATTAATTGATTTCACTTTTAGGGAATCGAAATTCAAGCAGGAATGAAAATTAAATTTATATTCGACTACATCAAACAATTTTGGATTGTTTTCGCTCACTGAATAATCGAAAGAAAAAATTCTATTTGATTTGGTCAGGGTGAACTTTTGTTTGATTTCTTTTTCTGTTTGATTGTACACAAGATTTAAAAATATTCTATGTTAATATTATTATAAAATTTTTACTCTTCTTCACTTCTTTCTAAATTTCTTAAGGCACTGATTGAAATCAAATTATTCAAAATAGTAATAAAGCTGTCAGAATTATTTTCACTTATAAGTATCTTATTGTATTCTTCTAAATATTTTAAATAAATTTTAGGGAATTTAGCCAAATTCGGGGTTGAAATAAAGGTCTTATATAAATACTTCATTTTCTCATAGTTATTTGAGTAATTTTCATTTGAAATAACAGAAAGAATGTTGAAGTAAATTGTCATTGTGTTAGAATTAATGTTATCCCTGCCTATTATGTAGTGTGATTGGTATAATTTCTGTGCCTTAGCGAGATTATCCATTAATCGGTTTAAAACGATTTCTTGTGATAAATTGTTTGTATTGATGAAGAATTTGAGATAAATCGCATCTTCGTATTTTGTTTCTTTCCTTGTAAGTGGATCTATTTGATAGTAAAATTTCGGAGGTTTTCCGTAAAATTTATTGTCTTCCATTTTTAGAGAATTTATGTTGATGCTAGATAATGGATTGGAACTAGACAGTGAATTTTTATCTTGTAGTTGAAAGATTAAGGATTTATTTGAAAACTTTATGAGTCTCGATAAATTAAAAGAGGCAAGCTATTATTTAAATGTAAAAATTTTAAATTATAGATATAGAAGTGTTACCATATAATAATATCCTGGAAAATTCAAATAATTTTTGATGTAAAAGTCTTGTTTAAAATTTTCTTCCAAAAATTTTGCAAAGAATTCATTTCTTATAGCACTCCAGAAATATTCCACAAAAACTAATTTCTGAATTGAATCAAGAGAAGATGTTTCTTCGATAATCTCATTTTTTCCATCATGGCCTTCATTTAATAATTCAATTTTTGAATAAGTCCCCATATGAAATACAAACATGTTTATTAAACTTTGAATAGAATTTTGTAGATCGTTTGATTTAAGATGAATTATTTTAAAAAGTAACCAATCTGCTACTGATTTAATTTCTAAATAATTCCATTTTACTAAATTTGATCCGAAATAATAGTTCTTAAAATCAATGTTCTGTAACATGCTATACGCTTCTTCATAGTATTTTATGAAATTCAAATTTCTTTTTCTGTTTTTGATTTGAGAAATAATCCCAAGTTTTATGTTGTATTTAATTATTTTCTCTTTAATATCAACAGAATTATTCTTCTTTACCTTAAGATTCTTTTTAATTGCACGATAATAGTTCAAACTAAGCTTCATAACAGTTGCACAGAATTTCTTTGCTATCGTCTTAAATCCATCAACTCCACTTATGTAAAAAATGTTTTTTAAATCTAAAAGCTTTTTTAGATTATAAGGGCGTTCTTTATCTTCGCTGTATGAATCGAATGTAAAAGAAGAATTGCTACCATATATTAGTAGGATGATATTTGTGAAAGGATAATTGTCAGACTTTTTGATCTTTGTGATTTCCATAAATATTGAGCTTTCATAATCTTTGTAAGTAATATTCTCAGGCTTATTTCTGATGTCATAAACTATTATTACTGTTGCAGGACGATAATTCAAAGTTTTTCGCATCCAAGTTAAATTGAGAATTCCAAAACCAGGTTCTTTATTCGATTCATTTGAGTATATTAATTGATCTGATTTCATTATAGATACAACTTTTACACGACCTGAGTAATCTGAATCTGTCGATTCATTAAAATTAGAAATTATGCTTTCGTGGAGGTAATTGCATCCAACTATGTTAATAATAATTGTGTATAATTGCTTGTTTGTAATTTCCTCTTGGCTGCCGAACATTAAAATAAATTATAAATTTATTTTTTATATATAAAAAGAAGAAAAAAATTGTTTTTATATATATAAATTTAAGATTATAAGTAAGTGCATTGGTATGAATCTATATTTATTATATATATTACAGCCAAAAGTCATATATTTCTCTTCCTCTAATAAAATTTTTAAAAAGTTTGGAAAATATGCGTTTGTCATTTTGTTATAGTATTCCCCCATTAGACACAGGGTATATTCAAAATTCCAGGATTTTCCTGGTGTTTTATTGATCATAAGCATATTAATAACACTATTATACTCTATATCAAATTGACCGAAGAGCATTTCGTCAGTTGATTTCCTTCGAAAATCAGCGAGTATTATTTTATTCATTAATTTTCTGCCTTTGCTATGTGTTATTTATAGAGAATTAGTGAGAATAGTATAATCCTGAAGAAGTCGAAAATGTTATATAAGTACACAGGTATCACACAGACGAAAAAAGCTGCAAAAGCGAGACCTTGGGCGGCATAATTTAGCCAAAAGGCTCTTCGGTATCTTCAAAGAAAAAATTTAAGTCGCCACTATTATATTTGTTCCTGTAATTACTACTTTTATTGTATGCTTTGTAGGGTTGTTATTGTTTCACCTATGGGGTAGTGAAACTATACTCTGATTCAGGTAGACTCTATAGTAGAATACTTCCAATCATTTGTTATTTTCCTCAGATTTCGGTGATTTCAAATTCCATCAAATTAGCAACTAAGGAGGACAAAACAATCTTAATAGTTAAAAATTGTCTAAATCTTTCTCTTCAGAAAGAATTGATATAACTACTGTCATGAGAACAGAGAAGAATTCAACAATGAAAATTATTGTTGCATATCATAGAAGTTTCATTGGATAATAGAAGACTATAATGAAATAATAACCAAAATTTATAGTATATAATTAATTTAATATTAATACCTTATTAAAAATAGAAAAGTTTTAATCTTAAATTTTACAAATTAATTTGTTATTTAATTGAAGTAAATACATATTATTATGTTTATTTATCTATATATTTTTATCATTCTTTCAATTCAATACCAATTTATTTGTTTAAAACAATTTATAATATAAATTTTTAAAAATAACTATTTAAATTCAATTAAAAATGGAGGTAAAACCTCAGTCAGAAAAATCGAAGTTATACTTCAATTTACAAATATTACTCCATTTTAATGGATAAATTTTTATGCTAAAACAAGCATCATTAA
>Ga0169931_10010450_pt1 | contig 13235 bp, 7 predicted proteins | sample Kivu_15m_20L_FD_129675 | JGI IMG/M metagenome (GOLD analysis project Ga0169931, IMG submission 129675) | Freshwater microbial communities from Lake Kivu, Western Province, Rwanda to study Microbial Dark Matter (Phase II) - Kivu_15m_20L... | ecosystem: Environmental > Aquatic > Freshwater > Lake ...
CTGAACGCTCCAGGGAGCGGTCAGGCCAAGCAGCTTTTCGTAAAGTTCTTTGTCTTGCATGACGGGAGGATCTCATAAATCTCGCGATTTTTCACCCGACCCACACAAAAGTCTGTAGCCCCATTGTTTTTGACATCAACTGGCTGCATTGATGCTCCTGAAGATCGGATGGCTGATCCGATTTGCAGTCTGTAGAAAAATCTCAATCCGGGGTATCGGACCGATCAGTCTTGTCTTTGGCAGCGACTTCGGGATCACCGACCCGTGCCGAGCGGCGTCCGAATATCAGAATCCTTACTCGCAAAGTCTGAGCTGCTCACGCGCTCTCTGCCCATTCCCGAGCGACAAGTTATGGCCTCGCACTATCAACTTCCGCAAATTAGCTTACTTTCAATCTGAACTACTTTGCAACCTGTGCCACTCAATAGGGGGGATTCACACTTTCCCCCCTCACTTTAATCAAATTTGTACTATAATCCTGACTGGTCGATGGCGAGTCCGCGAAGATCCTCCACCATCGCCCACTCAGCCAGGCCAACTCCCTCTGCCCCCCGCGAGCCCCATCGAGAGGGAGACCGGTCCGGACTTATCCCGTAACCGTTGATTTTGCAACGATTTCGCTGACATGCTTAGTACATCGTTCTGATCCCAATGCCTCGGAAGCAGAAGGGCCGAGCCAGGCAATCTTCACTGATCAGTTGAGGAAGGTCACGGGCCTTCCACCAATATGCCGCTCTCGACCCGCATGGTCCAGAATATCGTCCATCGCTGGGGAGGCTACAGCGGGTCAGTCTCTTGGCTTGCGGCGGACGGCGATCATCGGGGCACTCGACCAGGGCCACTCTTATCGCCAAGTTCAGATGATGAGCGACCACCCCGACCCGAAGACCGTTATGCGTGATGATCACATTCGGGAGAACTTCGACCAGAACGCAGTCAATCTGCTCAGCTATGATTGAGGGGGCTGGGGGAAGCCATAATGTGTCTGGACGTGTCCCAATGCGGGGGAGCTACAAGTCCCAAATGCTGCCATTAACGAACGAGAGCGAAGAAGGCTGAACTATGGCTATTGCTGAACATTCTGTTGAAGAACTCGTCGCCATGATTGAGCGGGGCGAACTGCGTCTGCCGGAGATGCAGCGCCGCTACGTCTGGCGTTCCACCCGGGTACGTGATCTTCTTGATTCACTGTATCGTGGGTACCCTTCGGGTGCCATTCTGCTATGGGAGACCGACGAAGACGTGCCGTTTCAAGAGTTTGCGGTCGAGCAGGAAAAGAACCCATACCAAAGTACAAAGCTCTTGCTTGACGGACAACAGCGACTGACTTCGCTCTCAGCCGTGATCCGCGGCGAGCAAGTTATTGTTCGGGGTCGCAAGAAGCCGATCGAGCTGTTCTTCAATCTCGACCATCCCGATCAGTTGGAAGTTGTCACCGAGGTCAATGAGGACGGTGACGACGAAGCCGATGACGATGATTTGATCGACGATGAGGCCGACTCGAGCGAGGACGAACTCCAGAAGCGTTTTGACAAGATGACCTTTGTGGTTGGCACACGCAAACTTGAGCAGTTGCCGCAGTGGGTGAAGGTCACAGAGGTGTTCAAGTCCGACGACGTCATGCCATTCATCATACGGGCCGGAGTCTCAAGCTTACAGGACCCACGATGTGATAAGTACAGCAAGCGCCTCGCTCAGCTGCGTGAGATACGGAAATACAAATACCGCGTGGACATACTCGGACGAGAGCTCTCTTACGATGAAGTGACAGAAATCTTCGTTCGCGTGAACTCACTTGGCTCCAAATTGAAAAGTTCCGACCTGGCGCTGGCACAGATAACTGCCAGATGGGGTGGTGCGCTCAAGACCTTCCAAGATTTTCAATCGGAGTGCGCAAAGGTGCACTTCGACCTTGACCTCGGATTGCACCTCAAGAACCTTGTTGCGTTTGCCACCGCTCAGTCCCGTTTTCTCACTGTGGGAGGGCTTCCACTTGAGGCGCTTCAGCGGGGGTGGCGTGAATGCGTGCCGGGTATGCAGTACGCACTGAATTTCCTACGGAACAACGTGGGCATCGACAGCCCCGCACTCTTGTCGTCGCCCTTTCTATTAGTGACGCTCGGTTACTACGGCCACAAACGGAACTATGAGATCGCGGGGGAAGAGTCAGACCGGTTACGTTACTGGGTGCTTGTCGCGAATGCCAAGGGCAGGTACTCGCGCGGTTCCAGTGAGACGCTGCTTGATCAAGATCTCGCCATACTTCGTGATGGTGGCGGTGCGAATGAACTGACCGATCGCCTCCGACTTCAGGTAGGGCGTCTCGATGTAGCTCCGGAGGAATTGGAAGGTCGCAACCAACGCAGCGCGCTTTTCAAGACCATGTTTCTCGCGTTCCGGGCTGCCGGTGCCAAGGACTGGCGCTCTAATCTGGCCATCGCCCTTGATCATTCCGGTTCCAACCACAAGTTGCAGTTTCACCACATCTTTCCCAAGGCGGTTCTGAAGAGTTTGTTCACACCACGCGAAGCCGACGACATCGCGAACCTTGCATTTATTGGCGGAAAGACGAATCGACAGATCAGCGATAAGCCGCCCGCAGAGTACTTTCCACCACTCATCGAGAACTCCGGTCTCGCGCCCTTCCAAGCTCAGTGTATTCCGACAGATCTAGCGCTTCTTGTCGCTGAGCGCTACAAAGACTTTCTGGCGACAAGGCGGGAAGCCGTGGCAAGTAGAGTGAATGAGTTCCTTGGCGGAGCCCAGTCGTAAAACAGTATGCAACAGACGGCGCTACGCGCCGCCCCTGATGATGAGCGTTCCATTTTCGATGATGTCCCCTGATTTCCTTCGCCACCACGAGCAGGTCTGTACTATTATCCCCCCGGTCGATGGCGGAGTTCCCTCGCTTTCGTGGACACCTCGCTTGGCGCGATAGTGGGTGTGGAGGTCCACAGGAAGGTGGGGCAATTCCACAGGATCCAGCCCCACGACGGCTCGACCCAGGGACGCTGGTGAGGAGTCAGGACTAGCAGCCACGGTGAGATCCCTCGCAGCCGCTAGAGCAACGCGGAGGGCCGGATCGGGTGCAGCGCGAAACTGTAGACGATCGGACCATACCACCGCCCACCGAGCCTCCCCCTCCGTCTTCAATCAAGGAATCCATCTCCTGGCTTGGCGATGCCAAAGTAGAAGCGGCTTCCAGCCGCTCCCCCCTTCGAGCTTGACGTCTGATGCCCAACGGGCGGAGGAGGTCGTTCGAGGCCATTGGGACATTCAGAATTCGCTTCATCGGAGAAGGCCTTGCCCCGTGACTGGCGTCGGTGTAAATTCAGTGCCAGCATTCGAGCAAATTGTCGAGTGTCAATCAGCAAAAGGCCCCCTCACCTGTGATGCAAGAGACGACAAGTGATGCGAGATCAATAACTTATCACCCGCTGCCCAGCTAATTGCCCAGAGGCGAAGCCGTACTCCGTGCCCTGAATTCGTTGCGGTCTCCCTCGTGGCTCCTGCTGCGCAGCTCCTCGTTCGACCGGGGCCCGGAAGGGGAGCGAGTTTTGGGATTCCCGGAGGAGGCGAGGACGGGTTGACCAATGCCACAACCTGTCTCTCGCTTCAATCAACGAATTGGTTCATCTGTAGATCAAAGACCTGGAGAGACGCCGCAGCCCCCACAGCCATCAGTTCGACCTTCAAGAGGCAGTGCCTCCATTCCGGGGAAGCGGAGGTCTGGGGGAAGCGGTGGGATCATCCGGCAATTGGTTCACAACACCAAAGCCGGAAGCGTGTGGAGCGAGGAGGGACCTTGGCCGAACAGATACTCGACAAAATAAGACGATCTCTCGAAGTTGCCGATGGACTGTATCATCGCCTGGTGCTGGTAGTCGGTGCGACCGGTTCCGGAAAGACCAATCTTCTCCGCCAGATCGCCGAAGATTGTGGGTCATCCGTTCTCAATGTCAACCTTCTCTTGTCGGGCAAGTTGCTTGAACTGACGACCAGGCAGCGCTCACTACAGCTGCAGTCCATCCTCCACCAGATAATGGATCAGGTGAAGCCCCCCCTGGTCCTTGATAACCTCGAGATCCTTTTTGACAAGACGCTCCAGCAGGACCCGCTCCGCCTGCTTCAGGGAATCTCGAGAAATCGCGTGGTAGTCGCTTCCTGGAATGGGAGATTGGTCTCTGGGAAGCTTCTCTACGCTGCGGCTGGCCATCCAGAGTACCGGTGCTATGAATCTGTCGATGCATTGATGGTTGGGCTGGATGGCACGGCCACGGTCGACCCCCCACGGGCGCAATAGAGAGGCGTGATATTCGTGAAATATGGAGATCTGATCAAATTCGACCCGATCGAGTCGGTCGTTCAACTGCGTGACGCGGATAAATCGAGCGCCGCGCAAGCCCTCGTGAAGAGCTATGTCATCTCCGAAGAGATGGCGGAACGGCTCACGCAGCTCCTCATTCCCCAAATGCAGTTCCACCAGCCATTCGACAACAAGGGTCTGCTGATTGTCGGCAACTACGGGACCGGTAAATCGCACCTCATGTCGGTCATCTCCAGTCTGGCCGAGGACGCCTCCCTGCTGGAAAGCTTGCACCACGCCGGTGTACGCGAGGCAGCTTCTCAAATTGCCGGTCGGTTCAAGATCATCCGTACCGAGATCGGCTCATCCACCATGTCCCTTCGTGACATCCTGGTGGCCGAACTGGAAGAGCATCTCGAAAAATTCGGCGTAGAGTATTTGTTCCCCGATGCTGGAACCATCACCAGCCATAAAGGCTCATTCGAGAAAATGATGGAGAAGTTCTATGCCGTCTACCCGGATCACGGGCTGCTGCTGGTGGTCGACGAGTTGCTCGACTACCTGCGTAGCCGCAAGGATCAGGAGCTGATCCTCGACCTCAACTTCCTGCGCGAGGTCGGCGAGGTCTGCAAGGGCTTGCGCTTCCGTTTCATGGCCGGTGTCCAGGAAGCCATTTTCGACAGCCCGCGCTTCGCCTTTGTCGCCGACAGCATCCGCCGGGTCAAGGACCGCTTCGAGCAGATCCTTATCGCCCGCAACGACGTGAAATTCGTCGTGGCCGAGCGCCTGCTCAAGAAGACCACTGAGCAACAGGCCAGGATCCGCGACTACCTGATGCCCTTTGCCAAATACTACGGCGGGCTCAACGAGCGGATGGACGAGTTCGTCCGGCTCTTCCCGGTGCATCCCGATTACATCGACACCTTCGAGCGGGTCACCGTGGTGGAAAAGCGCGAGGTGCTCAAGACCCTGTCCATGGGCATGAAAGGCATCCTTGGCAAGGACGTTCCGCAGGACGAACCCGGCCTGATCGCCTTCGACAGCTACTGGAACACGCTCAAGCAGAACGCCTCGTTCCGCGCCATTCCGGAGATCCGGGCGGTCATCGATTGCAGCGAGGTGCTGGAATCCCGAATCGAGAACGCCATCACCCGCAAGCAATACAAGCCGATGGCGCTACGCCTGATCCATGCGCTGTCCGTCCACCGCCTCACCACCGGCGACATCTATGCCCCCATGGGCGCGTCCGCCGAGGAGCTGCGCGACCGCCTCTGCCTCTTCGATCCACTGATCGCCGAACTGGGCAGCGACGAGCCCGACAAGGATCTCCAGACCCATGTGGAGACGGTCCTGCGCGAGATCCACAAAACCGTCAGCGGCCAGTTCATCTCCTTCAATGCCGACAACCGCCAGTTTTATCTCGACCTGAAAAAGACCGACGATTTCGATGCACTGATCGACAAACGGGCCGAAAGCCTGGGCCAGGCTCAACTCGACCGCTTTTATTACGAGGCGCTCAAGCGGGTCATGGAGTGCCAGGACGCCACCTACGTCACCGGCTACAAGATCTGGCAGCACGAACTGGTCTGGCAGGAGCACAAGGCCGCCCGGACCGGCTACCTCTTTTTCGGCGCTCCCAACGAACGCTCCACCGCCGTGCCGCAGCGGGACTTTTACCTCTATTTCATCCAGCCCAACGATCCGCCGCGCTTCAAGGACGACAAGGTCAACGATGAGGTCTTCTTCCGCCTGAAAGGCACCGACGAGGAATTCCAGACCGCGCTGAAGAGCTACGCGGCCGCCCTGGACCTTGCCACCACTTCATCGGGCCACGCCAAGGCCACCTATGAATCGAAGGCCAACGGCTTCCTGAAAAAACTGGTCCAGTGGCTGCAGAAGCACATGAGCGATGCCTTCGAGGTCACCTATCAGGGCCGCGCCAAGCCCATGACCGAATGGGCCAAGGGCAAATCGATCCGCGATCTGTCCGGCCTGTTGCCCCACGAGACCATCAACTTCCGCGATCTGGTCAACACCATCGCCGGTGTCTGCCTCGCGCCGAACTTCGAGAACCAGGCCCCGGATTACCCGTTCTTCTCGGTGCTGATTACCAGCAACAACCGTGCCCAGGCCGCGCAGGACGCCCTGCGGGCCATCGCCGGCCAGAACCGCACCAGGCAGGCCACCGCCGTGCTGGACGCCCTGGAGCTGCTCGACCCCAGTCTGGGCGAGGCCAAGATCGACCCCTACAAGTCACAGTACACCAAGTTCATCCTCGATGCCGTCAAGGCCAAGGGCCACGGCCAGGTGGTCAACCGCAGCGAGATCATCCAGGACGACCACGGGCTGGAATACATGAACCCGGGCGACTCGCGTCTGGAGCCCGAATGGGTGAGCGTGCTGGTGGCGGCGCTGGTCTACTCCGGCGACATCGTGCTCGCCATCCCGGGCAAGAAATTCGACGCCACCGGGCTGCAGCAACTGGCCGCGACCGGCATGGACGAGCTGGTCCGCTTCAAGCATCTGGAACAGCCCAAGGAATGGAACCTGCCCGCGCTCAAAGCCCTGTTCGAACTGCTTGGCATGACGCCGGGCATGGCCCAGCTCGTCACCCAGGGCAAGGACGAGCCGGTGCAGAACCTGCAGCAGGCGGTGGGCAAGATCGTCAAGCGCATTGTTATGACCCAACAGCCCCTGCGCGAAGGGCTCCCCTTCTGGGGTTTAGATTTAGTGCGAAGTGCGGGGTGCGAAGTGCGGGGTGAAGACGGCGCACTACGCACAACGCACTACGTACTGGAGGACGCGAAGGCTTTCTTTGAAAGCCTGCAAGCGTACTCCACCCCGGGTAAGCTGAAAAACTTCCGCTACAGCGCTCCCGAGGTGCTGGCCCATGAAAAGGCCGTCAAGGCGCTCGATGAGGTGGATGCCCTGCGCGAATTCATCATGGATCACAGCCCGACGGCGTCCTGGCTCTCCACCGCCGAGGCGGTGCTGCCCGCCGAGCATGAATGGAGTGCGCGTGTGCGAAGTGCGAAGTGCGAAGTTACAGAGGAGATCCAAAACGCACTCCGCACCCCGCACTCCGCACTTCCAGTCATCGGGGCCAAGCTGCAAAAGCTGAAGAAGGATTACACCGTCGCCTATATCGGCCTGCATACCAAAGCCCGGCTGGGCGTGAACGACGATAAGCGCAAGGCCGGACTGCTCAATGACCAGCGGCTGCAAACCCTGCTCAAGCTGGCCGGTATCGACCTGATGCCCCGGCAGCAGCTCACCGATTACCAGAACCGCCTCGCCGGGCTGAAAAGCTGTTTCGCCCTGACCGAGCAAAACCTCGACGCCTCGCCCATCTGCCCGCATTGCCAATTTCGGCCTGCGACCGAAATGAGTGCGGAGTACGGAGTGCGAAGTGCGGAAACCTCGCACCACGCACCTCGCACCACGCACTTGAGCAACGCCGCCGCCATGCTCAACGCGCTGGACGATGAACTCGACCGGATGCTGGAAAATTGGACTAAGACCCTGCTCGCCAACCTGGAAGACCCGATGACCCAGGCCAACATGGATCTGCTGAAGATCGATGACCGCGAACCGCTCGAGGCCTTCTTTAAGTCGAAGGAGCTGCCGGTGCCGCTGGACAGCAACTTTGTCCACACGCTGAAGGAAGTGCTCTCCGGTCTGGTCAAGATCACCGTCAAGGGGCAGGAGCTGCAACAAGCTCTGCAGGTTACCGACGGCCCGGCCACCCCGGCGGAGATGAAGAAACGCTTTGAGGAGTACATCGATCAACTCACCAAGGGCAAGGACCCGGCCAAGGTGCGGATCGTCATGGAGTAAGGCATGACCAGGGATGAACTTATCGCCCGGCTGAAAGGCTACGAGTGGACGGATTTCGAGTGCAAGAGAGCTCGGGCAGATGTCCCCAAGGACGCCTATTCCACTGTCAGCGCCTTCGCCAATACGAACGGTGGTTGGCTGCTGTTCGGCGTCTCGGAGCAGGATGGTGAGCTCAAGGTCACCGGCGTCGATCCCAAAGCTTTTGACCAGGTGCAGAATGACTTCCTGACCACTCTGCGCGGAGGGCAAAAGCTCAATCTGATCGTTCATGCCGAGCCCCATGTGTATGAACTTGATGACAAGCGGATCCTGGCGTTTTTCATCCCGGAGGCCGGGCGTTACCATAAGCCGGTGTATCTGAATGGCAATCCGCGAGAAAGCTTTCTCCGCCGGGCGGCGCGTGACGAACGCATGACGGACAACGAGCTCCACCGTTTCCTGCGTGATTCGGCCGACAAATCATGGGACGGCGCTGCCTGTGACTTCAATCTCGAAACGGACGTAGACCTGGAAACGCTCTACTGGTACCGCGAGCAGTTCTTCCGACGCAATCCGGAACAACGACAGATCTCAAATCCGATGGAGTTCTTATTGGAGTGGAATTTCGCGGTGCACCAGTCGGGCAAACCAGCGCTAACCCGGGCTGCCGTCTTGCTGTTTGGCACTGACCGCAGCGTGCGCGCACTGCTTCCCCGTCCTGTTCTGGACTACCAGCGCATCGATACCCGATTCGATAGCTGGTCTGCCGAAGCGCGCTGGCACGACCGCATGGTATTCGAGGAGAACCTGTTCAAGACCTGGCGCGGTTTGGTGGCCAAATACTCTCGCATCGCGGAGCACCCCTTCAAAGTCGATCCGACAACCTTGCGCCGCGATGATGACCCGCCCGACTACATCGCCTTTCGTGAAGCGGCGATCAACCTGCTCATTCATCAGGACTATGGCGACCACCACCGCAAGGCATCCATCAAGTGGTTTACAGACCAGACTCAGTTCTGGAATCCTGGCGACGCCTTCGCGACCACTAAACAACTACTGGAATCCAACGAAAAGGAGATTCGCAATCCACTGATTGTCAACGCCTTCCGGCGCATCGGCCTCAGTGACCAGGCCGGTACCGGAATTCGGGCCATACTGCGGAACTGGCACGAATTGGGTTACCGGCCACCGCAAATTCTGAATGACAAGTCAGCCAAGAGCTTTCAACTGATCCTGAGCCAGGTGCCCCTGATGACGGAATCCATGCGGCGTTTTCAGGCGAACCTCGGCGTACGGCTGACGTCAGAACAGGCGGAGGTGCTGGCGCTGGCAGCAAATCAGGAAAAAGTGACAGTGATAGACGCCGCGATGGCTGTCGGAGGCAACTTGCAAAAAGGGCACGAGGCAATTGGCTTCCTCATCGGCCAGCAACTGCTGTCGGCGCTGGATGACGATACCACTACCCTGGCCGACTCAATCAGGAAACGCCTCGGCCTGCAGGAAACAGAATCAGCCGATGACGGCACCGGACAAGTCGCCGGACAAGTCGCCGGACAAGTCACCGGACAAGTGGAAGACTGGATTATTCAAGTTCTGTCTGTCTGCCTGGAACCTAAAAAAAGCACTGAAATTCAAGCGATTATTGGCATAAAGCATCGGGAGACATTCCAGCGAAACTATCTGGATCGACTGCTTGAAGAGGGATTGATTGTCCGCACGATTCCCGACAAACCTCAAAGCCGGATGCAGAAATATATCATCACCGAGAGGGGTAAGATGATTTTGGAGAATCTTACGGTATGAGTGCATTTCAGCGATTCGAGGACATAGAAGCCTGGCAAAAGGCCCGAGAACTGACCAAGGCAATCTATGCCCTGTCAAACGACGGCCAGTTTGCCCGTGACTTCGGCCTGCGCGACCAGATCCGTCGTGCTTCGGTCTCCATCATGTCCAACATTGCTGAAGGCTTCGGCAGAGGCGGCAACAAGGAATTCATGCAATTCCTTTCCACCGCCAAAGGCTCAGCATCTGAGGTTCAAGCCCAACTCTACGTCGCGCTCGACGCAAACCATATCAGCAACGAACAGTTTCAAAGCCTTTACGCGCTGGCACAGTCAACCGGAAATATGATCGGCGGCCTGATCCGCTATCTATCGAAGTCCGGCATAAAGGGGATTAAATATGATAAGAGTTACTAGTTACTAGTTACTGGTTTTTGGTTACTGGTTGGGCAGATACCGAGACAAACCTTAGAGCAGGAGTTTGGATTTATGAATGAAACCGATATGTTGCCCGGACTGGATTTTGAACCAGTAACCAGCAACCAGAAACCAGTAACCTGCCTCGGCATGACCTTCGAGAACGATGAGGCCCGCCGCACTCACTTTATAGCGGAGCTGCACAAGAAGCTGAAGGACCCCGAGTTCCGCAAGATCGAGGGATTCCCCATCGGTTCGGATGAGGACATTCTGGCGCTGTCCGATCCGCCCTACTACACGGCATGCCCGAACCCGTGGATCGCCGACTTCATCGCCGAGTGGGAGGCGCAAAAGCTGGAGCAGCCCGAAGGCTATCATTATCACCGGGAGCCCTTTGCGGCTGATGTCAGTGAGGGCAAGAACGACCCAATCTACAACGCCCACTCCTACCACACCAAGGTACCGCACAAGGCCATCATGCGATACATCCTCCACTATACGCAGCCAGGAGATATCGTTTTTGATGGATTCTGCGGAACTGGGATGACGGGTGTGGCTGCGCAGATGTGTGGCGACCGCGAAACAATCTTGTCTCTTGGCTACCAAGTGAAACAGGACGGTACTATTTTGCAGGAAGAGACGGATGAAGATGGCAAAAAGGTTTGGAGACCCTTTTCAAAGATAGGGATCCGCAGAGCTATGCTGAACGACCTTTCGCCAGCAGCAACATTCATTGCCTACAACTACAACACTCCAATCGATGTCGTGGATTTCGAAAAAGAGACAAAACGCATTCTCAAAGAAGTCGAAAAGGAATGTGGATGGATGTATGAGACGCTCCACAATGACGGAGTAAACAAAGGAAATGTTAACTTTACGGTATGGTCAGATGTTTTTGTCTGTTCAGAGTGTGCTGAAGAGATTAATTTCTGGAAACACGGAGTGGACAAAAATGCCGGTGAGGTTGGTGATCAATTTGAATGCCCCCATTGCACAGCCTCGTTGTCAAAGAAGAGACTAGATAGAGTATGGTACACCTCATATGATTCAGATCTTAATGAAGTCGTTAGTTTTGCCAAGCAGATCCCAGTTTTGATTAACTATTCAATTAATGGAAAACGACACGAGAAAGAGCCTGACTCGTTAGATTTAGAGATCATTGGAAAAATAAACTCCAAATCTTTGCCGTATTGGCATCCAACCAATCGGCTTCCTAATGGCTATAACACAGCTCAACCTGCCAGATCGCACGGTATAACACATGTCCATCATTTCTATACAAAAAGAAACCTGTGGGTACTGTCTGCTGTACTTAGGCATTTAAACCATGTAAACCCTAGATACAAAGCTTGGTATACATCGACAATGAGTTGGGTTGGCCGTGAATTGAGACTTCACCTCGGCAACTACTTTGACAGTGGTGGTGGTGTGATAACAAGTCTTAGAGGAACATTGTATGTTGCTTCATTGTCAGTCGAAACAAATGTATTAGAGCGGCTTGCGTTAAGAATTCGATGGCAGAAGTTTAGACAATTGAATATTGAAGGAGCAACGATCCAAGAAACTTGTGGGGCATCGACTTGTTCAATCCCTGACAATACTTGTGACTACATATTTCTTGATCCACCATTTGGTTCAAACTTGAATTATTCGGAATTAAATAGTTTATTGGAAAGCTGGCTTCGGGTACTAACCAACAATAAGCAAGAAGCCATTGAGAATAAGGTTCAGAATAAGAGTTTGTCAGAGTATCGAGCCTTAATGACTGACTGCTTCAAAAAAGCCTATAAGATTTTGAAGCCTGGCCGCTGGATGACTGTGGAGTTTTCTAATACCAAAGCATCGGTGTGGAATAATATACAAACAGCACTTAACCAGGCAGGATTCATCGTAGGAAATGTCTCTGCATTAGATAAGAAGAAAGGTAGCTTTAAAGCCTGCACAACACCCACAGCGGTTAAGCAAGATCTCGTTATTTCAGTCTACAAACCCAATGGCGGCTTTGAAGAGCGCTTCCTGAAAGAGGCACAAACCGAAGAAGGTGTTTGGGATTTTGTCCGTACTCACTTGAAGTATCTGCCGGTCATGAAACAACAGGGAGCCTTGCTGCAGTTTGTCCCGGAGCGCGATCCGCGCATCCTGTTCGACCAGATGGTGTCCTACTATGTCCGCAAAGGCTACCCCGTGCCGATCTCCAGCCAGGAGTTCCAGATCGGTCTAGCGCAGCGCTTCATCGAGCGTGACGGCATGTATTTCCTGCCGGATCAGGTGGCCGAATACGACCGCAAAAAGATGACCTCGGGTGAACTCAAGCAGATGTCTATGTTCGTCTCCGACGAGGCCTCCGCCATCCAATGGCTCCGCCAGCTCATCAAGGAAAAGCCCCAGACCTTTTCCGACATCAATCCGCAGTTCATGCAGCAGCTCGGCGGCTGGAACAAGAACGAGGCCCAGCTCGACCTGCGTGAACTGCTCAACCAGAACTTCCTCAGCTACGACGGCAAGGGGCTAGTGCCCGAACAGATCCACGCCTACCTCTCGACCAATTGGAAGGATCTGCGCAACCTGCCCAAGGATGATCCAACCCTGGTCGCCAAGGCCCGGGACCGTTGGTATATCCCCGATCCCAACAAGGCGGGCGACCTCGAGAAACTGCGCGAGAAGGCGCTGCTCAAGGAGTTCGAGGAATACAAAGAGGTCAAGAAAAAGCTCAAGGTCTTCCGTCTGGAAGCTGTCCGCGCCGGATTCAAGAAAGCCTGGCAGGAACGTGACTACGCCGTCATCGTCGCCGTGGCCGAGATGATTCCCAACAACGTTCTGGAAGAAGACCCCAAGCTGCTCATGTGGTACGACCAGGCGGTAACAAGAATGGGAGGCGAATAACTATGCTCAAACAGTTACGAATACAGAACTTC
>Ga0169931_10010451_pt1 | contig 13235 bp, 13 predicted proteins | sample Kivu_15m_20L_FD_129675 | JGI IMG/M metagenome (GOLD analysis project Ga0169931, IMG submission 129675) | Freshwater microbial communities from Lake Kivu, Western Province, Rwanda to study Microbial Dark Matter (Phase II) - Kivu_15m_20L... | ecosystem: Environmental > Aquatic > Freshwater > Lake...
TACTCTTTCGAGTGCTCCCAGTCACAGCATCATTCATCACATGCGCCTCCGGCTCACATCACCGGCGTAGATCGCAACATTAACAGGCCTAGGCGCAAGGTGGGGGCCAGACAGCGGTTACGCTCAAGCTCACGGGGGAGATCGAACAGACGGAGCAGCCAGCCCCGCGGCTCTACCCGAACTTGGGCCAACTCTACCGTGAGCGGGTGGCCGAGTTGATTGACGAGCTTCAGGCCGATGACAGCGAGGGTCTTCGGACACGGCTCCGTTCCCTGGTGGAGGAGGTTCGCCTGGTGCCTGAGGGTGATGATCTTCGAGTGGAGGTTCGCGGTGCGCTTGCCGGTATTCTGCACTTGGCGTCTGGCGGTGCTGCTCTGGGGGGGTCTGGTGCTGATGGCCAAGGCGTTGTGATGCCTGGGGAATCTGTGGATGTTCTTGGAATGTTTGGGTTACAAATTAAGATGGATGCGGGGACAGGCTTCGGCTTATGCAGAACACGATTGGGTTGAGTTTTTGGCAGCTCGCCAATTGGTCTCAAATGATTTGACGACGGACAATAGGCGTATGCCTAGGCGTACAACCAGGCCCTCACGGTCGCGCCAAGTGTCCGGTCGAATTGGGGGCTGGTCCATCGACACGGCTGAAGCCTTGTTCAGGCTGGCGCTCCCTGCTCATCGCGCCACTCTTCGGCGGAAAGTTGCGGTTGGCCCCCGTTCCCCCATCGGCTAGACTTGATCACGGCGGAATATGCCGACCGCGTACGTTGCGGTTGGCCCCCATTCCCCCATCGGCTAGACTTCGCGCAGCTTGGCTTCCAGGTTCTTCGTGGTTGCGGTTGGCCCCCATTCCCCCATCGGCTAGACTGTGTCATTCACACCGAACCATCACCCAAACGTTGCGGTTGGCCCCCATTCCCCCATCGGCTAGACTGTGGCTTTCCATGGTGGCAGCGGCCAATGGTTGCGGTTGGCCCCCATTCCCCCATCGGCTAGACTAAGGGTAGGCTATAGCCGCCATGCCATGTTGTTGCGGTTGGCCCCCATTCCCCCATCGGCTAGACTTTTCGGGATCATCCTTGCATTCTTCCCACTGTTGCGGTTGGCCCCCATTCCCCCATCGGCTAGACTTGGCAGGTTTTTTGGCGGTTGTGTGCGTTGGTTGCGGTTGGCCCCCATTCCCCCATCGGCTAGACTGGCGCAGGCGTATCGAATGTTGCTGCGACGTTGCGGTTGGCCCCCATTCCCCCATCGGCTAGACTGGCTGCACACATATCCCCAGGGTGTGCTTCGTTGCGGTTGGCCCCCATTCCCCCATCGGCTAGACTCCCGGCGGCCTGCCTGGTCCGATGCGCGCGTTGCGGTTGGCCCCCATTCCCCCATCGGCTAGACTGCGCGCCTTCCATGCCTGCCACCTGATCGGGTTGCGGTTGGCCCCCATTCCCCCATCGGCTAGACTGCCGGCCACCGCAATACGCCTGCACGGTCGTTGCGGTTGGCCCCCATTCCCCCATCGGCTAGACTCAATAAACCAAGCACTTCCGCCCGAATTTTGTTGCGGTTGGCCCCCATTCCCCCATCGGCTAGACTTTCCTCCATTCGCAGCTTAGGAACGCCCACGTTGCGGTTGGCCCCCATTCCCCCATCGGCTAGACTGGGCGGTTCTACTTCCTCTGCGAAACGCACGTTGCGGTTGGCCCCCATTCCCCCATCGGCTAGACTGGGCTGACCACATACCCACCGGCAGGGCTTGTTGCGGTTGGCCCCCATTCCCCCATCGGCTAGACTAAGATTTTGCTATCTGTTTTTGGGAAAAGCGTTGCGGTTGGCCCCCATTCCCCCATCGGCTAGACTATGGTCTTGGGTTGCGGTTCAACAGAAGCGTTGCGGTTGGCCCCCATTCCCCCATCGGCTAGACTAGCGCTGCTGCCTGGAATACTCATCAAAGGTTGCGGTTGGCCCCCATTCCCCCATCGGCTAGACTGAAACCCGCCCGCGGCTTTGCCAGCCTTCGTTGCGGTTGGCCCCCATTCCCCCATCGGCTAGACTGCTGAAGGTTTGTGGCATTGCAGCGCCTCAGTTGCGGTTGGCCCCCATTCCCCCATCGGCTAGACTTAACTATTTCCAGGCATTGTTGCGTTGTCGTTGCGGTTGGCCCCCATTCCCCCATCGGCTAGACTGCGCGGCATGTCTGCATTCGGCTCTCGGAGGTTGCGGTTGGCCCCCATTCCCCCATCGGCTAGACTACCGCCTCCAACACAAGCGCGACCTGTTCCCGTTGCGGTTGGCCCCCATTCCCCCATCGGCTAGACTCGCAATCTCATCCGCATGCGCGACACGGCGGTTGCGGTTGGCCCCCATTCCCCCATCGGCTAGACTCAAAAGACCTCGCCCCGGCATAGGATTGCGTTGCGGTTGGCCCCCATTCCCCCATCGGCTAGACTACGAGGTTGAACTCATGCCGTTCCAGCATGTTGCGGTTGGCCCCCATTCCCCCATCGGCTAGACTAAGCCCCCGGCGAGAGGGAGAGACATGCAAGTTGCGGTTGGCCCCCATTCCCCCATCGGCTAGACTACCGCGTATAGGCGGCAGTGGTTGGCGTGCGTTGCGGTTGGCCCCCATTCCCCCATCGGCTAGACTCTCATGGGAGATTCGCGTGGCCCACTCGCGTTGCGGTTGGCCCCCATTCCCCCATCGGCTAGACTCTCCGCCTCCGCCCATTGAGTGACGGAACGGTTGCGGTTGGCCCCCATTCCCCCATCGGCTAGACTGCCGCTAGAAGAACCCCTAGGCTTTCACCTGTTGCGGTTGGCCCCCATTCCCCCATCGGCTAGACTGCTAGAAAAACCCCTAGGCGTGAACCTAGGTTGCGGTTGGCCCCCATTCCCCCATCGGCTAGACTTTTTCATGAATAATGATCGCCTCCACCAGCGTTGCGGTTGGCCCCCATTCCCCCATCGGCTAGACTAGTGGCGATGAAGAGTATGAAATTGATGCGTTGCGGTTGGCCCCCATTCCCCCATCGGCTAGACTCCGACCTGCTTTAAATCTTTCAAGTTAATAAGGAAAAAGGCAGGTCGGAGAATACAATTTGGGTAGATCAAAACAGCACCAACTGGTCCGGCGTTCCCTTTCGCCGCTTTTCGCGGGATGGGCCGCGAAAGGTTGCCATTGCTTCGAACTGTTTGTCCGTCACCGAAAGCACATGCACCTTCCCATCCTTTGGCACCTGCCGCGCAATGGCACGTAAACGCGCATCCACCTGTTCTTTTCCAACACACCATCGCAGATAGACGCTGAACTGGCTCATTTCCCACCCCTCATCCAGAAGCCATTGGCGGAACTTTGTTGCCGCTTTGCGCTGTGGTTTGGTCATCACCGGCAGATCGAACATCAGTACCATCCACATAATGCGATAACCGCTCAGCGTCGGCATCCTCGCGGCTCCCCTGATCCAGGAAAGGGAAGGTCAGTATAGCGGCTCCCGAAAGGTAGCTCTCTGCGAGGCTTTGCGCGCTTCGCAAGATAATGGTGGCAAGCGGGCTATTGCCAATTTCAGTCGGTTCATCCTGCCACAGTAGCGCCACTAGGCGGCGCTTGGCGGAGACTGTCACATCGGTGACGCCTTCTTCCAGCAGTAAGCGCACCGTATCGTCTACGGTCGGCCGGAATGGCTCCATCAAGTCATCGGCGAGCGGCATCGGGTTCTTGGGATTACGATGGAAAACACCAAGGGCGGGATGCAGCCCAACAGCGCAGATAGCCCGCGCGACGCTCGCTCGGAGCACGGCATAGCCGTAATTGAGCAGCGCATTAGCGCCCGGCGCATCCTGGTCACGCCGAAAAGCATCCCCCATCATCAGCGGCCAATAGCGCCTCGCTGCCTGGGCTTCGACGTTCTCTGGATCACCAGGCTTCACCAGCCCCGCAAGCCGACTGAACGCGCCTGAGGGCGCCCCAGCGCGCTTCAGCGCCCAGCCTTGGCGCCTTATCTTTGCAGCGACAATCTGCTGCCACAACCGCTTTTCCATCCCACGAGTGCGCTCAATTTGCGCCGACATACGCTGAGAAACAGCATGGTGACCCTCAACTGGCCAGAGAAGCGCCGCCGGGGCAAAGTTGGCTCCTGGCACCACAAGGGGTATGCCGCGTTCGGCAAGCGCGGCCATGAGAGCGATGGAAATGGACGTACCACGTGCCGTCGCCATTACAGCCATGACGTCGTCAATCGGCACCCGCCCTGCTTCCTGTCGTCCAGCCTGGACGACAAGGAAGCCACGATCCTTGGCAAGGTGGCGCCCCTCTTCAGTGATCTCGATAATGCGGCCAAGCGATGTTACCAAATCAGGGGGCCCTGATCGAAGACACGCCCGGCAGGGTCCACAAAAACCTTGCGCGTCTGTTCGCTCGCGAACCTTCGGACACTGGCGCTCACATACTTGAAGGCATCATCTTTGGCCGCGTCACGTACCTTGAGATTCCCGCTCTCGTGAAGTTCCGCCAAGGTCACCTCTCCATCCCTAAATTTTATGACCCTAAACAGTTTGCGAGCTTCGCCGACGCCGAACGCCACTACATCGTTCTTGTGAAGCCGCATCATTAACTTCGCTGCAGGATGGGGCCTGCGGTCGGGCACAGGCCGTTTCAGCCGCGCTGCCTCAGCATCAGCCGCCGCTTCCATCATCGGCACAACGAGCATCTTCACCTTGCCCCGCTTGCCAGCTGTTGCTGGAAGGCGCCAGAACTCTACACGGTGGTTAGCATCGAGCTTTACCCGCTTATAGGGCTGGCCAGTACGCCGATCCCTAACTTCTGCAGTACCGTCTAGCCTTTCACGCACCTGTACCCTTCTTATCGTACGACCCGTATTGTCATGCGCTAGTGCGCCTAGGGCTGCAGCCTGCGCCGGTTTTCCCACTGCATCCTGCATTATCCTGATTACGCGCTCAGCCAAATGTGGATCACCAAGCGCATCCCGCACCTCTTCTGGCTTCCAGCCAGCCAATGATTGCAATGGCACGCGGTGCGCCACGTTGGGCGCCTTTGGTCCGGGTTCGGGCAGAACGGCATAAGCGGTATCGTTGTGAAGACGACCACTAGGTGAGGTGTCGGCTTTGAATGATACCTTGATCGCTTGTACCTTAGATGCAGCCTCCGCCAGGAAGCCGGGCCAGGGTTCTCCCAAGTCATCTAGTAGTCGCCGGCCCCTGTCCTGGGCACGTCCAGCCGCAGTTGCTACACGTTGTAAAAGCGACCGGTCCACTAGGCCGATTGTCAGCGCGTCAATCGCGTGATGCCGGTGGTCGTCACGCTCCTTCCGTGCGCCGCCCTTTCCGAGCAGAGAAGCGCTATCCATTCCCAGCGCGCCGCGTAACATCCCTGTCAAGCGGCCCGGAACGCACCAGACCTGGTCAGGGTCGCAAACGGCGCGCAAATAAATGCGCGCTAGCCGCGCCAAGTAAGCGCTATCGGTCAGATGTCGCGCGAGGAAGTCCGCATGTTCGCCTTTCCATTTGTCGAGCGCGTCTGGGCCAAAGCGCCATGCCTTTGCCGGAGGTAAAAGCGCTGCTCGTGCCTGTATCTCCGGCCAATCGGCCTGTGCGTGGAAGGCTTCGTAAGGCGTATGACGGGCTTTCCTGCGGTTTGCCTCGCGCATCACGATGACGCGGTTAGCGAAGCTGTCATCGAGCGTAATGGCGAAGGGCAGAATATGATCCTCATCTACCTCGCCTGAGAACAAACGGGAAAGAGAGATACGTTCCCCGGTGTAGGGACACAATCGCTCTTTTGGGTCGCCCGACTGTTCCGACCACAGCCGCATGAAAGCAAGGTTACGACTATTCACGCGCTGGCCAAGCTTACGGAGCTCTTCGGCCCATGCCTCACGACGCTTTGCGTTTTCGGTCTGCTCATTCTGGATACGCCGACGCTCGAATGCAGATTGATTCAGCTCGCGGAGCACTTCCACAATGATTTGCTTAGGATGTCCGTATCGATCGATAATTGCGTTGACAACGTGGCGCAACTGATTGAGCGCGACGTGTACCGTAGGATTTGAGGCACGGCCGAAACGTTGTTCTTCTGGGTCTTCTGGTTGACCGGTGCCAGTACCAATCCGATCAGCAAGTGCGAGCCCGTAGTAGGGTAGGCGGTCGAGAATGACGCCGTCCCGATCGTCCGAATGATGCCGGTAACCAGCAGCTCGTACGGCCTTATCGTAAGTCAGCCCAGCCTCGAGATGCGGTAGGATGGCCCGGATCGCTTTGCTTGAGAGCGCGGCATGACCGTCCGGTAGCGTCACCCGCTCAGCTGCTTCGGCGGCATCAGCAGAAATTCCAAGTGCCACCAGAGTGGCCACGGCTGCGTCAGGCGTTTCCGCATCAAGCAGCGCAATTACCAGCGCGTCGCGCGAGGCTAGATCCAAAGTTGACCAAATCGCTGCCAATGGCCCCTTTTTGCCAGCGAGCCTCGCGGCAGTTTCGGCTCCTTTCAGCTTCTCGCGCGCCTTAGATTCAAGGTTGAAGGTCTCGCCACGCGTAAGTCCGAGAGCCTTTCTGATCTGATTGAACGACAGATCGCTGCCGGAATTCAACAAGTTCGCCAGCTTCGCGCGTTCGGCTTCGGTTAAATCAATATCGGTTTCGCCAGTGCGACGAATTGTCAGGTGCGATAAGTCCTGGGCTATGCGGAAGGCCTGGGTACTGGGTAGCGCCTTCGGCGCGCGGAACTCACCCGGTTCAAGCCAACAGCGGCCAACCAATGAATCTTTAAGCGGCCGTTGATGAAACAGTACACCGGCGATTGCTTCACGCGTGGAATTAGACAGTATCGGATTCCATGCTGCCTGTGCTGCCCAGATGCTCTCAAATTCAGCCTTAATCAGTTCGCGCGTGGGATAGAAAGGATACTCTGCCTTCGCACCACTGCCGACAAGGCGAGCGCGCACGTCCTGCTGACGGTCATGGCGTTCTGCAAGCCATGCGCCGAGGGTCGGAAGCCCTGCACGTGCAATCTCAGCCTGTAGCCTATCAGACGCAGGCTTGATCTTACCTTGTTCAGCATCGTTTGCGCGGTCGGTTTTCCGGTTGCTTGCAAAGCCGCGGCGCTGGTTGAGATGGAAGATCGCCCGGCCAAGCTCATGCGGGGCGAGCTTGCGATGCAACGCCTCGCGCCGGAGGACATATGGGTCAAGCCTAACCAGTGCTTTCCGAGACATCTCCTCGGCCGGCAACATCCCATGCCTAACAAGCACATTTATGAGTGCCTTCCGGCGCTGAAGGTAACGGTCGCGCCGCCTTCGCATTGCGCGCGCCAGCCGACGTTCGGCGGCCAGGGAGGCAAGAGTTTTTGGGTCTCGCCCGTCCGGAAACACACGAACGCCAATGTCGCGAATCCCGCAAGGATTGCCAACAGCGTCGAGCACAAGCAAGGACCAACCTATTGAGTTGGCACCGATGTCGAGAGAGAGACGGTATGACATGAAATTAGCTTGACCGGCTTCGGGGCCAAAGTGCAATATGAATTTGGAAGCTCGACGTTCCAAAGACTAGTCGATGGGGGAATGGGGGCCTTCCGTTAACAAGTGCCGAAAGGCGCACCAGATGGGCGGCGGGCCACGGCCCGCCGTTCTCTTTTTTGGCCATCGTAAGGCCTTTAGGGTGTCTGCCAGGGCCGCTTTCGAGGTGATGGCGGGGCTCGGATAATGTAATTAGCCGTCAAAGTTACCGACAGAACGGGTTAAAAATCGCCGTTTCTTTGAAATGGCATAGGGGGTGATTTTTATAAGTTTGGCGCTCTATATGCGGTTGTGAGCATTATTTCGTATAGGAAAAGAAAAAATAGGGTGAGCGCAAGAAGATACAAAAAACTTTAGAAAAACCTCGTAATATATTGTTTTTTATGAATAAAATACCATATATCTCTCACGGACGCTCTTATCAGCCTCCGCGGCGACCGCCCGTTCTTGGGTGCCCGCCAATTCTCCAAAACCAAGGAAAGTGACCATGATCGAACAGATCAGGGCACCTGACGCGCGTTCGCGCGATGAGGTGCTTCAATTCGCCATCAACCTCAGGGCGGCGGAACGCGCCATCCAGACGCTGATCTTCCTGCGGGGTGATCTCAAGGCCGCCACGGATGTGGCGCCTGGTGATCCGCAGGCCGTGTTTTCCTCGGCCGAAGACCTGCTTGAAATGACCAAGGAGACGCTCGAGCAAGTCGTCCCCGCGCTCACTAAGGTCAAGGCGTTCCTTGAGGCCGTGGCGGCACGGGTGTCCTGCATCCCGCTGCCCGGCCTCACCGAAATTCCGGACCTTCACAAGCTGACCGAGGAGAAAGAACCCGAATAGCAGAAAGCCCCACCGATACCCGGTGGGGCTTTTTTGCGTTTCGGGCGCCTCTCCGGGACGGGGTCACCAGCTGCGCTGCGCGAGGGCTGGAATTTTGATAAAAGCACCAGCTTCGCGGCCACAAACACCCCAGGAGGGCCTGCTGTTTCCAAAGCGCCAAATCCCCGTAACGCCCGTCGAGCGGATCATCGCGCTGCTCGAGGCTGACAAGCGCTTCGCTGGGGCTACTGCCGCTTCGAAAGAGAATATGGCGCGCGCCATCGCCCAATGCGCGGAGTCCTTGGCCGAGAACCTGCTCTTCCAGCAGAATTACGCAGCAAGGGCGCAGATCACGGCGAGCCTGCGCAACATTCTACGGTCCCTACAGGCTCTCTCTGAGCAGGTCGAAACTGGGCGTCCCGCAAACCGCCAATGGGCTAGATTGGCTCAAGCCTTCCAAAAGGCACCAGGCGAGGCGACCCTTGCTATCCACGATGCTGCCGCCGGCGCCGATACCCTTGAAATTGGCGCCAAGCGCCTCGAGGCGCTTGTCAGGCAGATGGAAGCCTCGCTGCCGAATACAGCGCCCGATGTCCTGCTGCCCCACGTCCAGCAAATGGCCCAGTGGGTGGCCCAGGCCTATGAGGCTCGTGTGGCGGTGCCGCGGGAGCACGAAACGCCAACGGCCCCAAGCAGAACCTTCGCTCTGGCTTGCCTTAGAATCGTTCAAGATCAGACCGGAAAGGCGCCCCGCCTGAGCCGCGCCACCGATGTAGAGCCCAATCCAGGTGAGGCTCGAGGCCCAAGCATTCGCTTCCTGGAGGCGTGTTTCGCTGAGATCAGGACGGGCCTTTCCAAGCGGGCCGACTACGAGGCTGTCGCAGCACACCCATCGCTAAAGCCAAGCCTCGAGACCCTTGCCGAGTGGATCCGCGAGGCTCAGGGAAAATCCCGCCGCCGGCGGGCACCTAGGCGCAGGGTGTACGAGCACCGAGGTTAGCCAGAGCCCAAAAATATTTTTTCAGAAAGCGTTGTTCCCTATTTTTTTCGACGCAAAGGCGGCCGCTATCGATTTGGCCGCAATGAGTAAATCGCGGTCACAACTTAGGGCCTACCGGCCCAAGGCTGATCAGATCAGCACTTCGCCGGCAAGCCTGCTGGAGCTCCACACCAAGGCTGAGGCGGACTGCATGCGCTTGCTGGTCGCTCGCCGGCTTGCGGCGGCGCTCGGCCGTCAAGCTGCTGCGGAGGCGTGGGCTGCCGCAACTGGCCTGGGCCCGGACGGGGACCAAAGGCAGTGAATGAACACCCGAAAAACGTCCAGCTTCTGGATACGGCCGAGGTTGCTGCGATGCTGGGTGTGAGTGAGCGGACGGTGCGGCGCCACGTCAAAGCCGACCTCATTCCGGCGGTGCGCATCGGCAAGCTAGTCAGGTTCCACCCGGACCATATAGAGAAAATATTCTTACAACTGGCAGGGCTCAGCACCCCTCTGGATCAGTGACTTACCATGCCTTCGTGCACCCAGCATGTTGTATATGTTTAGAATTTATTAGGCTATGGATGCACGAATGGCCACACCCGGCCGCTCATGGCCTTAATCGAAAAGGGAGCCCGTTATAGGATCATGGACCTAGTTACCATCTCGGGGGCCACCCCCACAAAAAAGCCCGCCACCCTGGCTGAACTGGCCGCCCAGGTAGCCTCCTGGCCGGACCTGCCCGACAACAAGCGCCGCGACTTGCTTAGCGCCATCCAAACAGCCAGCCGGATCATTGGGAAGCCCCCGGCGGCCATCTGCGCTCATGATCTGCAAGGCCTCTCGGCCGGTCTATATGCGCGCCACCACGCGGCTCACGGCATGGGCCGGCGGCGCTTCGGCAATGTGGTTGCTGGGCTGCGGGCGGCCCTCCGGCTGGTAGGCCTGCATGCGCCACTCGGCAATCAGCGGTTGGATCAGCTGCCTGACGCATGGCTCGATCTCGTGAGCACACTTGTGGATGACGGGCAGCGGGCATGTCTCTCGGGCTTCGCCCGCTGGTGTTCCGCCAAAGGCCTCACACCCCGGGATGTACTCGATGGGACCTTGGCAGCCTACGCTGCCGAAATGGCGGCCACCAAAATTTCCGCCGCCCGTGGCTCCCTGGCAGGAATGGTCGCCCAGGCCTGGAATGGCGCCGTTAGTGTGGTCCCTGGTCCCACGGAAACTCCCTTGCAGCGCCTGACCGCCCCTGCTCGGCGGCGGACCTACGCTGCCCAGATCGAGGACCTCCCGCAGAGTTTCCGCGAGGATTTAGACAGGTTTTCCGCAGAGCTTTCCGGAGATGTGGGAAGCATCTTCAAGAGGATTCGGCAAGGTAATGCGCCGCGCCTGGGAACGCACCGGCGCCGGGCGGCGACGATCAAAGCGCGCGTGTTTGCAATTCGGCAGGCAGCAGGCCTGCTGGCCAGCATCGGGATAGACCTGGCGACGCTCGTCTCCCTAAGGGATCTGGTGCAACCGCTCGAACGAGTTGAGATGGTGCTCGAGACGTTAGCGGAACGTCGCAAGATTGCTGATGGCGCCGAGGATCAGCTGCGCGGGTCACATCTTGCGCAGGTCACCACTACCCTGGTGCAGGTCGGCAAATTTGTTGGTCTTGAGGACGCAGACCTTCACAAGCTCCGCGACTTCAATTCCTTGGTCACGAGCCGCGATCGCGGCATGAGCCGGAAAAACTATGAGCGCATGGCGGAGCTTTCGCAGCCTCGCGCCCGAGCGCTCTTGCTGAACCTGCCGAAGCAGCTGATGCATCGCGCAAAGCTCGAAGGAACATCGGAGAAAGATGCTGCCCGCCTAGCGCTGCTTGCGGCGGCCATCGAAATTCTTCTCGTTGTTCCGCTGCGCCGGGGCACGCTTTTGTCGCTCGATCTGGATCGAACCCTGATCCGTTCAGGCACAAGGCGCAACCCGATAATCGAACTCAAAATCCCAGGCGCCAACACAAAGAATGGAGAATACATTCCACGGAGCCTGCCCGAAATGAGCGCGAAGATTATTTGTGAATACTTGGATTTTTATCGCCCCCTGATCGCCCACCCCGAAAACCGCTCACTCTTCCCGAGTCACGACGGTCACGGCACGCGGAGCAAAAACAGCCTCACCTATGCGATCGGTAAGGAGGTTGAGGCATCCACAGGCGTGAAATGCTCGCCGCATAACTTTCGACACGTAGCTGGTGAACGTTACCTCCGCAATCGCCCCGGCGCCTATGAGGAATTCCGACACATTCTAAGCAACAGGTGCGCCGAGGGCACCCATCGGCATTATGCCGTCCTCGAAGCTCAGGCGGCATCCGAGCGCTTCGATAAAATCATCCAGGAGGACAGGCGGCATGCAAAATTAGCCTTCGCAGCCGACCAGAAATCAAAGCTCCGCAAAAGGGTTGGTGGCCATGAATAAGCTTTCACCCGCCGCGAGGCGCTGCCTTAAGTTCGAGGACTGGCCCGTCCTTGATCGGGAACGTTGGATGGCCGCGCTGGCGCAAAGGAATTCGCCGCGGCTTCTTAGGCGCGGTCCATTCGATGAAATGCGGCCGGCGAGCATTGCAAAAGCGCAGGATGGATATGGTCGCTGGCTTGGCTTTCTGGAATTTGTCGGCAAGCTAGAGCCGGATCGCGAACCCGCAGATCGCGTCAACCTGGACCGGTTTATGGAATACGTGGAACTGCTGCAAGCCAATGGGAACAGGGGGCACACCATCTACGGGCGTGCATCCGAGCTCAAATCGGCGATGCGTTGCCTCGCACCAAACGCTGATTTCACCTGGCTCACATCACCTGGCGGCACCCCTCTGCACAGTTTTCTCAACATGCAGTCGCAGGAGGTGGAAACGCACGACCCGGCGGAACTTTATCGCTGGGGTGTCGAGTTGATGGAAAAAGCCATCTCCTTGAATGGTCCTGCACGGCGACGCGTGATGGTGCGGGACGGTTTGCTGATCGCAATCCTTGCGTCTCGAGGGATCAGGCTTCGAACGATGACAGAACTCAAACTGCACCAAAATATCTTCCGTCGTGACGATGGATGGTTTTGCTACGCTGAGCCTGAGATCACAAAAAACAAAAAGCCCTTGGCTTTTCACTTCCGCGGATCACTCACACCTTGGCTCGACCGCTACGTGGCGCGGGAACGCCAAGAGCTCCTGGGGGTCAAACACCACGATGCATTTTGGGTGAATTGGAACGGCGACCCGCTCGCGCAGGATGGTGTGACTAAGCGCATCTACTGGCTAACGGCAAAGCGTTTCGGACGCGAAAAGGCATTTGGCCCCCATCGTGCCCGACACAGCGTTATCACGCGCGCTGCCGAGATCAGCCCGGAGCTCTATAAGGCAGTTCCCGCAATGCTCGGCCATACGCGGGGCACGGCGGCGGAGCATTACAACCATGCAGATGGCGACGCCTCGTTTCGGCGCTTCCAGGACGTGGTGATGGATGAACGGCGGCGAACCGAAGCTCTCGCGCGCAATATTTTTGAGTCGCGTGACCCAGGCCGGATCGGGCATGCTGCCGAGGAGGAGGATGGATTCTGATGACCCGCGTCGCGCTCTATGCCCGATTTTCATCTGAGAACCAGAGGGATGCCTCGATTGATGACCAGGTGCGTATCTGCCGGGTACGCGCCGAGCGTGAGGGCTGGCAGGTCGTCAGCGTCCTGACCGATTATGCCCTCTCGGGCGCGAGTACCCTCCGCCCCGGCTATCAGCAATTGCTGGAACTGATACGGCGCGGCGGAACCGACATTGTTCTGGCCGAGTCGCTGGATCGCTTTTCGCGTGACCAGGAGCATATCGCGGGGTTCTTCAAACAGGCGCAATTCGCCGGCGTAAAGATCGTGACGCTGGCCGAGGGAGAGATCAGCGAGCTCCA
>Ga0169931_10010452_pt1 | contig 13235 bp, 11 predicted proteins | sample Kivu_15m_20L_FD_129675 | JGI IMG/M metagenome (GOLD analysis project Ga0169931, IMG submission 129675) | Freshwater microbial communities from Lake Kivu, Western Province, Rwanda to study Microbial Dark Matter (Phase II) - Kivu_15m_20L... | ecosystem: Environmental > Aquatic > Freshwater > Lake...
ATCTATTATGTTTCTAGGGATTCATCCGAATCAAGCGAAGATTTAATTTTAGAAAATAGTTTAACTAATTCTAATAGTGAGGTTGTTGAAATACCAGACAACTATTTAGAATCTATGAAAAATGCAGAGAAAATTAACCTCAAACCGAAAATTGTAGAATATGCAGATTTAGACTCTTCAAAATTTTCTTTATCTGAAAGCCAATTAGAAAGCCACTACAACGAATTAAACTTCTCTTTTGGAAAATATTAATAATTATTCAAGATTAACACATTAAATATTCTAATTAAAATTTAAAAAATATATTAATTAATTTAAATAAATATATAAAGACAACCTTAATAAATTCTTTTAATATCTTTAGATTATTTTAAGTAAATTATCTATTCCATTTATTATTTAGAGATTCAACTATAAATTATTTCTAATTTAAATTTGCCTCTTTTTATTCTTTTAATTAACAAAAGTCGAGATGAAATTTTTGAATTTCTTCTTATTCAATTCATGTGAACATTTAGCCATGGTTGGAGAAGCTCTAGAAATCGCATTAGTCATGTAAAAGTTCTATGTTGATTAAAAATATGATATTACATCGATGTTGTCTGTGAGATTAGTGTTATTAACTGTAACATCATCAGTTTCGTAAGTTTTAAGTAACAAATTTTCGTATCCATAAGGTTCAATATGATCGTAATTGATGAGATATGGTGCCAATTCACACATTCTGTTTCTGAGATCGTAGATCTCATCATAAGGCAGAGGAGTTTCTAAATATTCAGAAAGAGCTCTTATTATTTCCCAATCTTCTTTTGCTAAAAATGGTAAAGTAGCAGCTACACGTGTTAAGTCAACTCTTCCTGCAGTCGAGACATATGTTGCAGCCTTTTCTAAGTAGGTAGCACCAGGTAGAATTAAATTTGCCCTTTCAGCTCCACGATCACCATGTGTTCCTTGATAAACTACAAAAGCGTCTTTGGGTATATCATCGGGGTTATAATTGTCACATTGTAGTAGGTAAACTAATTTGGGAGATTTAGATAGCCTCTTTTTGTCATATAATTTGATGCCTAACTCAAGTGCACCGATGTTGCCTACATCTTTATGTAAAACATTGAAACCGTTCCAATGTTTTTCCTTGATAACAAATCTTTTAGCTAATCTCAAGCAGAGCTTGTATAATTGTTCACCATCTGTTCTTTCGAATACTGAAGAACCTACAATCATCATTGGTAATTTTGACTAAAAATTTGTTAGTAAAACTAAATTATAATACATTGGCAATTTTAGCACTAAATGGGTGCTTTCCATCCAATAAATCAATCAATGTCTTAGGGCTTGTTCCCAAGTGGTCGTATTCATAGGCTAAGTCATATGGAGTTCCAACCATTCCAACTTGTAAATTATTTTTTACAACAGCCTTTCTTATTCTTGCATTGAAAACAGGAGATTCAATTTTAGGGTTAGTTCCTATTAAAAGAAGTAGATCTGCATCTTCGACTCCTCTGACTCTTGTATTCATTAAATAACCTGCTCTATAGCTAGGATCGATCTTTAAGCCATCCTATCAAATAATTTAAGGATTATAATATACTGATTTAAATTCTAAATCCTCAACATTTATTCTGTGCATTAGATCCCTTAAAGCAGTAACACTTTCGAGACAAGCTTGATCTCCAATCATAATCGCAATATCTTTAGGATTAGTCTTTTTGAAAACATCGGCTGCTCTCTCTAATGCATCTTCCCATTTTAGATCAACGTAATTTCCGTTCTCGTCTTTTATCATAGGGACATTAAGCCTTTGTCTTTTTATTCCATCAAAAGCAAATCTAGACTTATCATTGATCCATTCTTCGTTCACTTCTTCATGAACTCTTGGTAAAATTCTCATCACTTCTGCTCCTCTTGAATCAACTTGAATTACAGGGAGGATAGGTTCAAACACATCTACTGAGTGAGTCTGTTTTAATTCCCAAGGTCTGGCTTTGAAGGCATATGGTAAATTAGTTAAGGCTCCAACAGGGCACAAATCAATCACATTTCCAGACAATTCATGATGCAAGAGATTTTCGATGTAGGTTGAAATTTCTGTTTGTCTTCCTCTACCTGTTGTTCCCAAGTTAAAGTCTCCAGCAACTTCTTCTGAGAATCTGACACATCTTGTACAATGGATACATCTTGTCATAGTAGTTTTAACTAGAGGTCCAAAATTTTTGTCTTCTACTCCTCTTTTGTACTCAAAATATCTACTGTGTCTATAACCATATACTTCTGAAATATCTTGCAGATCACATTCTCCTCCTTGATCGCAAATTGGACAGTCTAAAGGATGATTTGCCAAAAGGAATTCCATAACACCCCCTCTTGCTACTTTTGTCTTTTCTGATTTTGTATTAATTTTCATTCCAGCCATAACTGGCATTGCACAAGCAGCAATCTATTTAATTAGATTTAAATGATGAAATATACTGGCTTAGGGGATTTTTCAACTTCTACCAAACACATTCTGCAGTTACCGGCGATAGACAATTTTTCATGGTAACAGAAACGAGGGATGACTTCTCCTGCTTCGTGGCATGCTTGAAATATTGTATAGCTCGAATCAACCTAATTAATTAAGGAAATGTATTACCTTGATTGGTTTTTCGTTGACGAATATTTCCACTTCCTTGTTGAGAAATCTAGTCTTGTGGAAATCTGAAAATCATAATAATTAATTTATATTACTTCTTTTTAGATTGCAATAAATGAAATTTCTATTAATTTTCAAGATAGACTTAGAAAACATTTTATTTTTATTTATAAAATATCAAATTATTTTAATTTTTAAATTTTTTCAATACGGATATGACCATAGTTTACTAAATTAAATTAATTGACGCTTTTTCTTCTACTATTCTAATAAACATTTCTACTCCATAAGGAATTGAAAGATCATTAAAATCATATTTAGATGTATGAACGTATTCTTTATGGCTTTCATCCCATCCTCCTAGCATGAAGAAGCATCCAGGAACTTCCTTTAAATAATAAGAAAAGTCTTCAGAAGCCATCAAGGGTAAATCATGAGTTTCTATTTTGAAATATTTTTCAGCCAATCTTTCAACTAATTCTGTTGGTTCCTTATGATTAACAGTTGAAATTGTACTTAACTGATTGACAACCTCTACCTTGCATTTATTCAAAGCACCGATTGATTGAGAAACTTCAGTTATTCTATTAAATATTTTATCGCCGACATCATCTGTAACACTTCTAATTGTTCCTTTAATTACCCCTTTATCGGGAATAACATTGAAAGTTTCTCCTGCAGAGAAGCATCCAAGACCGATGGCACATCTATCTTTAGAATCTATTTCTTGAGAGGGTATTTGATTGATAGCAGTAATGATTTGGGCACCAGTGTTAATAGGACTGCAACATTTATGGGGAGTAGAAGAATGTCCACCTTTTCCATTTATATCAATTCTAAAAACATCGATTCTTGCCATTATTGTACCAGGGATAACTCCAATCTCGCCTAATTTAAAGGTTGTCAGATTGTGTAATCCATAAATTTCCGAGACTCCCTTCAAACATCCTGCTTTGATCATTTGCACAGCGCCGTTCAATCCTTCTTCAGCTGGCTGGAAAAGAAATCTCACTCCAAAATTCTCTGGCACTTTGTCTAAATTATTCAAATAATATTCTATTGTTGCTAATAGAATAGTGATATGTCCGTCATGCCCGCACCCATGAATCATGCCTTCATGCTTACTTTTATATTCAAAATCGCTCTCTTCTTTGAATGGTAATCCGTCGATATCTGCTCTTAATGCAATTAGATATTTATCTTCCTTATAATCTTTCATTCGTTTTCCTTTACCGAAGATATCAATGTACAGTCCAGTTGCCTCTACTTCATAAGTTTTAGAATTCGATTCGTAATTTGTGATTCCTTTTAAAGTTTCTAATATTAGTGCTTTAGTTTTGAATTCTTTGTATCCTATCTCTGGTATTTGGTGAAATTTTCTTCTTAGTTTAATATATTTGATTATATCTAAATCTATAGAAAAGAGTGATTTCATTAGAGAAATTTATCAAATAAATTTATATTTCAAAATATACACTGTTTCTATTATAAATATTATATTAAAATAATGAACTACATTTTTAATTTAAAAATAAAAATTCAATTACGATCTATTAAATATATTTAAATATTATCCATTGCAAAAGTGTGATTCTGTTTCTCAACCACTTCTTTAGTAGATCCATCTTCGAAGGTGTAAACTATTTTAGTAGTAATCTCGACTTGTTTAGAAACAATTCTTTTCTGGGTATTCAGATTTTTAACTATTTCAGTTAAATTTTCAACATCAGCGTTTATATCACTGGTACTCTTTTGTTCATTTTTTAGCTCCTCCTTGTCTAAAGATAATCTGACTAAAGGTGACTGAAAGTTGTTGAGGCTGTTCGTATTTGCTTGAGTTTTAATATTATCTTTGATGTTATTCGACAGCGAAGGGTAATTCTTGGGATTTCTATTTCCAAAAGTATCGTCATAAATGTTGTTTGAATTATTATAATTGTTGACATTGTTATTAGTCCTATTCTTATTGTTAGTTGATTGAGAATAATTAGAACTGGCAATCGGATCTAAAAATTTTCCAGAATCTTTGAGGTTATCGTTATTTTTAGCAACTGATTTCTTATCTCCAAATTTTTCACTCTGTAAGGATAAATCTGCTACATTTCTTGGTCCAAGTTCTGGAGAAAGCTTCTCATTATTGTTGAAATTTTTCTTAAATTCAATAGGGTCATCTTGAAATCCTTCAAAGTCGTATGCAAAATCCATGACGCACATCTGGTATTCCGTTTTATGTGGTCCACAGGCGATTCCGACTTTTTGATAATCGGGCTTGAACAAATTTTCCCTGTGTGGTCTATCTTCCTCACCGTCGTCTAAAGTGAGGGAGATTATTACACCCATAGCATCGTTTGGACCGAAGTCTATATTCTCCCCTAAAGACTCAGTGTAATTTCCGTACCTTAGAATTCTATCCTCAGGTTCGGTCCCGTCTGAGCTCTGATACGACAGGAGACCTTTAGGACCTATATCTAGGACATGTTCTAGTGCAGACCTAGCAAGACTATCATCCCATTGAAGAGGCTTCAGAGGAGGAAGAGAATTTAAATAGTTAATTGCTTCGTTAAATACAAACTCACCCTCTACCATCTGAATTTGAATTTTTCCTGGCTCTGATAGCACGTTAGTATTTTTATCAAGATGTCTTTTTAAACTTTCGATATGTCTTGATAAAAACTTCGGGTTTTTTCTGAATTCATTTATATTTGTGAAAATTTCTCTTGCCTTTTTGATATAATCATCTTTTTATTATATTTTAATTATTAATTTTTATATTCTTACCTTGCACTGAAGACATATTTTTTTAATTGTAAAAATAAATTCTTATAATTTAATATAAATTAATAAACATAGAATCTAGGTAATATAATCTTAATTAACAAATTTTTTATAGATATTTATTATATTTTTATTGATCGCCAATCAGACTACATTGTAGTTTATTATTAAGTAGTATTCTGATGATCCATTTATTAAGGTTATAACTATCTAACATAGTTTAATTATAAATAGTCCCGTTGACCCAAAGCCGTCGTGAATTTCGAATTAAAAATAATTAATTTAAAAATTTATAATTTCTGTATTTCCTTTGGTAATGTTGTCTTGGCTCCCTTTAAATTATTTTTGAAATTTTTGAATAATAGGGTCACAACAATTAAATTTTATGATTAATAATTTTGGATTTTAAAATTACTTTAATTATATATTTCGATTAATTATGCATCACATAAAATAATCGACCTTATAATAGATTTAAGAGAGATATAATGACTCAAAAATATTTAAGTAGTACATATTAGTATTCATTTCATTGATAAAGAATGTCTTAGTTAATATATATCGCATTTATTATCATAAATTTAAGCTAATTTATATAAGTATTTTATACGTAGATTCCTGCTTACTTGATAAAAACATAACGATTGCTTAAATATTTTATATTGAATTTCAAATGAATTAATATCATCTCGGAAAAGTTAAAATTAGCTCTAAATTAAATCAAATTTTTTTCGATCAAATCATTTACGATCTGCAAGTTTAAGAGAAATTTCCGGAGCTCCAAAAATCAAATTCAACCTCACTCAAATCTAAAATTTAGTTAGTTAAATACGAAATGAAGGTGCAAGACATAATTCAGTAAAAACATTGTCAGAAGAAATTAAAAATTAGAATACATTCATTTATATCGCATTTTTGAATATAAATATGTTTAAGTGTCTAAGATACATTTCCTAAACGATTAAAGTAAATTTATCATTTAAATTAATGTTAGATGCTATAATTATCTCATTCGAGATGAATACATGAGGAAAATTTACAAAGAACTCAAAACAACTCACACGATAATTTATTGATCTATATGAAACATTTTTTATGAAAGTAGATTTTAGATAATTTCCAGGGAATTAAAATAAATTACACTTCTTTGTATTATGATCTGAAACACACTGTAGGGAAGCCAAATTGAACAACTAAAAACTTAGAATAAAAAGAAAGGGGTCATATTCCCTTATTGATATATGAAACAGATAAGTGGATCTATTAGAATAGGTATATAATTTCTTATTTGAAATATTAAGAAAATTTATATTAATCAAGAGACTAATCTTAACGGTTTAAGTTAATTTAGAACAACTTTTGAAACTTTTTAAAGTAACTTTCCTGATTATATTTAGAGTGTCAATATATATTAGGAGTATTAAACTTAATTTATAACATTATAATTTTTTTCCATTTTTTAAACAATAGGTTATTTAAGTTTATATAAAAATAATTTTTCAATAAATTAAAAGCTTAGAATTTAAATAAATTTAATAAAAAATAAATGTACTAAAGTCTTTATTTTTACAACGCAAAATACTATAATAAATCTACGCAACATATTTATTTTTTCACCCTTACATGTGGTGAATACATACTCATACAATATCCAAGCTACAAAATAGCTAATCTTAGTAATTTTATTTTTTACTACCAAAATTTATCTTTAAAGTAGCACCCCGGTTTAGCTTCTTTCCCTTTTCTTCTGCTAAATTAACTAAAATAAAATTTAGTATAAATAATACAAGTAGCGGCTCTTTTTCTAATTTTCTCTTCTTCTTTTTCTTCTTCGCTGACTAAATCATCAAAAGATTTCCATAAGATTAGAGACCATTCAAACATATCGTTAGCATTTAATTCCTTTACTAATTCATGTAACAAAACCCTTGATAATCTCCTAATTGTTGTCGATTTCTCGTTTCGTTCCGCTTTAAATAATGAAATAACAGGCGAACTAAAATTTTAAAATGAGCAATGTCTTACTTGATTGAAATCACAGATGAAAAATTAGCAACACTATCTTCCAAAACATTTGAATTGTTCATATTTTCGAGAATAACCTTACCTAATTTAATTCTTCTATCTATGATATCCTGGATGCTATCTAAAACTTTGTAATTGACATCTACAGTCCTTTTTGAATAGTCAATTGTGACGATTAATTTCATATAGTTTTCGAATTGCGTTGGAGGAAGTTTTTTTATTAACTCCAGGCACTTCATTTGTTCAAAATTGAGAGAAAAGTTGAATTCTTTCTTAACATTTCCAGATTGTAACACAACATCTATTCTATGGGGTGATATCATCTGATATGCATTACTTGTAGAGTATTCGAAGTCCTTAAGAAACGAAACAATAAATTCATAGGAACTGAGCTTATTCTTGCTTGGGATATTTTTTGACGTAGATTTTGAAGAAGCATCAGTCAAAACAATTCTGGATTCAGAATCTTTTTGAATTGACAAATTATTTATAATATTAAAATTGGAATCAACAGACGATGATGATTTAATATGATCTGCTAATGAATAATTTAAATGAAATAGGCCCTTTCCATTAAGAGCTGTCGTAGTTGTATCCAAATCGAATCTATTTACTAAAAATTTTATCTTTTTATTTTTGTTTCTTTTCAAAATATTCAAATAATCAGATATTATGCTTCTGAAGTTTTTGAACCTTACAATGTAATTTATCAAAAAGAAATCCCATTGAACGAAATTATTTTGTAAAATATAAATTAAGAGTTCCTTTTCGATTGATTTAGCTACTGAACAAAATTTCTCTAAATTAAACTCCGTTTCTGAAAAATTATAAAACTTTTCGTTACGAAGACCAATCATGAATTCCAATCTAGGTGGGTAGACAGTCATTTCATAAACGCATTTGGGTGTAATCCAATCTATCCGGATCTTTGCATTTTTATTTTTATTAAGTAAAATGCTTTCTTTATGAATTTCGTTATTGTTTAAGATCAAGCTTGACAACTCGTAAATAGTCTGTCTAAAATTTTCTAAATCGATTGAAATTTGTTTAAATTCTGTATCGAATTTAAGAATTTTAGATAAGAGCAATTTGAATATGAAACTATCAACGAAATAGAAGATAGGGAGAATTGTAAAGGGCAGAGTAAAACAAATCGCATTTCCTATTTCTGAAGTATCCTTGGGAACAAATTTCACATGTAAAGACTCACATTTAAGATTAACTTGATAATCCGATTCTTTATAAGTTGCCGAGAAAACTTTTGCTTTCTCTGTAGTTATATTTTCATTCCTTCCGTTTATAATTTCGTGTATTTTGTCGACTAAAAATTTCTGAATTTCTTCAAAATTTTCAGCTTGATAAAATTTATTAAAAATTTCTTTTTCAAGATTAAATTGTTTGATATTCAATTCAGGATCATAAATTAGATTCATATCAAAAATGTTTTTAATCCTATTATTGCTTTCTAAGTTGTTATCGTAATTGATTCCTTCCGCATTTAAAAAACTTTTTAAAATATTTCTGTGAGCACCGTTGAAAGTTTTATTGAAATAAGTGCTGTTTTTTTCAAAGAAAATAGCTTTTGTTTTATTTGGTTGAAATCCAAATTTTTCTGCAAAATGCAAATCGTCTAAGTTTTGATTATCATGACCTATAATTGGGACTGTGTTTTCTCTTGATTTTACAGATCTTCCTCGCAAAGCTACAATTTCTTCATTCTTCATCAAAGGATAATTTGTTATCTCGGGTAATTTAAAACTAAGCTCTTGTGTGAGGTTCATATGTGAATCCCTGTAATTCTTAAATTTTTTATTGTCTAAAACGATTTCCTTTGTAATTTTGAGCAGATTATGCACGTTCTTATGGTTTATTAGATTATTTTTCTGGTATTCCAGAATTGAATGATTATCGGTTATCTTCATAGCCATTATTATATTCTAAAAATTTTTATTATTTTACCTGGATTATTATTAAAATCATTCAAAATGAATTACGGCTTTAATGGATTCAAGCATTCATTTCAAAATTTTGGTTATTCTCAAATAAACTTCTCTTCTAGATTTTATAAAAATTTATTTAAAAATAAATCTGTATTTAATGCCTTTAACTCGAACCTAATGAAGGGAAAATTTCTTATTAACTTGTCCAATAAATATTATATGGACAGGGTGACATTCCTTTCAAATAATTCGACGACTCTTGTGAATAGCAAGACTGCTAATGCTCTCAGTATGTTTACTGGTGAAGAAAATGTAGCAGATATCAGAAGAATCGAGAACGATGAGATGCTTAATATCTGCGAGACTGAATTGGATAAATTAACTCTCTTAATCAAAAATGGTAATTTTAATAAGTTATTCTAATTAAATTAGAGGTTTTGTGGAAATCTTTGCAAAGTTTAATGACTGTGTCGTCAAGCTTATCCCTAAATCTTGATAAATCGTAAATAAAAACTGCTTTTATAGATATTATTCAAATTAGAAAATATTATATAGTTTAAAAATATAAGACGAGGTTTAATTTCTTATAAATTTGGATGTATATTAGGTTCATTAAGAGTTAATTACAATACTTTGTTTATTAAATTCTCCGCCCATGAAATTGTGTTCATGTATTTTTTATTATTGGTGGCTTTAATTTTATTGATTCCTTTCCTCAGGTAATCTTGATCGATGAAGGGTTTTATTTCTTTAAAAGAATATATTTGTATTATATCAGCAATTAAGCAAATTAAATTGTTAAGAAGCTCTAAATGTGAAGGCTTTTCTATGTCCATGAACAATTTTATGAACAACAATAATTGTGATAAATAATTATTCAGGTATTCTGTTTGGTTTATATCGCGTAATCCAAAGATAAGCGAGTTAAATGCCTCAACTAAGGATAACTTCAATTGTAAAATATAATCTGCAGTATCCTCGTCTATCTAATCGATTTTAAAATTTAAATAAAAATTTACATCTTCTATGTTTTCGAATGACTTGATTGCAACTTCACTTGCAGAAAATAATATCTGAATAATTGAAAGAATATTCTGTGAGATGCTCTCAGGTATATTAAGACATATATCACCGATTGCACTTATGGCCAACAATTTAACAGAACGATTAAGATTTTGTTCTTTTAAGATCTCAAATAAAAGGGATAATGTCATGCTTACATATGGAAGGAACAATTTATTAAATGAGCAAATGATGCTTGTAATTGCTAAAATCCCAGATTTACAGACAAGAGGTTCGTCGTATTTCTTCAAAGAATAATAAGCGTATTCCATAAATACATTAAGCATTGAAATGAAGTCCTCTTTAATATCTATAAAAAAGTTAAATAATTATAAATATTCCTTACTTATAGATAATGCAGTAATACAGAAAATTCCAGACTCATAAACATCTTTTCTTAAATGAAATGATGTTGTTATAGCATTGAATGTTCTGTTACTAAGTTCTGGCTTAACTGCTCTTATAATCTTCCTAAAAATCTGTTCAATCACTGCACAAAGATTTTCTTGAAATTCTAGTTGATATTTCTCTAAATTATTTAAACTTTGATTTGATTTTTCTAATAATTCTATGAATTTATTCAAGATGATTTCAAGATAATCCTGAAGATTTTGTGATGAGTATTCTATAATCTTAGCACAAACTTGCATAGAGAAAAACGACAAATTCATGTTTTTGTTCTTGGAATTTTTTTCATTACATTCATTAATTGCAGTTTGTAGAAGATTATGAAGAAGATCCATACAATAAGGAGAAAGAGCATTTGAATTTTTTCTTGTTTCCTTGTCTCCATAAAATTTAATCAAATTGATCAAAACATGACAGATATTTATTCTAATTTCTTTAGTGAAAAGGATTTCAAACTGTATCCCACCTTCATTTTCTTCCTGTTCATCATCAAGATAGAATTTTCTTTCATCTCTGAAAAATTTCTCGTCTTTTCCTTCTTTAATAATCTGAGCGAATAAGGGTATATACCAACACATCATATTCTTCTCAATTACATAAGGAAATGATTCGGATATCTTGCAAAGTAACCAAGAACTTGTATTAGCAACTAACTCAGATTTATCAGCGATCGTCTTGAAAAATTCTTCAAAATTGCATTTCAATAGATTAGAAATTTTTTCTTTATGCGTTGTATCCAAGCAGCAACATAATGCGATAAGTGCAGAATATCTGAGTAAATAGTCTCTCGAGTGAAAATTTGTTTCTGCGAAGATCAAAAGTTTCTCCAAAGAGGAAGAATCAGATAGTCTAACCACTATTGACAGCAGATAAGCACACGCTTTAGAAATTGTCCAGTCTGAAAGAAAACTTTCTGAAAAATCTGCTAAATTTGATTGGAATTTGTTGGAATTAGAAGGGTCTGAATCTTCGTTTGATTTGATGTGGATTAAATTTCTTGTCAATATTTCAATTAAATTCTTCGAGTAAATTTGAAAAAACCTTTTTGAATAAGCGTCTGTGTTATTTTGATATGATTGTTTAGATACATCTATCACATCGATTGTTAAATTGGAAAGTTCAATTTCTTTATCGCCGATGACGCATAGGGTCTCTAATGCAAATAAAACAATTTTCTCACTTATGAATATGTTATCTATATTTGTATATTTATTCATAACATTCATTGATAAGTGATAAAATTCTTCGAAATAGTTTGTAGTGCAAATGTAATGATGAACACCTATTTGAATAAAAGATTTTAAACATATTTCCAGCAGCAATTGGAACTTTTTAAAATTTTCTGAATTTAGTGAAAAATTTTGAGAATACACTTGAACAAGAATATTTTCGGCTATCATAAATAAGTTGCTCATCATCACAGTTTTTTCTTCTTCTTTCTTAAAATTTTTCTCTGAGAAAGGGATTACTCTATAAAAGATACTAAGACATAGTATCAATCTGTCTATTTTATTTGTATTAACAGAAAACTGAATATTCTTAAACAGGCAATTAAGTGTTCGATCAACCAAAACCTGTGAAGGATTTTTCTCGCAAACTTCTTCAACAATGAAGCTCAGAGTCTCTAAAGAAGATTCGATCAAACTGTCTTCATTCATTTCATTTAATGCAACTGAGACAAGATTCTCAATAGTTTCACTCCATTCTTGTGAAATAGAAATTTCTGTTTTGAATATAGTAGCAATTAGATTACTTACACTTCTTCTCACTTGTTGATTACCGCTAGCCAGAGTTGATATTATGCAAGTCTTAATTTCATTCTTAGAATTCTGATGTAATTGAAGCCATTTGCGAGTGTGTTCAAAGTTTTTATTTAAAATTTTGTTTTTAATTACAAATACAGCTAATTGTCTAATTTCTTTTGAATATTTTTCATCACAAATAATTTTACATAACGCTTTCAAAAATTTTTGAAATTCATTCGCTAAACAAGATTCTATGTAATTTTCTGATTCGAATCTATCATTTTTGTAAATACTTGTAGCCTTTTTTAAATTTTCTTCTAATTTTGAAATAAATGTTTGCTGGTTGTTATTATTATCAATAAAATTTTGATAATTTAAATTATCATCCATTTATTTGAATATTGAATTTATATTTACATAGAAATTAATCATCTAATTAAATTTTTATTTAAATGAATGTTTGAGGGTAGAATGAACTTAAAAAATATTTATGACAAATATTTATATTTATATTTTAAATCATCTAAATGAAGTGTTTTGGGGATTGGGGATTGGGGATTGGGGATTGGGGATGGGGATTGGGGATTGGGGATTGGGGATTGGGGATTGGCCCAATCCCCAATCCCCAATCCCCAATCCCCAATCCCC
>Ga0169931_10010453_pt1 | contig 13234 bp, 12 predicted proteins | sample Kivu_15m_20L_FD_129675 | JGI IMG/M metagenome (GOLD analysis project Ga0169931, IMG submission 129675) | Freshwater microbial communities from Lake Kivu, Western Province, Rwanda to study Microbial Dark Matter (Phase II) - Kivu_15m_20L... | ecosystem: Environmental > Aquatic > Freshwater > Lake...
CTTGAGGATTTCGTGGGGAATTTTGAGGTGGTTCTCCTCTTTCTTGTGTTTGTTCTGCAAAACCTAAATCTGCAGATATTTGAGTAATTTCAGTTTCTGGGGAATTGGGTGTTCTCCCAAAAAATCTATTCATTACTGATTTTTTTGGTTCTTTCGGTTGTGATTCTTTCCCCCCAAAAATTGTTTTTAACATACATATAGTGAGTTTGGGTGGGTCTTTAGAAAGAAAAAAAATTAAATTGATAACCTGACATTTTATTCTTTTAGTAAAAATAAAATGTATTTATTGGACTAAATAGAATTTTTGGCGCATCCGGTGGGATTTGAACCCGCAACCTTTGCCTTCGGAAAGCAACACTCTATCCAGTTGAGCTACAGATGCTTTAAGAATAAGAATTATTTATAAGTTAATTAAATTTTTAAAGAATTAATCGCGTTTCGGTAAGATTGGTTTGAAAAGATATAAGATCCCGATACCAAAACGTTTGCGCCGGCATTGATAGCCAGTTTTGCGGTTTCGGCGTTGATTCCACCATCAACTTCGAGTTCAATTTTTTTGCCGGATTTTTCAATTTTTTGGCGAATATTTTCAATTTTTTTAAGCTGTGAAGTTAAAAATTTTTGCCCGCCAAAACCCGGATTGACAGTCATTACTAAAACCAAGTCAATCTTTTCTAAAACATAATCCAAACAATTTTCGTGAGTTGAGGGTACCAAAGAAATTCCAACTTTTTTGTTTAGAGATTTTATGAGTTCAACGCTTCTATCAAGGTGTGTCGAGGCTTCACAGTGAATGGTGATAATATCAGCGCCAGCTTCGGCGAAGGCTTTAATGTGAATATCTGGGTTTTTAATCATCAAGTGAACATCAAAAGGCAATTTTGAAATCGGTCTAAGTGATTTAATAATTTCATTTCCCAGAGTTATATTTGGAACGAAACTTCCATCCATCACATCGATGTGAACATAATCAGCGCCTGATTTTTCAAGTTCAAGAATTTCTTCGCCGAGTTTGGCGAAATCAGCAGAGAGAATTGAGGGCGCAATTTTGATCATTGAGAGATTTATTTAAATTTGCAATTTAAAGCTATGATGTCGTAAATTGGGTGTTCTAGGCCCGAAACTGATGGGCTTGAAGAAAACATCCAGCCGTAAAAAATTCGTTTTTCAATGATTTTGTCATCTGAATCGGTTTTGGATTCAAATATTTCGAGTAAAATTTTGTTTTCAGGTTTTTGATCAAGGGGAGATTGCCAGCATCTGTGAGGTATAATTTTTATTGAACCAAAAATGAATTTTTCGCCGACTTTTAATTCGAGAATTGAAGTTTTGGCAGTGGTTTTATTAAGTGCTTGAACAATTGCGTAATTACCGAATCTTGAGGTATCATTGTTGTCATCTTCTTCGAGGTTTGGAGTATTTAATTGCGTAATAGATTCAGATTTTGTATCGGGATTTGATAAGCTTGAATTGATTTTTTGAGCATCAATTCTAGTTGAAATTGCGAACAAAATTGTAAAACAAAACGCAAAAAAACTATTTTTTTTCATTATTATCTTTGCCATTGAAAATAAATTTGCCGAGAAGTTCTTCAAAATTTATTGAAGATTGTGTGAAGTTAATTTCTTGACCTTCTTTCATAAATTCATCACCTCCACCAGGAGTTATTGCGATATATTTTGAACCCAATAAACCCTCGGAAACTATTTTAGCAGAAGAGTCGGTGGGAATTTTAATATGATTGTAAATATTAAACTTTAAAACCGCCTGAAATGATTCAGCGTCAAGATTTTGCTCGGAAATGGTGCCAATTTTGACCCCCGAAATTTTGATGTCACTACCAATATTTATGCCGTCGGCGTTATCAAATTTGGCTAAAATTTTGTAGCCATTATCCGATGAAATTTTGGAACTTTTAAAAGAAATTGTGAAGAACGTAATGGCAACACCCAAGACAATTGTTCCAACCAAAAAATCGAAAAAATTATGTATTTTGTTCATTTTTTAATTTAATTAGTTTGCTTCCCAAGGTTCATAATGGAGAGAAGTTTTGTTAGAAGAAGTTTTTTCTGGAGAATAAGCATTTTTAGTGCCAGTTAAATTAGGAATATGGATTTTTTGCCATGAATATTTGTTAGTGTTAATTTGAACTGGAGCTTGATTAGTTAAATAGTGAATCCAAACGTGCCATTCAGACGGAATTTTGGTTGGCTCGGCAATGCCGTTATAAATAACAAATCTTTTACCAGATTTTTTTTCGTAATATTGGTTACCGAATTCGTCAGTTCCAACTTTTTTTGAATTAAATTTGATTAGAAGATTGTTGATGGCTCTCATGTTTTTTTGTCGCGATAATATTTTGCTTTTGCTTTAAAGCAAGCCAAACTTTATAAATTTTTTAGTTTGAATTTTTAAATAAAAGTAACAATAATTCTGTCAAAATATATTTCCCTAAATTTCTTTAAATGTTCTCAAAGTTCTCAAAAAAATTCTCAAAAAAAAATTATACGAACTTTGCAAACGTTAATTTTATTGCTAAAATTATAGCAATATTTGTTGTTGCCAGCGCTTTTGTTGTTAATTCCGAAGCCAAAGAAGTTGATAATAAAATCGATAATATCAAAACCATTAACAAAAATAATTCCAAAGAAAAAACTAAACAAAATTCTGAAAAATCCACGCTTATCACAAAATCAAAATCAAATAATAAAACCCCAAAAAACTCTAAAGAAAATTCTAAAAATATTTCCTCTAAATCAGATCTAAAATCTTCACCCAATGGCGCTAAAAATTCTGTTAAAAAAACTGATAATCTTATTTTGGATATGCGCACCAAAAATAAAAATGCCCAAAAAAGCCAAAATTCTTCTCATTTATCAAAAAAAACAATTTTAAAATCTGACAAAAAAGCTGGTAAAAAAATTGTTTTGTTGCCTACCGCCTCGACTTCCAAAAATTATAAAGCCTCTTCAGATTTTGAGAATGAAAAAAATTCCGACTTTTCATCAAATTCATCAAAACAAGAGTATGACAAAAATTCTAACCATGTCAATAAATCGGGTTCTAAAGCCACTCAAAATCCCCAAGTAGAAAGTGAAACTGATGCCACTAAATCTAAAAAATCCCAAGCCAAATCAGATTTTATTTCTGAAAAATTATGGAAAAAATTTACGACCAGCGACATAGTAATTCTTGAGAATATAAATCAGTTATTGGCTAAAAAAAATTTTGATGAAGCTTTAGTTTTGGCCAAGCAACTCAAAAATAATGTCAATGATCAAGATAAATCGCTCTCAGATGCCTTGGTTGACCTGATTTTATGGAACAAATATAGCAATAAAATTGATCCAAAAAAAACTTCTTTTAGCGATATTTCAACTTTTGTTATGGATAATCCTTATTTTCCAAACATTAATGAACTCAGAAAAAATGTCGAGAAAGTAGCGATTGCCAACAATATTAGCTACAATTTGTCGGAGATATATTTCAATACCAACCCAGCCCTGACCACAGAATCAAAAATATTCGTAATTGAATCGAAAATTATGCAAGTTGCCTCAGAAAAAAATAATGTTGAGCTTAGAGATTCTAAAAGCAAAGTTATCCAAACGGAAATCGCCAAAATATGGATCAAAGAAAATTTTACTGATAATTCTGAGCTCCAATTTTTAGATAAATACCGCAATATTCTTACTGAAAATGACCATGTCCAGCGTATCGAAAGATTATTATGGGAAGGCAAAAAAACCGAAGCTCTTAGAATTCTTAATTTTGTTGGTAATGATTATAAAATATTGTTTGAAACCATCTTAAAATTTGATGATTCGCCTCGTTATATTGATAGCTTGCTTCTTGAGATTCCGCGAAAATTAAGATCTAATGAATTACTTACTTTTAAAAGATTAATCTGGAACAAATCTCGCGATAATTTTGACGATGTGATTGAAATTTTAATCGAAACACCAGAGAGTTTTAAATATAATGATAAATGGTGGCCATTCAAGAGGCTGTTCGGTCGAGAATTGTTAAAGCAAGGCAAATATAAAAAAGCTTACCAAGTTATTTCAAAGCATAGCCTTCCAACAACTTCTCCCGATTTCTGGGAGGCTGAATGGACTGCGGGTTGGATTGCTCTAAGGTTTTTAGATGAGCCGAAAGATGCCTTAAATCACTTCCAAAAAATGCGCTCTAATGTTTTTCAGCCTGTAACGGTGTCAAGAGCAATATATTGGGAAGCTATGTGTTATGAGGCCATGAATCAAAAATCTAAAGCTATTGCGACATTTAAAGAGGGTGCTAATTATCCAATTTTCTTTTATGGACAATTGTCTATTCATAAACGCAAAATCCTTGACCCACTTGGATCAGAAAAAGATATAATTTTACCAAAAAGTCCTGAAATAACTGGTCGCGATATATTAAAAATTTCTGAATCTCGAGGAGCGCAAATCGCATATATTTTGGCGGTATCTGGTGATCGTGAAAATGCATCTAAAATATTCGAATGGCTTGTAAACAATTCCCCTACCGATGGACAGATTGCTGTTATTATGAAAATAATCAACGAGATTGGTGATAAGCAACTAGATGCCAAAATTTCTCGAGTAGCTTCCAAGAAAAATGTTTTTTTTGTGCGTGAAAAATTTCAAATCATTCGTGAAGTTATGAATGATGAATATGCTCCGTTAGTTCATGCTATTATTAAGCAAGAAAGTGGTTTTGCCCCCACTGCAATTAGCAGGGTTGGTGCTTTGGGTTATATGCAATTAATGCCGGGAACTGCTAAATTGGTTGCCAAGGAGTTGGGAATTCGTTTTGACCAAAAAAAACTCACTCGCGATATAAAATATAATATTCGCTTAGGGTCATTTTATATTAAAAAACTTATTGATGAGTTTGAGGGTTCAGAAATGTTGGCGATTGCTTCATATAATGCGGGGCCTAATGCTACTAAACGTTGGATAAATGAATTTTATGATCCAAGAAAGCAATCAGATCAAGATAAGATTGTTGATTGGATTGAGCTCATTACTTATTCCGAAACTCGAAATTATGTTCAACGAATTATCGAAAACATGATTGTTTATAAATATCTTATGTCGCGAAATAACTATGACGAGGTGCGCTAAGTTTTAATTGATATGATTTATTTGATATTTACAATTTTATATAGAATCCAATCAATGCAATTCAAAAAAACCAAGTAATAAAACAATTTATGTTTGATAAATTTCACGAAGAATGCGGTATTTTTGCTATTTTTGGCTCACAAGATGCTTCAATCAATACTGCGCTTGGGCTACACGCTTTACAGCATCGTGGTCAAGAAGCTGGGGGAATAGTTTCAATGAATAATGGGGTAGCAAATTTTCATTTTGCCGATGGCTTAATAGCTGATAATTTTACTTCACGTAAAATAATTAAAAAACTTGAAGGAAATTCTGCGATTGGCCATGTAAGATATTCTACCGCGGGCAAAAAAAATGCCCGTAATTATCAACCAATTTATGCCGAATTAAGTACAGGTTTTTTGGCCTTAGCTCACAACGGCAATCTCACTAACGCTTCTACTCTTAGAAAGCGCTTAATAAATGAAGGTTCGATTTTTCAATCAACCATGGATACAGAGGTCATAATTCATTTGATAGCCAAAAGTCAAAAAAATACTCTCGAAGAAAAAATCATCGATGCCACTTCGCAAGTTGAAGGAGCTTTTTCATTGGTGTTGATTCACAAAGATGGAATTATTGCCCTGCGCGACCCCTTCGGAGTTCGTCCCTTAAGCCTAGGAATTTTAGGAGATTCCTATGTCGTCGCTTCGGAAACCTGTGCTTTTGATATAATTGGTGCCAAATTTATTCGTGATATTGAGCATGGTGAAATGATTGTGATCGATAAAAATGGCGTGAGATCCTCAAAGCCATTCCCCCCCAAACCCTCAAAATTTTGTATTTTTGAATATGTTTATTTTGCTAGACCTGACAGCTTTATTGAAGGTAAACATGTTTATGAAATGCGCAAAAATATCGGCATTCAACTTGCTAAAGAAATCAAACTCGATGCTGATGTGGTAGTTCCGGTACCCGATTCTGGAGTTCCGGCCTCAATTGGATATGCATGGCAATCGCAAATTCCTTTTGAACTCGGCATAATTCGCAATCACTATGTGGGCAGAACTTTTATCGAGCCAACCGATAAAATTCGCCATTTTGGAGTTAAGCTAAAGCACAATGCAAATTTATCGATTATCAAAGATAAAAAAGTGATTTTGATTGACGATAGTATCGTGCGGGGCACCACTTCTAAAAAAATTGTCCAAATGATTCGTGAGGCTGGCGCCAAAGAAATATATATGCTTATTGCTTCACCTCCTACAATTGCGCCATGTTTTTATGGTGTCGATACTCCAGAAAAAGATGCTTTGATTGCATCAAAAATGTCGGTCGAAGAAATTCGCCAAATGATTGGTGCTGATTATTTAGGATATTTATCAATTGATGGTTTGTATCAAGCAATTAATCAAACCAAGCGCGACAACAATTCTCCGCAATATTGTGATGCGTGCTTTTCAGATCAATATCCAATTAGACTCACTGATAAAATTGGTGAAGCGGTACCATTATTTGAAAGAGAATATAAATAAAAAATATATGACTAACGTACAAATTGAAAAAAATAATTTAAAAAAGATTTCCAAGATGTCTTTTGAAGAAGCTATTTCCAGGCTTGAAGAGGTTGCACAAATTTTGTCATCACAAAAAATCAATCTTGAACAAATGATTGAACTATACGAAGAAGGAAATTCCCTTAAAGAGCACTGTAATTCAAGGCTTAATGAAGCAAAAATGAAAATTGATAAAATTATAATAGATAAGAAAAGCTAATAGAAATTATAATAATTTTATTTAAAAAATCTGTTCTCATATAACAATTCCAGATAAATACACAAAACCTAATGAATCAAATTCCTAATTTTCTTACATTGTTGCGGATTATTCTAATTCCGCTTCTGATCGGAGCATTTTATATCCCTGGAATGTTTTCAAATGTTATAACGGCTTTGCTATTTGGAATTGCCGCGATCACAGATTATTTTGATGGTTATTTAGCGCGCTCAATGCGAGTTCAATCAAATTTTGGACGCTGTCTTGACCCAATCGCTGATAAATTATTGGTTATCGTCACGATAGTTATGCTCATAAAATTTAATCCAACCAACCCATGGATTTTATTTCCTGGTCTTATAATTATCGCTCGCGAGGTGTTGGTTTCTGGGCTTAGAGAGTATTTAGCAGAAGTTAATGTGCGAGTCCCAGTTAGCATTTTGGCAAAATATAAAACCGCAGTACAAATGTTTGGGATAGGAGGTTTGTTGCTTGGTGAAAACGGATCAGCATATGTTTTATATCAATGGTTTGGTGGTTATATTGAGGTTGAAATAAAATATTTATTAATTTCGGTAATTAGTGTTTTGGCGAAAATTTTATTTTGTTTGGCAGCAATTTTAACTGTAATCACTGGTTACTCTTACTTTCGTGCCAGTTTTAAAAATATGTAAATTATGTTTCTGTTATTTTCTCTTTTTGTCAATTTTTTACTAATTAGCGGAATGTTTTACATTCTTAAACAAAATCGCCAAACCCACGGACAATTTGAGGTTTTAAAACAAGAAATTGGTCACAAGAATATTGAAATTTCAATTAATCTCGAAAAATTGTCCACCAAAAATAACGAATGCCAAAAATATCAAAATATCATCACTGAAATTTCTGAAAAAAAAGACAATCTCGAAAAAAATTTGGCCGAAGTTCAGGCTTTTTTAGTGACTTCACAACAAAATTTGCAAAATACTGTAAAAAAACTCACCGAATTTGAAGAAAAAAACCACATTTTGAGTGATAAATGTCAAAATTTAGGTTTGATCAATGGTCAACTTGAGTCGAAAACTAAATACCTTCAAGAAAAAATCGATAATCAAAAAAAAGAAGTCGAAGATTTACAAAAAACTTTTCAACTGAACTTTGAAAATTTAGCAAATAAAATTTTACAAGAAAAATCTGAAAAATTTACAGAGATTAACAAATTAAATATCTTGCAAATACTTGAGCCTCTAGGTCAAAATATCAATAACTTTAAAAAACAAGTTGCTGATACATACGATAAAGATTCGAAAGAGCGATTAGTCCTGCAAGAGCAAATCAAATCGCTATTTGAACAAACTAATAAAGTTTCTAGTGAGGCCAATAATTTGGCGAGCGCTCTAAAGGGCAATTCCAAAAAACAAGGCAATTGGGGCGAGATGATTCTTGAAACCATTCTCCAGCATTCTGGTCTGCAAAAAGATATTCATTATTTTAAAGAAAAATCATTCAATAATGATGATGGTAAAAATTTACGACCAGATTTTCAAATTCATTTACCCGATAATCGCTTAATCATTACAGACTCTAAAGTATCGCTTATTGCTTATAATAAATTCTGCGAAGTTACCAATGAGGCGGAGTCGCAAAAATACCTCGAAGAACATTTAAAATCAGTCAAAAATCATATCGATAGTCTAGCTGAAAAAAAATATGATGAACTTGAAAAATCTCTTGATTTTACCATAATGTTTATGCCGGTCGAGCCCGCATATTTATTGGCAATTCAATCAGATAAAAATTTATGGGCCTATGCCTACAGCAAAAGAATTTTATTGGTAAGTCCGACTAATTTGATTGCGTGTCTTAAAATTATTGATGATTTATGGAAGCGTGAAATGCAAAGTAAAAACGCCATGGCGATTGTTAATCGTGGTGAAAAATTATATAACAAATTTGTGAGTTTTACCGAATCTTTACTTGAAATTGGAAGAAAACTCGATGCTTCAAAAGATTCATATGATAATGCAATCAGACAATTACGCGAGGGCAATGGAAATCTGTTGTCGCAGGCAGAAAAACTAAAAAATTTAGGTTTAAAGTCTGACAAAAAAATCCCCATCGATTTTGAAATATCCTCCGATGATGAAGTCTAAAGCTTCGCCCTTAAAGTTAAAATTATAAATAAAATTGACCAGAAGTACCTTTAAACGCAAAATTTACAATTCAGAGATTATTGACCTTGAAGGTCTCAGCATTCAAATTGATTACAAAAAAATTAATCGAATTTATTTAAAAATTAATGCTCGTGATGCAAGTCTTAAGATTTGTGCGCCACTTAAAACTAATTCGCAAATAATTCATAACTTTGTGAATAAAAAATTGTTGTGGATTGAACAAAATCGTCAAAAAATTCTGCATAAAAATTTATCAAATTTCAATTTTCAAGCCAAAATAATTAGATATTTAGGTAAAATTTATCGTATTGAATTAAAATCTGATACTACAAAACCAAGAGTCGAAATTGATTCTGATCAATTTGGAAATAAAATAACGGATGATAAATTTAGTCTAATTCATTTTCAAAATACTCAGTTTAAAAATTTTGATGAAGAAGCGGTAGGTTCAATATTTTTAATAAATTTTGAAAAGTATGATGAATTAAATAAAAACAAAATATTGGAAAAGTTTTTACGAAATAAATTATCTGAAATTGCTTTTCAGCTTCTTGAAAAATGGCAAAAAATTGCTCAAGTTAAAGTTGAATTTTTAGGTATCAAAAAGATGCATACCCGCTACGGAAGCTGTAATCCGCGACATAAAAGAATTTGGCTCAGCTTGAGTTTAATTCATTATAAAGTCGAGTTTATCGAATATGTTATTGTCCATGAAATTGCTCATTTTTTTGTACAAAATCACAGTCAAAAATTTTATGCGAAAATGGACGAATTAATGCCAAATTGGCGGAGTCTAAAAAACCTCAAAGTAGATTAATTTTGTCTTAAAATTGAAAATTAAATTTAAACAAAAATCAAAATTACTTTAACATTTTTTGCATTTTTTTAATCACCGTTGAAAGACCATCGAATATCGCCTCTCCAATTATAAAATGTCCAATATTTAACTCCGTAATTTGCGGAATTTTCGCAATTTTTTTAGCAGTTTCATAGTTTAAGCCATGTCCAGCATGACATTCTAAACCAAGGCTTGAAGCAAGTTCAAAACATTTTTTGATTTTATTAAATTCATGAAGTTGTTTCGAGCCTTTAAGTTGACAAAATTCACCAGTGTGAATTTCAACTATGTCAGCTTTGAGTTGATGAGCTATTTGAATTTGTTCGATATTTGCGTCAATAAAAAGCGAAATGCGAATTTTATTTTTTTTGAGTTGAGTGATGCAATCGCGAATTTTGTCATAATTTTTTATTAAATCTAATCCGCCCTCGGTGGTGATTTCTTTGCGTTTTTCGGGGACGATACAAACCGCATTGGGTTTGGTTTTGATGGCGATTTTTAGCATTTCAGTTGTGCACGCCATTTCTAAATTAATCGGAATTTTGATATGTTGTTTTAGGCGTGCCAAATCTTCGTCGCGAATATGTCGACGGTCTTCGCGTAAGTGAACGGTAATGCCGTCGGCACCACTTTTTTGTGCCAAAATCGCTCCTAAAACTGGATCGGGATGTGTCCCTCCTCGAGCATTACGAATTGTGGCGATATGATCAATGTTGACACCTAATCTGATTTTATTTTTTGGTTTTTTCATAAATTACTAAAAATGTTAAATAAAATAAGGCTCCAAAACAAATGATAATGGGAAAGCCTTGAGCGCCGAACTATTTAATCATCAAACCGCCAATAACGGTGCCAAAAAGTGCTCCGCAAGTGCCAACTAGTTGAAAAGTAGCATTGGCGGAAACTAATTCTTCTGGCTTATAATCATCATTCATCATTTTAAAAACTGAAACATAAATGCAGGCGATAAAAAGTCCGAAAATGAAAAATAATAAAATTAAAAGCCCATAAGATTTTTGATATAAACTTACTAGCAAAAAACAATATAAACAGCCTAAGAATCCGATGTTGATAAGCTTTTTGGCGGAAACTTTTTTTAAAATAAAGCCAACAATTATGTCAAAAAAACCACTCGCCATATAAGCGGTAATGAATAAACCCGATGATTCGGGGCTTAAGCCAATCGAAGTGCCAAACACCACGGATAGCGAGACGATAACATAGGTGCTGAAGTCAAGAAAAAATCGGCTCCAAAAATTATTTGGATTTTTTTGGTAAAATTCTTTCAAGGAAATTCGTTGATTATTGATGGAAAAATTAATATGCAATCGAAGCGGAATTATGGCAAGAAAAGCGCCAAGCACCAAAAGAGCTGAACATAGAAATGAAAAATAACTTTCGGCACCAAAAATTTTTACCAACACTGGCCCAAAGGCAACCCCAAGCGAGATCAAGGCGCTAAAAATGCCAAGGGCAACGCCACGATCTTCGGTGGTTACCAAATTATTTAGCCACGAAATTCTAGTGATAGCCATTATTAACCAACAACAACCAAGAATAAAAACTAGTAATAACCACCAAAAATAGTTATAATAAAAAAAACTTAGTAAAATTATTACGGAATAAAGAATCGAAGCATATTTTATAGCTTTGAAAATGCCGATTTTGCCAACAAATCTGCTTAAAAAAAATGACATTAGGGCGACGCCAACTATCTCCATACCAAAGGCTAAGCCGATTTGCGAAGGGTCGATATGGTTTTTTTTCAACAAAGTTGGAAAAGTTACTAAATTAATGCCAATGGCCGAAGCAAAGCAAAAAAAACTCAAATATAAAAATTTGGTTGGTTGCAAAAATAGTAAACTTAAAAAAGTTTTTAACATTAATAAAATATTTTTAATTGAGATTTTAACTTTATGGCAATAAAATTAAAATATTAATATTTCAAAAGCTATAATTTAATTTTTATTTTGATGAATAAGCCTGAAAATGTTGAAAGTAATTTGCTTGAGCATATTAATTTTCCGCAGGATTTAAAAAAACATTCTCTTCAAGAGCTTAAGGCTATAGCCTTGGAGCTTCGAAATGAAACTATAAAATCGGTCGCCAAAACGGGCGGGCATCTTGGAGCGGGGCTTGGCGTAGTAGAAATTACTTGCGCTTTGCATTATGTTTTTGATACCCCCCACGATAAATTAATTTGGGATGTTGGGCATCAAGCCTATCCGCATAAAATTTTGACGGGAAGAAAATCCTTGATGCACACAATTCGCAAAAGCAATGGTCTTTCTGGTTTTACCAAAAGAGCGGAAAGTGAATATGACCCATTTGGGGCAGGGCATAGCTCCACCTCTATTTCGGCAGGGCTTGGCATTTCTGTTGCCAAAAAATTTAAGCAAGAAAAATCACATGTAATTGCGGTAATTGGCGATGGCGCAATGTCGGCGGGAATGGCGTTTGAGGCCTTGAATAATGCAGGTGCTTTAGAGGAAGAATATTTCAAAGATAATCGTTTAATTGTGATTTTGAACGATAATGATATGTCGATTGCACCACCTACGGGAGCGATGTCGCATTATTTATCGCGAATTGTTTCTTCAAAATCATATTTAAAAATTCGCGATCTCTCGAAAAAATTTATCGAAAAACTTCCGCAACAAGTCGGCAAATATCCACGAAAATTCGAAAAATCCATCAAGGAATGGTGGATGGGAGGCAATATTTTCGAGGAGCTGGGCTTTTTTTATATCGGTCCAATCGATGGTCATAATCTTGAGGTTTTGGTGCCGATTTTGCAAAATATTCGCGATGATAAATCCAGCGACCCGATTTTGATTCATTGCATCACCGAAAAAGGCAAGGGTTTGAATGAAAAAATTCAAAGCGATGATTGCCTGCACGCGGTTTCGTCTTTTGATTTAGAAACTGGAATTCAGCAAAAAAAATCATCGCAATTTCCAACTTTTTCAAAAATTTTTGGCAAACATTTGTTGAATTTAGCCAAAAAAGATGACAAAATTTTAGCGATTACCGCAGCAATGCCAACAGGCACTGGGCTTGATGTTTTTGCCAATGAATTGCCTGCAAAATTATTTGATGTTGGCATCGCCGAACAGCACGCCGTAACTTTTAGCGCAGGGCTTGCCTGCGAAAATATGAAGCCATTTTGTGCAATTTACTCGACCTTTTTACAAAGAGCCTATGACCAAGTGGTGCATGATGTTGCCATTCAATCATTGCCGGTGCGATTCGCCATTGACCGCGCTGGTTATGTTGGAGCTGATGGTCCAACTCATGCGGGTTCGTTTGATTTGGCATATTTAATTAACTTGCCGAATTTTGTGATTATGGCGCCATCA
>Ga0169931_10010454_pt1 | contig 13233 bp, 13 predicted proteins | sample Kivu_15m_20L_FD_129675 | JGI IMG/M metagenome (GOLD analysis project Ga0169931, IMG submission 129675) | Freshwater microbial communities from Lake Kivu, Western Province, Rwanda to study Microbial Dark Matter (Phase II) - Kivu_15m_20L... | ecosystem: Environmental > Aquatic > Freshwater > Lake...
TCACGCTCGGCACGTTCATCGGGATGCCGGCCTTCACCGCCGCCTGTCGCGACGGCACCTGACCCTGACCCGCCATCAACACTTGGCCGACGATCACATGTTCAACTTCATCAGGTTGCACACTGGCACGCCGCAGCGCTTCGGCAATCGCGAATCCACCCAAGTCGGCGGCACTGAAATCGGAGAACGCCCCGCTCATTTTGCCAATCGGGGTGCGCGCCCCCGCAACGATGTATGAGCGAGGCATGACTACCTTTCTACTGCAAAAGGATACAATCAAAACACCGAGCGATGATATTCATAGTCAGTTTGAGTTGATCGGAAGTTCAATCACTACGAGAATTGTTAATGAGGGATAAGAGAGAATGATATTGCAGGATTCGTTCAAACGAGCTCGGGTAGAGATCGAGTTGGGAATCCGAAGCAGCCTTAGTAGAGCCAGCAATCAGGTGCGGTCGGCAACTTGGCCATTTTTTGGGTACAGACAACCTCCACCGGCCCGAGCAAAGCGAGCCGTACTCGCTCGATATGGATCGCATGCCGATACGTGGGTCGAGACGGGGACATATTTTGGTCACACAAGTCGGTGGCTCGCATCAATCGCCCGAGAGGTTGTCACGATTGAGCCCGAAGTGCGACTTGCAAATCGGGCGACTCGCCGCCTGTCGCACATTGGGAACGTAAAGGTGGTTCAGGGGTACTCGGAATTGATTCTTCCACAAGTGATGCCCAGCTTGTCTGGCTCTGTGTCATTCTGGCTAGACGGTCATTATTCGGGCGGAGTTACTGCATTGGGTGAAGTTGTGACTCCGATTATTCGAGAGTTAGCTCAAATAGAATCTTACCTCAATCGATTACTAGCGGTATCCGTATTCGTTGATGACTTCCGCCTTTTTCCGCCGAATGAAACTGAGGATACCGACTACCCTCCGCGTTCGAAGCTCGTCAACTGGGCGGTGAAGAATCAGCTTTCATGGACGGTCGAGCATGACATTTTTGTAGCATCAACGTTGAGATTGGAGCACTTCGAGTGAGCAACTTGTCTCAAGCTAGCTGGGCATTCATATCTGCTTTCATCCATTGCGTCAGTTAGCACTCGAAGTTGGCAATCCAATTGGAACAGGATTGTTTAGGTAAGAGTCGAGCGTCAATCCGTATCTGATCTCGTGAACGAGCGAGAACCGATTCTGTGCGATGCTCATAAGTGGTAGCGGCAGCGTTCGGTACGCACAACGTGCCACAAAGCTGGCGGGTGCTACGAAAGTCTCGGACCACTTACCAGATGAGAGTTGATCAACCGCCAGTCGTACTTCGCCTCGAAGCATTTTCGCGTTGATTCGCCGACGTTGAAGAAGTCGCCTATCAGTACCAAGAGCCTGCAAGACATGATTTGTGTTTACGATGGCGGCTCCGTCTCTAGCTAATCGCCGCCACAAATTGAGATCTTCCGCTCCAGGGCATCTGGAGTACATTCCAACCGCAGTCACAGCAGCCTTGGACATCATTACAGTTGAGTGGTGAATAGGGTTTAATATCCACATGTCGCTGGTAGTGAGCGGTCGATTGACCACTGTCTTACGTTGCCCGACAATCTGTTTGCTCTTCACATCAAATTCGTACGCGACGGCACCAAGTACTGAGGGTTGCAGAATGGCGAACACTTCCGATTGATTCCTCAGACGTTCGGGGTGCATCAAATCATCAGCGTCATGGAGAGCGATCAGTCTGTTTTCACATAACGAGATTCCTATATTTCGGGCTTCTGATAAGCCTAAGTTTTTTGGGAGGTGCTCGATTACCACTTGACAAGTTGCCCGAGCGAGTATCAATTCGAGAGTCTTCCGAAGCTGGATCGGGATCGGACCATCGACGACCACTACGAGTTGGCTCGGGGCTTGAGTCTGTGCGTAGATACTGGATAGGGATAACTCAAGGAGCCGATCATCATCACCTTCCCACACATTGAGAAGTACCGAAACACCCTTATCCATAGGCAGCGTAATTGAGTTCATTTTGTCTGTTCTATTGTGAAAGGAGTGAATGACCAAAGTTGGAGCAGCATCTCTGAAACTACCGTATGTGTGATTCCTGTTTACAATGAGGCACGGGTATTGGCAACGGTTCTGGATTCAGTGCTTGAACTCTTCCCCAATGTGATGTGTATTGATGACGGCAGCAGTGACTCCTCGGATGCAATAGCTCGCAAACGAGGTGTGAGGGTTGTAAGGCACGCCATGAATGTCGGCCAAGGCGGGGCGCTTCAGACGGCTTTTAGTATTCTCTATCGAGAGAACAGATTCAAGTATGTGCTCACTTTCGATGCCGATGGTCAACACAGCGCCATAGATGCGCAGAGGCTAGTGCAAGAACTTGATAGTTCTTCGGTTGATGTGGTGTTTGCCACCCGATTTGATGGAAAGCACGAACATCTAGTTCCCTTGAGTAAGAGGGTTATCTTACGTTCCGTAGTCTGGTTTAATCGAGTGATTACGGATGTTGACTTGAGTGATACTCATAATGGGTTGAGAGCGATTCGTTTGAGTGCACTCCCATCACTACAAATCACTCATTTCGGAATGGCACACGCGACAGAGTTGGTATCCAGAGTCCTCCAAGCGGATTTAAGGTACTCCGAGGTTCCGGTCAGGATTGAATACTCGAATTATTCAAGAAGCAAAGGCCAGTCGGTCCTAAATTCCCTCAATATCCTCTTGGACTATCTTTGGAGGTAGTTATGACCGTTGTGCGATTTTTGCTCGCCCTAATGTTCTGTCCTGCATTCGTGTTGTTAGTGCGCGGAGTCGGTGCCCGATCACGAGCGCTGCGTGGCGTAGGTGTTCTCGGAGGAGTTGGAATTGCGAGCGTAATCATCAATTTTCCGTCTCTGGTTGATCAAGCGGCAAGTGAAGTGGGTATTGCGACCGCGGGAGACCTTGTTTTGTACTTGGTTGTGCTTGTACTAGTTACGCTGATTGGCTACATGCTCGGGAAGTTTCGTCGGATAGAGCAACGTTTGAATAGGCTCGTCCATGAGGTAGCGGTGACTTCTGAGAAAGCAGAATCTGAGCCACCGGCGTCGAGATAGGAGCCGTTGAGGAGTGAGCTCTTCGCATGCAAAAATTTGCCCGCCTAACAAGTCTCCACTATCACTAATTTATGCAAGAGTCTCATGCACCACCTATTACCATTGAACTAACTGGTGGTCTCGGAAACCAACTCTTCCAGCTGTCTGCGGCAGTGGTCATTTCACAGAGAACAAGTCGGCAATTCAAACTTGATACTTTAAATTTGACATTGTCAGCGCTGCCCGGAGTGCAGCGGCGACGTCTTCACATCGGCGACTTATTGAAATCAGACGAAGTGCTCTCAGCTCGAAAGTCCTTGTACCAACGCTTCGTAGCTCCTAGGTCAATGTACCTATGTGAGAAGGGACCAGTTGATGATCTAATCGCAAGAATCAGTGATTCCACACTGAGGCTATTTGGTTATTTCCAGAGATTTCAGGTCGCAGAGGGGGCGTATCAGGATGTCATTGCACGTCTGAAACTCTCCAGCCTGGCAAATGTCATCTTGAGAAGCAACTCTGAAGCGCGTATTGCGATTCATATGCGTCGAGGCGACTACTTGAACGTGAAGACGCAGAACTATCACGGACTAATCGATCAAGCTTATTTCATGGATGCGGTTCGGTATATCTCTTCTGTTACGGGAATTAGCTCAGTAATAGTGGTCTCGGACAGTCCGTTAGAGGCGTCCAAACTTTTGTTGGGACCCTTAACAAGTGAAGGCTTCTCCGTTATTCCGTATAGCCAACAGTCAGAGTGGAACGATCTCGGAGCACTCGCCAACAGTGCAGCAATAGTGATGAGCAATAGCTCTTTTTCTTGGTGGGGTGCGTACTTCGCATACAAACAGCACAATGCATTTGTAGTTGCTCCAAATCCCTGGTTTGCTAGCAACAATGGTGTTGAATCATCTCTCCTCGCTAAAGAATGGCATCAGATCCAGAGTAATTTGGGAAAGAAATCACTTTAGAAGTGACTGACAACCCTCAAGCTCGAAGTGCTATGCCAATCACCGCTTCGTGGCTAGGGAATCTAAAAGTAAGTTGGCAATAAAAGAATTTCAAGACTTAATGAATGATGGTGAGCAACACATATCATGGCGCACACTAAACCTCCTCTAATTGATGTCATTCTGACAATTCGTCCCAAACCGCCGCGTCTTAAGAATGTACTTGAATCTCTGAATTCGCAAACTCACTCTGAGTGGCGACTTATTGCATTGCTTGACAGAGACGACGGAAGTAACAGATTGTTGATTAAGCAAGTTGTTCGAGACCATCCCAAGATACTTGTGGAATGTGACTTCCTTCGTGAGAGTTTTCCGGCAATGTTAAACAAAGGGCTCGCAAAGTCATCTGCTACGTATGTGGCGCGCCAAGACGATGACGATGTTTCCGAATCTGACAGATTTCAAAGTCAGCTCCTACTGCTGCAGACTAATCTTCAAGCTCAGATTGTTACCGGTGCTGCCTCAGTTATAGATGAAGATGGGAAGCCACTCTGTGACATCACACAGCCAGAAAGTTCTAGTGAATTCTGCCGTTTAATGCTCTTTGAAAATGTTATCCCGCATTCGTCAGTAATGTTCCGGCGAACTGCTGTAGTGGGAGCGGGTGGATATGACGAGTTGATGAGAGGTTGTGAGGATTATGATCTCTGGCTTCGAATGTTGACATTGCAAAGTACTCGGTCGGTGAACACTAAAGTTGTTGAAGTCCTTAAACACGCAGGCGGTATCTCCAGACAGCGAATTCAGATTGGAGTCATGCGTAGGCTCAATACTCGCCGGTTGGAGGCTTGTCGTCGTCTCGGAATGCCAACCTATGTCGGGTTAATGGGATCTGTAGTCTGGTCGTGTAAACAGCTTGCTCCTGAATGGATTCGTCGAATTGCAGCCTGGAAAAAGCAAACCTAAGCTGTCTATTGTGACGATTACACCTCGGGTGGCGAATTTGGACAAACAACATGTAAGCATCGCGGTATTTGTCATCGCGACGAACAACTATTTGGCCTTCGCCGAGGATCTCATTCGTTCAGCAAATGTGCACATTCAGAAGGACGTCCACCTCAGATTCGTGCTACTTACTGACGATGTCGAACGTGCGCAGCAGTGTATCTCTACGAGTATGAACTGTGAAGTGGTCGTAAGGCCGATAGCGCCGCTCGGATGGCCAGATGCAACCTTAATGCGTTTTGAACTGATGATCAACAATTGGGATCTTGTCGAGCATGATCTTGTCGCATATATGGATGCTGACATGAAATTCGTGAGCAAGTTTGGATTTTCGGAGTTATCAGAGCCATTAGCTTCAACAGTTGACATTGCTCTCGTTAGTCATCCTGGATACTTCAGACGAAACTTTGTCTATAGGTTCTTACTCAGGACCTCGCTTGGTCCTTGGGAACATCGTCGAAGTTCATCAGCATTTGTGCCTATGCGATTGAGAAAGACATATGTCTGCGGGGGAATGTTCTGGGGTCGCACAGAGGGAGTTTTTGACATGATTAAGCCGCTTGCACTATCTGTCCGTCAGGATAAAGAGAATGAAGTTTACGCACGACACAACGATGAGAGCCATTTGAATCAATGGTTAAATGTGCATCAAGATCGCTGCTCAGTACTTCCTCCCAGATGGGTATTTGATCCAACATACCGACACCTCAGGGATTTATCCCCGATTGTTGAGGCTGTACGCAAACCGAAGGACTTTAAGCGAATATTGAGCAGTTAGGTGTTTGTTTTGGCGAATTGACAAGCTGACCACTCAGATTTGCTGCTGCCGGTGCCCTTCAAAATTTCTCTTAGCTCTTTGCACAGAGGTCTGGTACATCGCCGTAGGCACTTCTGAAGTAGCGTTTCAGTATGATCATTCGAAAGTTAGCATCTACAAAGTGGACAGCCGCTCAAAAGTTTGAGTTCAGGCATGCGAAAAAGTTCATGAACGCCACGGATACCGAGTCCTTACTCAGGAGAATCAACTCGCCTGACTTCCGAGTCTCAAGTGGCAATCTGAATCCCAGCATCCTAGAAGATTTCTTTGGTGGGAGTATCGCAGAGTGGGAACAATTTGTTCGTCATATCACTGACAGAACTGTTCTAGAAGTTGGCCCTTGCATTACTCCCCAAATAGCCGGATGGGATGTAGCTAAGAGTCGGTTAGTGATCGAACCATTGTATGAGAAAATTAGTTCAGAACAGCAACGGAGATTCGGAGTGGATGGGTATCCAAATGTCAAAGTGTTTTCAATTGGTGCAGAGATCTGTATAGATCAACTAGTTGGCAAAGTTGATGGGGCTGTACTTATAAGGAACTGCCTAGATCACTCTCCGAACTGGCCATTTATCCTGGCAAATCTGAGCCTCTACTCAACCAAAGGAGCACAGTTACTCTTGTGGAATGACCTATCGCATCCGAAACATCTCCGACGCGGACATTTTGAAATTAGTGAGGAGACTAATCAGTTTCGTAATCTAGTAATTGCACTTGGCTGGGAAATCCTGTTTGAGTTTCAAGATCCAGATTCTTTGTGCACCAATTGGGGTTGTCGAGCGGTGAGAACGTAACCCATGATTTCAGATAAATGTGAGTTCTGCGGAAGAATGTTCAAGTGTCGTGATTGTGCTGTTTCGCAGTAAGACTAGAATACGGATAGCGTGTCCAAGCAATTAAGGGCCCAACAAAAACCATGACTCATGTGAATGGCGTCCATTGCCTGGTCGTTCAGGCTCGCTCCTGGTATTTCAGATTCTGCAGTAGTACATCGCGAGCACTTCTGGCTGGAGATGATGTTAATGAATCCTACGATACTAACTTCTCAATTGTGCCAGTGTTTCGAAGGTCAACCTGCAGACTTGATGGACTAAGATTCAAAATCCTGGGAGTCGGTTGCGTTCCAATTTGGCAAACTCCGCACTTTAGATTTCTGGTCCACCCAAAATACATTGATCCTTATCGACGCTATATCGCAGAATTCTACGGGTCATCTGAAGTGGAGCCTGCAGTTGAACGATTCAGTCAGCTAGAAGCGCACCTAGCTGATTTTCCAGAGCGCAAGGTATTGCTCGGAAGGTCTGAGATTCCATTGTCAAATCAACTATTGGTTATTGATGGCACGCACCGAGCGGCAATTGCCGCCTTTCGAAGAGAAGAGTTTGTGAGAGTCGCTCTTACGGATAGGTAATTGGTGGTTATCTGTTCTCAAACAATATAGTCCTGCTGAGTCAGATTGAGGCCAAGCACTTCGAGGAGAGCGCCAATCTACTAACTCTCATCTCATTCTGAGAACATGTACGCTCTGTTCAGTTAACATTTCGCGAAAAGGTCTCAGACGGGAACTCAGGACCCTGGAACATGGTCTGTCATTGATGATTGTCGACCGGATCACCTCTGAGATTCACCAGTGAAGTGATTTGCTCCCCTCGATTTTTCAAAGCACTCGGAAGTAAGTGCTATCAGGAAGGACGAATCAATTGAAAATAATCAAATGCATTCATGGCTTATGGTTTAGAACGTGAATAAGCCGACTTATTTGTTTGAGATCTTGTGGTCTTTAGGTATCGCAGTTCTTTGTGTCTGTGCTTCGCAGTCTCAGTCGAATAGCAGACAGAAATCTAGTCGACCCACCGTGCGCGTCTCGCTATTCCACCTACTTCCTTTTGCGCTTTGGTTACTGACTCGAGCAACGCCGTGGACGAATGTCCTAGATGTTGGCCTACTTAGACTATGGGGAATTAAGTCGTCAAGCTACCCATACGACTCGTGGGCTGCGGTTACGACTTTCCCAAGTGTGGTCACAGAGTATCTGCTAAGGAATAACTTTGCCCCAGATGTCATTGCGGCCCTGTTTTCACTATTAGGTTTCTATTGTTGGTATTTTGCATACCTAATTTTGCTCCGACTTTGGCTTCACGGGCACGTACTTCAAGTCTTGACAGCTAGTACGTTCTCACTTCTGAACCTTCTGACTATCGCTGCTTCACCCATTTTTGGATTTGTGGCGCCCTGGGTAGGTTCTTCAACCTTTGGAATGCTCGGTGCCGCAATGCTGGCACTTTCGTTGGCGTTGCAGATAACAGGTCAGTTTTCGTGCGCAGTCATGATTCATCTTCTGCTAATGGCTGTCTCCCCTGTGAATGCTCTTCTATCCCTGGCAGGACTCGTGTTTTCTGCAATTCACTCATTGTGGATCAAGCAACCGAATGTGTTTGCACTCATCGGGATTTTCGGATCAGGAATATTGACCTTCATTATGCAGAATTCCAATAGCAGCTATGCTCAATCGCCTAGCCCAGAAAGTTATAGTTCGTATCTCGAACTGTGGGACCTTCACAGAAACACGAATCACTACAAGTTGTCGGTTTCGTCGATTCTGGTAGTAGCTCTCGCAGTACTCCTCTGCGTTTACGTCATACGAACTGCCAAAGTACGTAAGTCCGGGTATTCTGTTGACACTCCTGCACTGACAGCAATTGTTGCTGTATTAAGTAGCCTCTTGGTACTTGATGCACTGCAACGACTTTCACTTGCAGTCGGATTAGTTCAATCTGCATCAAGCTTCCCTGCAATTGGATTGATGCCTCTTAGGCTGACGGAGTCAGCAGGATTCCTTTCACTTGCCTTGGGGCTCCTAAGTGCGAGCGAATGGAAGGCGCGGACGCGACGTTTCAAACTCTCCTATCAAATCCTAAGCCATGTTCTCCCGTTGGCACTCATGATTTCAGCGTTTGTGTACTGGAATTTCGACATGAATCAATCATGGTTGAACTACTATCTGAATAATCGTTCTCAAAACTTTGCTAAGCCGCAGAATCCGTTTGACTCGGCGAATGTTGAAAAAAGGGTCAGCCTCGCTGCGCCAGGACTCTCCGAATCAGCTTTATGGGAGTTCGGCTTGAGAGTGCCGATACACGATCGAGTCGTGGAAAGTGTGGCTTATCAGCCGGAGATGCTCAAACGAACAATTGACTTCATCGTTTTGGGATACGGTCTTGATTTCTTTCACCCGAAGCCCCCCCCTCGCTGTGGTTGTATTCCACAACGACCGGAGATTCGTAACCTATGGGAGCGTCGAACCAAAAGTGAATGGTTGAGAGTTTCCAAAGATCTGAGAATTGAGTACGTACTCGTTCCTTCAGATTGGAAAATAAAATTAAATCAAATTGAAGCACGAGATGACCAAGTTCTGTACAGGATTCCTTAGAAGATTTCTCTGCAGGTCCCTTACAGTCGCGGGAAAGTCATGTGGATACTCCCGACACGGCCCAAAATAAAGACCCCTTTTTGACATTCAGGATACCGCATAATGAACGCATAGTAGTGGCCAAACTCAACTGTTCATTGCCGAAGGTTGAGTGGCATCTCGAATAACTCTTCTCCTGAAGTAGCAGTCGCTGAATACGCGTGACTCGTACTCTTCATTCCCCGATTAAGGGTAGTTGTCTATTTCCTTTTGTTCTGATTCTTTTTGGCGCGTTACTTGAATCGCCAGTCCATTGGAGCGCATATTCGATTCACACCAAATTTGTTCGATGAAAATACGCTCACTCGTCACACGAGTCAATTCTTCGAATCCAATTGTCGGTAACTTGTGGTGTAAATTTAAGGGATCTTTGCGCGGAGCTGACTTATTGCAATGTGCTACCGAACAGCAACTCTGGTATACACAACAGTACCCGCCCGTTAAAGAGTCTCAAACGACGTGGCTAAGAATCTTGTGGTTGTATAGTAAGAATTTGAAGTCACCAAACTCTTCCATTCAATGATCATGAACTCATTAGTACCTGCTGTGACAGTCTCAATGGCGACATTTAACTCGCAATTAACTGTATCGCGCGCAATTAGCTCAGTCCTCGAGCAAGACTTCCGTAACTTTGAACTTCTAGTTTTCGACGCGCAGTCAATAGATCGAACCCCTGAAATCCTAAAAAAATTTGCACAACAAGATCCAAGAGTTCGTCTCTATCTACATGAAAGGCAACATCCCTGGATTGCATCTGCACAATTGGGTCTTCAGCTCGCATCCGGAGAATTTTTTATGTTCCTGGATGGTGACGACTACATTGCTACCAACTACTTAAGTAACTTAATTGAGAAGATTAAAGTCAAATCGTCCGTAGGTGCAATGGGAAAATTACTACATCATGATGTCGACGGGCATCTTCTAGTCGGTCATCCTTCCTTCGGTCGAGAGTTTCAATTTGCTAGTTCAGAGCATCGATATCAAAGACTTCGGAACATCATTTTGACACCAGACAGATTTGGTTCAGTGAATATTCTCTATTCGCTATGGCGAATTTCGGAGCTCCGTGAAATTGGATTATGGTCTACGGAAAAAGAACGCCGGGATGATGATTATCTTTTCTGTTTGAGAGCGCTGTCAAAAGGTCGAATCACCACTGATTCCAATACTTGGATATCTCGTTCAGTTGATTCATATTCGGGTCCTAGAGTGCGACTGCGAGAAGTAAGTTCGCATTCAATTTCTGAGTTCCAAAGGTCACATCAGGACCAACTTACAGATTGGACATTCCCTTATGTTGTTCAAATAGCCCGCTTTATCAGGAGTGATTTGAGAAATTTAATAGTGCTTTTGCCGACGCTAATGAGAATTTGTATCGCAATTGTCGCTCTACCGAAACGATATCTGCAACGAGTTGGCTCAAGCAGAGTCTTACGTACGACCGAGGGTAAGCCAATGAGGGGGTAGGAGATCCCTCTCGCCGAAGTCTCGTCGATCCAACCATGGTCTGGGCGCTACAACGATTCGATTTGGAGAGTCTTGAAGGTACGCAGCCCACCATGAGAAAGTGCTATTACCGAGAATCAGTGCAGTTGCATCACTCATGACAATCAGGCTTTCCACTGGCTTTGTGCCTTGTGGCGCATCTATGAACGAGAATCTTTCGCCCTGAAAGCATTTGAATGATTTGACGGTTGTGGGCTCGTCAGAGAAGACTACAACGCGCAAGGAGTCATATAAGTTGTCAAGTAAGGCTATCGCACGTCGATAATAGTCCTCCATAATGACGCCCATACCAATAACATCCCTATAGTTGCCGATTCGGACATGAACCCCAATCCATCCCGGGAAGGTTTGAAGGCCTTTTCGAGTTGCGTCAAGCCATGTAGAAGGGTTTACAGGAGCGAGAATTTCAGCTCGTAGTTTCTCCGACACTGATTCGATATATCGCCAACTCTGGAAGTATCCGCTGAGCCGTACGTTAGGTGATAGCGCAAGGAATTCTTCGTTGAAAAAGTGCGTTCTCTCAATTGCAAGTCGCGTACTTGCCCTCATGTTCCGGGGACGAGCAGTCAGAACTCCTTGGTAGACACGTCGCGCTATGTTAGTGAATTGACCGCGGTGTGGGCTGGAATAGGTACGTGAGATTCCTGTTGAAATGGAGTCCAGCTCGTATCTGTGCCAATCGTAGTTACGAAATCTCCAAAGATCTGCCTCCAGAGGTGCGTTGTGTTTTTGTGATAAGTGCAATCCAAGTCCATAGACGAATAACTGGTTTCCGAGTCCGCCCAGCGGCTCAATAGTTATTGTCATCAAAATAGACCCAACTCTTATTGAGTTTTCTTTCGAATACCCCTAATGACAGGTTGCGAATATCCACGGGGACTGTCAACAGTCACATAATCAAAACCTGCGGCGGTCAACATTTCTACGCTCTTTGATGGTGACGCCCATTCTCGAATCGGCGATGGATGGACTATTGAGCTCTGCAATACAAGGTCATCGGTCATAGTTCCCAATGTTTCGACAAGTGAAGGAGCTCTATCAAGTTCGTGATATACCACATTAAGAGCAATAATGAGGTCGAACCATCCAAGTCTCTTTAGCTCACTAAGATTCTTGAAATCTATCGCCCGAAAGTTAACGGGAAATGTTCTGTTCTCCCGGCATTCAAGTGCTTCATGAACAAATTCAGCTTGAGAGATGAGATCTACTCTTGGGAGTCGGCCTGTTCGTTGCCGAATCGAGGTGTCTCGGTCAACTGCTACAACTTCGCGAGCCCCCATTCGCGCGAGCTCGATGCTGAAGAGCCCAACATTGCATCCAAGATCCAAGACACGAGAGCCGGTTAGGTCTGGAAGATTTCGACTAACTATGTAGTTCCATCGATCGAGCCCTGAACCTGGGTTTAGATCGGGGCGTGGTCGCCAATCGGGAGGGACGGTAACGTCTGCAACGACTCCATTCCCAAAATCCACAGACTGATACCACTGCTGGTACCCAAGAATTCCTTGCCTGATCCAAGTATCTAGATCTTTGCCGTCAAACTGTGTATGTTTGAAACTGACTGTCGGAACTTGCCTTGTGTAAGTGAGCGCCCGCCATTTTGAGAGCAGGTTCTGTGCTACCTTCGGAGCTATCATAGCGATTTTAGATTCTGATAATCTCATCAATGAGTTTTCCGAAGCCAGTCTGATAGTTGGTTGGTTCAAGTCTTCCATAAAGACTCCAGAATTTCTTATTCGAGCAATCTCTCGCTAGAACACCAGACGGCTCTTGGAAATTTAAGATTATGTTAGGAGAGATTCCTAAATGATCAGAACATATTCTTGCAACGTCAAGGACTGACACAGCGCCTTGATAGCCAATGTTCACAGCTCCAGGATTTGGACCTTCCATACAGGCCAATATCTTTGTTACGGCATCCTCTATCCAGAGATATGAGCGAAGCTGTTTCCCGTTACCCCATATCTCTATCTGATTTGAAGTCAATGCTTCAATTGCCTTTCGAGCGATCGCGGTAGGAAATTTCATTCGTGTTGGTTCACTCAAATCATGGTCTCCGTAAATGGTGTGCAAGATTCCGACTCGGCAATCAAAGTTGAGATGGCGTGCGACAGCGCAAATCATCAGTTTCTCACGCCCGTACATCTGATCTGCCGGTCCAAGTTCCAAGAGGTCCTCTGAAAGTAATGGTGCAAATCCTTCGGACATCTGAATCTGTGTGGGGTATGCACAGGCACTTGATGCAAGAAATGCCTTTTCGACCTTCTGGCTCTGACACATTTCAATAATATTGAACGTGATTCGGCTATTTGTAATATAGGGCTCAATCTGGTTCTCTGAAAAGTAACCCACTCCGCCCATGTCCGCGGCGAAATTGTAAATTACTGTGCATCCGTTTAGATCGACTTTGGTTTGGCGTAGA
>Ga0169931_10010455_pt1 | contig 13230 bp, 8 predicted proteins | sample Kivu_15m_20L_FD_129675 | JGI IMG/M metagenome (GOLD analysis project Ga0169931, IMG submission 129675) | Freshwater microbial communities from Lake Kivu, Western Province, Rwanda to study Microbial Dark Matter (Phase II) - Kivu_15m_20L... | ecosystem: Environmental > Aquatic > Freshwater > Lake ...
CATTTGGAGGCGCACGTCGGGTGAGATTTCAAAATCAACAACTTGTGTCATATCCGTGGCGTGTTCCTGTAGGCGTGAAAGGAGTTGGCGATGAATCAATGGGTCACCTCTGTTGAACAGAACCTCATGTCCTTCGATTACTGAACTCGGGAGCGCCAAAATGATAAGCGCACTCAAGTATTGAGTCTCAAGCCGATCAATTTCTTGTTGAATTTCCGATGCCGACGAGAAGTCATACCAGTACTGACCTAGACGACCAACGGGTAGGACTGATGCGTCAATAAGAACTACAGGTAAATGTGGATAAGCGACGATTTCCCCGGGACATGATCTTGTTTGACGGAGAATATCCTGGATTTCCTGATAACCCTCAATAATCTCCGGGGACGACTGGAGACCGGTCATGAGTCCTTCACTGAAGCGCCCGGTTGCAGCACCTGCACTTGGTGTCGTATACCCCCACCAGGAGTATGGGAGTTCTGTCTTCTGATGCCATGAAGTCGAGAGAACTGCTAGCGATATGAGGGAAACGATTACAACCGAAATCCAGTGGTTTCGGGTGATTCTCAGGGTAAGCGAAAGGGAGGTTCCAAGTGCAAAGAAAGCTCCTATCTCACTTATTCCTCCACTCATTCCACAGGCCCACATAACTGAGGTTGCTATTGCCACAATTGAAACAAGTTGCCCTCCATTAATAGTTTGTTCTCGCTGCAAGAACATTATGGCTGCCAGGATTAGCGATGCCTGCCATGTTCCGATAGTTGCATTAATCCGAAACTCCTCAGCAAAAAAACTTAGGGTCGGCCCAACGACTCCCAGCTCTTGCCAGTCAAAGAACCAAAGCGTGATGACACTGAGGGTGGCCAGCATCATGCCGACTTGTTTACTTACGGGAGCTTCACCAAGATCAGCACCAAATTCTCGAATCACAATTGAAATGAGGATGAACGGCGCAATTGATTGAAGAAGCCCAATCTGACTTGCGAATGCATTTCGGAGTCCCGGTTCTCCGTAGAGATTAGATATGTTTTTTAGCCATCCCAGAAAGATTTGCGAGGTAGATCCTTTCGGACCGTTGGTAACAAAAACCTGACTCCACATGTCGATAGGCGAAACTTGTTTAAACCAAAACCACATCAATATCGGAATCCAAACAGTTAGAACACCACCGCTCACTAGGAGAGCTTTGTATTTCAATTCAGCTCGGCTCCGAAAGTTGTTGGAGATTAGGATTACAGTGATTGCAATCAGCGTCCACAAGCCGTGGGATTGCTTTACGGTCATTGCTAGACCAACAAAAAATCCCACAATTGTCCACTCTCGCCACAAAGCAATTGCCGACTGATTAGAGTTTTCATGCTTGAGAGCAAGTGCAACTGCCACAAACATCAATGTGAGCGCCGTATAGACATAGTCGTAACTCCAGAAAGCTGTTCCGAGTGTCAGATACTCAATTGAGGCCAGTGTGATAAGACCAGCCATAAACTGGGGAGTGATTCTTCTCAGGATCGAGAATATTGAAACACCTAAAATCCCGAGCTGAATAGCACCAAGAATTCGAAGTTGCAAAAAATGCTCGCCGAAGGCCTGCGTGGCCATGCGCAAGATGTAGATGTACCCTGGCGGCAATAGATATTCAAAGTCGCGGTAAGGAACCTTGCCGTCTCCAACCCAACGGACATAGACATGCCACCAACCCTCCGTGAGGGGTTCGTAGTCGTCAATCCCCTTCAGGACGAGCAAGAACGTCAGAACAAATACTACGAGGAAACCTAACCGCGACTTCACGAGTTACGTAACTGACACAGGAAAACTTGCCAGTTATCGCTAGCACCAACTGTCTCACAGTCAAATCTAGCTTGCAGGTCGTTGAGCCATTCCTCCCCGTAGCCCAAAAGACTGTTGCCTTTGTGCCAAACAAAATACCCTGATTGTTGTGCTCGACCAGCAAAGCGATCGACTATGACTCTTCTAATCTCCACTGGAATCGGAATTTCAAGTAGTCGAATCGGAAGTGGTAGCCACGTCTTCTTTAAATCTAGTTGCGTTGCCACGTCGGGTGCGAGACGCGGCAACATAGCTAGGTTGCCTTGATAAGCGACTGGGAGCCTCTCCAAATCAACTGTGCGCAGAAGTTCATTCAGTTCATCCGGAGCCGCAGAGTCTGGATCGTAAATCGCTTCAAAAGGTAGCGGTCTTACTCTCGAGACCATCTGAGGCAGCGAGGGGTTAGAAAAAAATGCCGCAACTGAGACTGCTCCAACCACTACGAGAAACACTGGCGCCATTAGCCGCATACTTTCAGCTCCCCGAATTCCAAGACTCACACCACGCGGACGACACTCGGACATGCCAACCATTGCAAGCACAACTGCCGCGAACACTAAAGGAAGCATGTTCAGAATATTGCTGGAATGAGAGCGACCAATGTAGTAACTCAACCAACCACAGAGGGCGCCAACTGACGCAAAGAGTGTTGGCCACTCACTGGATCGTGACCGACTAATAGGAAGAATGCAACTAAGCATTGCCAAAAAAAAGACCCAGATGGCGCCGAATGTGTCCGTCGGTAGAGAACCAAAACCTTTCGCGTACTCTCTAGGAAAGATTGCAAAGTATTGCCACGAAGGCCACTCGCTAACTGCATGATACGTCCAAAGAGAATATGTTGCCATGAGTACAAACAAGAGACCTGTCCAGGTACTTAGCAGTCTCAAAACTGCGAGTGCGGAGCGTTTTCGGTCGGTCGATTCAAGGATGTGACCGAGAACCCATGCCGAAACAATTGAAGCTGTGTAAAAGGCACTTTCAAATGACCATAAACACGCAACTAAAAGAAGGACGGCCATGAAACTACGACGCGAACGGGTGGCCACTGGGTCCTTCATTGCCGAAAGTAGCGCAAGACAAATGAGGCTCGGACCGAACCTTACGGCTGACGTGCTGGGGAACGGTTGGGGTCCGTGCAATACAGGGTCAGTTAGATGCAGAAGTAGTAGAAAAATCGTCCCGAGCGACATCCACACGAGGGTCGGAAGTGTCCTTCTCATTACCCATAAAACCACCGAATAAACCAACGAGAGCATTAGTGCTTGGAAATAGAGAAAGGATTGTTCCGGTGTACTTGCAGGTATGAGTGAAGCAAGCAACATGTTTGCAAACCCGTATTGCGAAGGTGTGTCCCACAGGAGGATGCCACCGCTCTGAACCGTTTGAATCACTCCAGTGAAGTAGCCGACGTGAAACCACGAGCCGTAGGTCTGCAGACCGTCAATCCTCATTGATAGCGCGATTGTCGACATGATCAAGATCATGAAGACCAGCCGACTTAGGGTTTTTTCGGATTGGTTTCGTCTTGAAATCAATATTCGAGAAACTGAGATTCCAATCAAGAACACAACACATAGAAAAATCACTAATTGACGTGGATGGGCCAAGATTCCATCTCCAATTCGCGTATTGAAGAGTGAAGTTATGAGTAACGCAGTCTGCGAGATCACAACCAGTGCCCAACGGAGTGACTTTAAATTAAAGCCTCTCAAGATGGAATAGGAGAGAATCATCACTGCCGCAATAGTCGCCTCTGGCCACATCGGACTCAATAGTTGGTCGACGTAGGCAGCGCCCTCGTGACCAACTCCCCCCCAACGTCGAAACAGGCTTCCAACTGCAAGAAATAATGTTGTCGCAGTAACGAACAGCAGCCTTGCTGCCTCTTGTGGCTGTTCCGATTTTGTCCTTCTCGCGGTGACGAGAAGCCCGACAACCACGAGGACTGCTAGATACATAGTCCAGCGAGCGTTGCCTTCAACCATTTGAGCCAGAGTACTTTGAGCATCATGCTGCTAACTTCTTCAGCATTCAAGAGCTGAATATGACTTGGATCCATGGGCTATGCCGTCGTACCTGACCTGCTTTCGCTGGTCGCCTATCAGTGGCTTAATGCTGTGCCCAACCCATCGAGTCCTCTTTGGCATCGGCTGGTCGCTCTATGTTTAATGTCACGATGTATCGAAAGTCTCGCTCAGAATTGTTCTATTTATGGGACTAATTCACGCCAAGGACTCAACCAACCTCGGTAGCTCTCGACTGTCGGGGCTTCTACTCGCCTTCCACAGCATGTTTTTGGGGTATGCGTTGCTCCTAAATTATCTCAGAGAGTCCATTGGTGGACGTAAATCACCCTATGACCTCTTTTTGCCGAACCCAGCCGAGTGGCGCGCTCAGTTTCTGCTCACCAATTCATCTGGCGGCTATAGCGACCGTGGTGCAGAGGGGTCGATTGCGCTAATTGATACCAATGTCGAAGTTCTACTTAGGGCGGGACTTGTTCGGCTTTTTTCAAACGATTATGGTGCCTACTTCGCAATCAGCATCATCTCAGTCGCAGTTTCATCCGTATTTATATGGAAGGAATTGCGGGGAGTGCATGTCGCCGTCTTTGTTTCAACTCTCGCAATCACCATATTGAGCTACCCAAGCATGCTCCTTCTCCATCGTGGAGATCTCTTCCTCGTTTCACTTCCTTTGCTTCTCTGCTCACTAGTTCTCTTTGATGGCAGCCCCTTCTTATCTGCGCTGACGCTCGGCTTCGCCTGCACCGTTTCGCCAGAGATGCTCGTATTCCTGATTGTCCCATTTTTTCTGTGTTCTGCCACAGCCGGCAGAAAGTACCTCGCAACGAGCTCCGTCACCTATCTAGCTTCTTCGATAGGAGCCGAAATCGTCACAAGCAGATACGACCTATCTCCTGCTTCAGAAGATCAGACAGGATGGGTAACTCACATCTTTGCTTCTCGATTCATATTGCCAGATGCAGGTCTATTCGACACCCCTCAGTACGGCCACAGCATGATTGAAACGTTCCGTGTGATTTTCGGTCCGCACACTTATCAACCCAAACTTGCATTGATTACGTCCTTAACTCTCGGGATGGTTGCCGTTACGATTGCTCTGCGTTTTAGTCGTTCTGAACAACGTGTGCCGTCCTGCGTGTGGCTACTGGCTTCTTGTATCGGTTGTCTATTTGTGCCAAGTAGTGAGAACTCCCGATTGCTATTGCTTATTCCTGGCTTCTTGACTTTGGTCAAGGCTCAACAAACAACGCGGAATCATTACGTACTCGGGACCCTCATCGTTATTGCAATAGCCCCTAAACCATGGGGATACATCGGTTGGTACCCATGGAGTAATGCTTCACATTGGCTGACACCACTATCACTTTTCGCAATTCTGATTCTGACCACATTAGGGACTTTCAAGTCCCACACAAGGAACTCAATAGATAAAGAGGAAGTGTGAAGCTTCCTCAACAAGAGCACCGACGGAGAGCCGTGGCGTTGTTTGTGCCACTAGCAATTGTCTTCTTTGTTTTGGGTCTGGATCGCAGGACCACATTCATCAGCGAATCCAAACAAATATCTGACGGGGCGGTTGGCCCGATCGAACTCCCTAACAATTACTGTCACAATCGCGGCATTTCACAGTTCTTTCGAGTTGAGTTCTCTGCGAATTGGTCAAATACGACTACGACCCGTGAACACTCCACACTCTTTCAACTTGGCGCAACAGAGCAAGACGGTGTTCGGATTGACCTCGGACGCTCATTCCAGAATCCAGATTTGCGAAGTTATTTTCTCATTGTTGGATCAAAGCAAACTACCGATGGATATGTTTGGAAGGAGCTACCCATCCCGATAGAGAGCCAAGGCTCATTATTCGTCCGGATGTCGATCTATGACGGACAAGTTCATGTTTTGATGCGAGCTCCCAACAATGTACGGCTTAGGTTCTTAAGTCCAGCACCGAATCTCAATTGTCGCAAACTCTATTTCGGTGAGGGTCCCAAGAACCTCATTCCACAATTCTCGAGCGACGCTCTCTACCCCTCAGGCGTCTATCTGGAAAATCTCACCTTGTCATTTGGTGAGCGAATTGAGGAGAATCGATTTCTGCTGCCAAGCTGGTTAGATCGCATCTTTGATCTGGCATTTGTGGCAACGATTGGTTCAGCTCTTCTACTAGCTCTTGCACAATTATCAAGTCGATTTGTGGGGTTGACCGCCAGATCGGTAACGCGAATTCGTTCTAGGTTGCATCGAGTGGCCCATAGCGACTACATCACAAGGGCCCCGCGGGGCGACCTCGTTATTCAAGTTAGTTTTCTGATATTGCTCTACGTCGTTGCCTACGGCACCATCTACGCTCGAAGTAGTTTGGGTGATAGGGGTTTCCCGTGGAATTCCTTCTTACCAGGACCAACAAACCAAGGCGCAGATTTCTTTCTCCTCTTTAGTGAGTGGGCGATCCATGGGGGACTGGAAGGCGCCCGAAACTACGGCCCGGCGTCGTATTGGATTCTCGAATTTCTGTCTGCAATTACACCTAATCCATATACGGCAATTCTCATTTTTAGACTTTCAACGGTTCTATTTGTTGTTGCCCTCTCCTTTTGGGCCTCACGATCCGCTGGATTCGTTCAGTCACTTCTAGTCACAGTTTTTGTAGTTATCTCGTACCCAATGCTCTTCATAATTCATACTGGAAATTTTGAGTCATTTACACTAATTGGCCTATTATCTGCGACAATTGTCGCACGCAGCGGTCGGTGGCGCATGTTTACGATGATTATTGGCGTGCTAGGTGCGATAAAGATCCTGCCTTTGCTTTTCCTTTCAGTTATGTGTTTGACTCATCGAACTCGAGACTGCATGCGACTGTGGATTCAATCGTTAGTGGTAGCAACTGCAACGACTGCATTCTCGCTCGTCGCACTACCCGGAGGACTGGTTGAGGGTGGTCTGAGCGGACTACTTCGTTCTATTCAAGCGATTCAAGCAGCATTTGACTTCTATTACGAATTCATGGTGCTTGGTGCTCCTGGAATCAACTTTGGCCATAGTTTTCTCAATGGCATCCATGCAATTTGGGGACTTCAGAAAATGCCTTCTGAAGAGTGGGGGACCCTCATTCTGACCCTCTTCGCCGTGATCGGATTTCTTGGACTTCTGATACTTCGTTTCGTGAAGGCACCCCTCTGGTACGGAGTGCTCTTAATCGGAGTAGTTGGTTGTGTCGCACCACCAACTAGCACTGACTACAAGCTAGTTTATTTGGTTCCTGGAATCACTTTGTTCATGATGGAAAATCAAGTACGACGGCGCGAAGTCGCGCTGATACTTTTAGCAGCAACGACACTGGCCCCCAAGCCATACTTCTATATTGGCTTGAATCCGTTCAACTCTGCGACACTCTGGCTGACGACGGCGACATTAACAGTCTTAACAATTCTGATTCCGACGATGGGATTCCAAACATATCGAGAACGCAGAAGGACCACGGCTGTAACTTAACTGGTATTCTTGGTACATGCAGGATCCTCGGTCGCCGAAGCAGATTGCGGATTCGACACGTAAAAGAATCCTAGAAACCGCATTTCGAGCAAATAAGGGACATCTGGGAAGTGCGCTATCAATCTGCGAATTGATCACAGCAACAGCATTGTCCGCCAGGAAGTTCGGCACGGATCACCCTGCACGTGATCGAGTGGTGCTCTCTAAGGGGCACGCTTCTCTTGCTCTCTATTGCATTCTCGTTGAACTAGGCCACATTGCTGAGTCCGATCTCGCGTCGTACTGCAAGGACGGTTCGCTTCTTCAGACTCACCCTGATAGGGAACTGAAGAGCGTTGAGTTCTCAACGGGTTCCCTAGGCCAAGGAATTGGCTTTGCTACTGGTCTCGCACTCGCTAGCAAGATTCGAACCGAAAAGTACCGCACCTTTGTCATACTTAGCGACTCGGAGTTGAATGAGGGCTCAACATGGGAATCAATCGCGATGGCTGGTACGCAATGCCTAGCCTCACTCACTGTTTTACTTGACTTGAACGGGCAGCAGGCTCTTGGCTATACAAATGATGTCCTTAGAGTGGGCAATCCTTCAAAAATGTTCTTTGAGCTCGGTTGGAATGTAGTCAAGGCACCTGGTCATGATGCTGGACAATTGACTTCGGCTATTCAGCAAACTGAGTCAAGTACGAAGCCAAGCGTGATAATTGCCCAAACAACTGCCGGGCGCGGCGTCTCATTCATGGAGCGTCGAATTGAATGGCATTATCTGCCGATGACCTCGGAACAATTCCAGACCGCAATGAGCGAACAGAGCGGACAATGAGAAATCAACTGATCGAGAACATATCAACCATTGCCAGACAAGACGATCGGGTTGTATTTCTAACCGCAGATCTTGGATTTGGAGTTACTGAGGCGTTTAGGGATGAGTTTCCGAAACGATTCTTCAACGTCGGAGTAGCGGAACAAGCGATGATCGCAGCGGCAACTGGTCTCGCAAGAGCTGGATTGATTCCCTACTGTTACTCAATAGCGACATTTTCAGCACTGCGAGCATTTGAGTTCATTAGGAATGGACCGGTTCTACATCAATTACCGGTAAAGATAATTGGTGTTGGTCCGGGCTTCGATTACGAGAACGATGGCCTAACCCATTTTGCGGTTGATGACATTGCTGTCCTGCGGTCGCAACCCGGTCTTCAAATTTGGGCGCCGTCAGATGAGGTTGGATTCAAGTCAAGTTTCCTTCGCGTCCACGAATACGCAGGGCCCGTCTATCTGAGAATTCCGCGACGGCCCATCACAAAAAGTGTTGCCGCACAACGACCTATAGAAGTCCAATCACCCCGAGTGCTCGTCATTGCCTTTGGTGACTCCCTGAACGAGGCTCTTGAAGTCTCGGGGCACTTGACATCTTCCGGTATTGACTTTGATTTTGTAGAACAGCACTGGATGGGATCTTTGGCTGACTTCGATCTTCTTCAACTGATTGCCCGATACGCCATCTGCGTTTCGGTTGAAACGCACTACGTATCTGGTGGTTTCGGCTCCTATTTACTCGAGTTAAGTCAGGGATTGGAGCAACCGCCAAGGATATTTCGACATGGTATCGAGTCTCTGCCTGTTGGCCCACTTGGTACACGTAAATGGTTGTCAAACGTTCATATGACCGATCCGACCCAAACAGCACAACGAGTTGTGAAAGCGCTGCAGATTAAGAACGGATGACCCAATCGCTTCTGACTGATACCGAGTGGCGTACTCATCGTCAACTTATTCAACAGCTGAACCGACCAATCGTTGTACTAGGTGCTGGTGGGTTCATTGGATCAATTGCTCTCCATTTGCTCATGACTCTGGGCGCCAACTGCATTGGTGTTGTTCGAGATAGTAGAACTTGGAGAGGTCGCGGGCTTGGTCTGTCTCAACTTACCGAATTGGACTTAAAGGATCACGTGAGTGTCCAACGTTTTCTTAATCACGTGCAACCTGGCTACGTGCTCAATTTCTCAGCTGTTGGTGGGTATCCGACTCAACTAGATGTGAAGGACATGTTGGATATAAACGTTGGACTCGTGGGGCTCTTGGCGAAGTGGAGTAGCGAGAATGACTGCGTCATAGTACATTCTGGAAGTTCCTCAGAGTATGGTCTGAATTGTGAGGCGCCCAGTGAAGACGCGATATGTTTACCCAATAGCGCATACAGCATCACAAAACTGGCCGGAACTAATTTCCTCAATCACTTTGGGCTTACAGCTGGGACCTGCTCAGCAGTGCTTCGTTTCTACTCCGTTTATGGTCCCTTTGAAGAACCTACAAGACTTTTACCTACCTTGATCCGAGATGGCTTTGATGGGCGCCTACCACTATTCTCCTCCCCAAATGTGAGCCGAGATTTTGTATTTGTTACCGATGCGATAGAAGCAGTATGGAGAGCTGCAATTCATGTTTTGGATAAGCCTGGAGCTCACATCTACAACATTGGTTCAGGTATTGCTACAACAATGGTGGAGGTCGCGGACACTGCAAAGAAAGTCTTTGAGATCAAAGAAGATCCAGTGTTTAGCACAAACTTAAGACAGTGGGATCTAGAAAAATGGTACTCAGATAGCTCGCGAGCACAATCCGATTTAGGGTGGAAAGCTTCCATCAGTTTCAATGAAGGCCTACGGAGAACACGAGACTGGTACAGCCAGACCGAAAACAAAACCTATCTGGAACCTAAGAATTTGAATTCGACACCGAAGCAACGGTCCCACAAAATCTCGGCCATCATAGCTTGCTACAAAGATGAGTTGGCCATACCCATAATGCACTCACGATTAGTTTCCACATTCAAGGAACTTCAATGTGAATATGAGATTATTTTTGTCAATGACGCAAGTCCCGATAACACAGCTTCGGTACTTCAAGCTGTTTTGGAGTCAGATAAGAATGTTGCGGTAATTACGCATACGCGAAACTTCGGTTCACAGGCTGCGTTCCTAAGTGGATTGGAGATTTCCAGCGGTGATGCGTGTGTCCTTCTTGATGGAGATCTTCAAGATCCTCCAGAAGTTATTGCCGAGTTTTACAATAAGTGGATTGAAGGCTTCGATGTGGTCTATGGAGTCCGCGAAACCCGTGAAGCTCCCGCGGCTATGAGGTTCTCATATAAGCTTTTTTATCGCTTACTTAATCGATTGAGCCCATTCCAAATACCGAAAGATGCTGGAGATTTTTCTCTCATGTCCAGGTCAATTGTTGAGGAAATCCTCAAGTTCCCCGAACGTGAGATGTTTCTACGCACAAGTCGGGCCTTTGTCGGAGGTCGACAAACAGGTGTTTCGTATCATCGGCCTGAACGAATGTTCGGAAAGTCTACAAATAGTCCACTGAAGAATGTTCAATGGGCCATCCAGGGAATACTCTCGGTTAGCAGAAAGCCTCTTACAATCCTCGGATTGGCCGGGATTGGTCTGGCCTCTGCCTCGGTGATTGGTCTGCTAATCCAACTACTGATCCGTATTGTTAGCCCAATCTCGGCACCTCCGGGTCTTGTTTCGGTAATTCTTCTAGTTGGACTATTCGGATCACTAAATCTTCTGGCTATCTCGGTAATCGGTGAATACATAGGCCGAGTTCTTGATGAAGTGAGACATCGACCACGATTCATCAGATCAAAAATAGAACGAAGTTCTACAAAATGATGCCCATCTGTCCTGCCTGCTCAGAAACCGGGACTCTTCGCTATCAAGAATCAATTGATTCGTCAAAGGTCAGTGATGCTTCATTTTCATCCCGAAAAAAACCAGAACTGATGCATTACGACTATTTCGAGTGCCCGCAGTGTGCGACACTGTTTACATTTGGAATTGACACAAGTAAATTAATTGCTTCCTACGAGTTGGCGCCATTGGATGCATCTCTTGAGTCTCAACATGCTGCAAGAACCTACAGTCGCCTGGTGATAAATAGCCTCCAATGCGTTCCTTCCAGTGTTCTCGACATCGGATGTGGTGATGGCGCATTTCTGTCTCTAATGAGCGAGTATGGGTCGCAAATTTCTCATGGACTTGAACCTTCTAGAGCTGCCGCATCGCAGTGCAAAGATTCACGTGTCGAATTCAAGGGCGCAACAATCGATTCGCTCGAACATGATTTAAAATACGATGCAGTTTGTCTTTTTCAGACTGTCGAGCACGTCCAGAATCCTAAGGATTTAATCAGGCGACTGGCTTCTCACATGAATGCCAGTGGCTCATTGTTTGTTATCTGCCATGATCGACATTCCACTCTTAATCGCATATTGGGTAGTCGATCGCCTATCTTTGACATTGAGCATCTTCAGATATTCACTCCGAGCGGAATCTGTTCGCTTATTGAATCATCTGGACTTCACGTGACCAAGATTCAGAGATTCACAAATCGCTATGCGCTGAGCTACGCGCTACGACTTGCGGCGCCGAACCTTAACGCACCGAATTGGACAACAAAGATTCCTGTTCTAATCCCGGCCGGAAATCTGTTTGTGCAAGCGGTCTTGTAGCTCTACCTCCAGTCGCGGCGATATCTTCTTGAGTTTGAAGGTAAACCCGAGGGGGTCGGACGGGTTTGCGACTCCAAGTGCAATTTGAAGTAGTCCAATCACGTGCAGTACTGCAATCAAGGGAGTCATTAGTACAAAAATCACTGCGATTGAGCGGCGTGCTTTCAAAGCAGTTAGTGGAGCGATTGCAAGTTTATTGGCGATGACTGCCGCAGTTGATCCTCGTGGGATGACTTCAATCATTGTCAGACCACTCTCCGTCGCAAGTCTATAAATCTCGAAAGGTGTTGGTCGAAAATAGTCGTGCGGCGCGTAATGAATCCGGGCCGACCATGGTGTTGAGATTATGGCAACTCCATCACGGGTCAGAACACGACAAATCTCGATTAGGAGTTGATTACGTTCATTTACGTGCTCAAGAACTTCTATGAGAAGAACCAAGTCAACTGATGCTGAGCGAACAGGAATCCGTTCTCCATCGTAGAAAGCAATATCGGGGCAGGCAAGTGACATGCCAAAGTCTCGTGATGAGCCAGATACTTCGAGCCCGAGATAAATGCTGTGATTCAGCTGGGCAAGGTTACGAAATGGTTGTTCACCACATCCGACATCTAGAAGAACTCTCGCGGGGGGGATTTTCGAAGACTGACGAGAAGGGAATACAACTGCAAATCCACCAAGCAGCGAACTTTGCCCCAGAATTTGGAGATGTCAGAAACAGGTATCGGTTGCACCTAATCGACAGCTTAGCAAAGCTGCTGTGGGAACGACTTTGAAACAAGATTCGAAAATCCTTAGCGGCTGGGCAGACATCAGCCGTCTGAGTTCTTGATAATCGTATGCGGTGTACGTGGTTCGCTTTCCTATCAAGTCTCTGTAGGTTTTATCAGGTGGGGTCTTCCGTTACTTCCGAAGTCTTGCCAGATCAAACGACCTTGACATGAGAGTTAGGCGTCGCTTTTCGATAACTATTCTTTCGGTAGTCGTCGGCTTTGTTCTTCTTGGCTTCTCCTTGGGTTCCCAGTCCGTGTCTGCCGAAATCACGTGCCAAAATTCTGATCACAACTGCATCTACTTTGAGGTGGGTAACGCGAGTAATCGAATTGTCTGTAGTCGAAGTGTTTGCGGTGGTGGATCTTTCGGAGGGAAACAGTGGCAGCTTGAAGGCGTGTACGCCTTCGATGGACCTAACCCGAATGAGGCGTCGACCACTTCGTCGTCGACTACGACCGTCTCTGCAACTTCTACGACCGTGGCATCGACGACGACAACGAGTACTTCGACGAGTAGTTCTTCAACCTCGGTACCTGTTGCGACGTCTTCGACCACCAGTGTCGTGGCAACTTCTACGAC
>Ga0169931_10010456_pt1 | contig 13228 bp, 10 predicted proteins | sample Kivu_15m_20L_FD_129675 | JGI IMG/M metagenome (GOLD analysis project Ga0169931, IMG submission 129675) | Freshwater microbial communities from Lake Kivu, Western Province, Rwanda to study Microbial Dark Matter (Phase II) - Kivu_15m_20L... | ecosystem: Environmental > Aquatic > Freshwater > Lake...
AGCTTTTATCCGCCCCATCACCTCACGATGGGTGAGGGCGGTGCGGTGAACATTGTTGGCAATCAGAAGCTCAAGTTAATCGCTGAAAGTTTCCGCGACTGGGGTCGTGATTGCTGGTGCCCTAGCGGTATCGACAACACATGTAATAAGCGCTTTGGGTGGCAGCTAGGCGAATTGCCGGAGGGGTACGACCATAAGTACACCTACAGCCACCTTGGATACAACCTAAAGCCTTTGGATCTCCAGGCTGCGATAGGCCGAGTGCAGCTGAAGCGCTTACCAGAGTTCATCCAGGCGCGAAAGCAGAACTGGGAAACGCTGCGCAGTGGTTTGGCAGTTCATGAGGATGTGCTGGAGTTTGCCCTTCCAACACACGCCACGGGCTGGGATCCCGAGCAGGGTTTCTCCTGGGATGCCACTGGCTGCCGCACGGATTGCGCTTGGTTCGGTTTCAAGCTTGCGATGAAGCCTGATGCCCCACTTAGCCGGACTGAACTGGCTCAAGAGCTGGACCGGAACTTGATCGGCAACCGCATGTTGTTTGGCGGCAATCTGCTGCGTCAGCCGGTGTTTGTACAGCTCCGCAGCGACAATCCAGCAGCGTTGCGTGTGGTTGGGGAGATGTTCGGAGCTGATGAAATCATGGCCAGTTCCCTCTTTCTCGGTACCTATCCGGGTCTCACAGATGCAATGCTGGAGAGGGAGCTTGAGGTAATTCGGAACTTCTTACGACCCTGATGCGGATCTTCCTCACCGGCGGAACAGGGTTTATCGGTTCTTATGTATTGGCAGCGGCGTTGGAGGCTGGGCACGAGGTAATAGCCCTGCGCCGATCCTCGGGCTCCGCCCCGGTGATCCCTGTCTCTAGTCAGCCCTTTTGGTGCGAAGGCGATCTAACTAGTATCAATAGCTCACTGCTACAGGGGATTGACGCGCTGCTGCACTTGGCTTCAGCAGGCGTCAGCCCTAAGCAGGCCAGCTGGAATAGCCTAGAACGCGTTAACGTGGCCGGTAGCCTCCGGCTGATGGAGCTGGCGAGTATGGCAAAGGTTCGCCGATGCGTCGTGACCGGAACTAGCCACGAATACGGAAACGCGGCTCGTCGCTACGTCGTAATACCCCCCGATGCGCCACTTGAGCCAATGAATCCATACGGCGCCAGCAAGGCTGCAGCGTTCCAGCTCATGCGTTCCTTCGCCATGATTGAAGGCCAGGAACTGTTCTACGGCCGCATCTTTTCTGCATACGGCGAGGGTCAATTTGCAGGTAACTTCTGGCCCTCCTTGCGGCGTGCTGCGCTCGCTGGCGTCGACTTCAAGATGACCTCTGGTCGACAGGTTAGTGATTTCATTCATGCCTCTGCGGTGGCGGACCACCTGCTGGCCGCCTGTAGCCGACCCGATGTGCTTGCTGGATACCCCTTGGTGGTGAATATCGGATCTGGCGTGTCAATGAATTTGCTGGCCTTCGCCGAGTCCGAATGGCGCCGCATGGGGGCAAGTGGTCGGCTGCTACCCGGCAGCCTCCAAGACCGTCCCGATCAAATCGAACGGTATGTTCCCGACCTGCGCGGTCTGAAGCCTCCCTCTACTTCCTTTGTTCGACAGTCATGAAAGTCCTGATTACTGGCGGTTGCGGCTTTCTTGGGTCCAACCTTGCTGCCTCTTATCTGCAGGAAGGAGCCGAGGTGATTGTGGTGGATGCTTTGTTCCGCAGGGGATCGTCGGACAATCTTGTCTGGCTTGAGCAGCAAGCCGCTCCGGGCTACTTCCGCTTCATCCAAGCTGATCTAGCCGATAGTGCCGCCGTGATGGCGTCGTTTCGGCGCCACGCCCCTTTTGATTACATCTGCCACGTGGGTGGTCAGGTGGCGATGACGACCTCGCTGCAGGATCCAGCTCGAGATTTGCAGACGAATGTCCTTGGCACATTCAATGTACTGGAAGCAACCCGGTCACTTTCTCCAAATGCTCTTATTGCTTACAGCAGCACAAATAAGGTTTATGGAGATTTAAAATGGATGCGGTATGAAGAGAACGACACGCGCTATTCGCTAGCAGATTACCCAGATGGATTAGATGAATCGTTGAATCTTGATTTTTCAACTCCGTATGGCTGCTCAAAAGGTGCTGCCGATCAGTATGTACGAGACTGGGCTCGGGTGTATGGCTTGAAAACAGTGGTGTTCCGCCATTCTTCAATTTTTGGGGGAAGACAGTACGCCACATCTGATCAAGGTTGGGTGGGTTGGTTCTGTCAAAAGGCTATTGAGCAGAAGTATGCATATCAAAGCGGTTTTTCTCCCGCACCTTTTACGATTGCGGGGACTGGGAAGCAGGTGCGTGATGTACTTCATGCTGATGATTTGATACGTCTCTACAGAGCTGCTTATGTGAATCGTGAGCAGATGAATGGTGAAATCTTCAACATTGGTGGTGGCGGCTCCAACTCACTCAGCCTGCTTGAGCTCTTTGCATTGCTCTCCGAGCTACTTGCAATGCCGCCACTATCGTTTACTCCTATGCCTCGCCGCGAAAGTGATCAAGACTGCTTCATTGCTTCCATTAAAAAAGCTCAAGAATTATTGGGTTGGTCACCTTCTGTCACCAGCCATGAAGGTGTTCTCAGAATGCTTGAATGGACAGAAAAGCACATCCTAAAATCTATCAGTGTTTAGTAGTACTTTTCCTGCGCATATTCGTCTAATCCAAAAAATGAACAAAGTTTTTCCGCAAACCAACACTGCTACTATTGCTGTTATAGGTCTTGGATATGTAGGTTTGCCGTTAGCAGTTCAGTTTGCTAAGAAGGGCAAATGCAATAGAACTTCAAGAGCCCTTGAAAGATGTGTAATTGGATACGATGTTAACACAAAGCGCCTTGAAGAACTGAATCTAGGAATCGATAAGAATGACCAAGTATCATCTCAAGAGCTCTCAGATAGAAGCTTTCTAAGGTTTACAGATAACTGTGATGAACTCCAATACGCTGATGTCTTCATAGTGGCTGTACCCACTCCGGTCAATAATTCAAAGCAGCCAGATTTCGACCTATTGAAGAACGCATCTAAATTAGTTGGCAATGCCTTAAAAAATCGTGAAACGAATACCAAGACTATTCCTGTCGTTATTTATGAAAGCACCGTATATCCTGGAGCGACTGAAGAAATATGTGTTCCGATCATCGAATGTGAATCCCAATTGCGATTCAACATCGACTTTGTCTGTGGTTATAGCCCAGAGCGGATCAATCCTGGCGATACAGAACATACTCTTACTAACATCGTAAAGATAACTAGTGGCTCCACACATGAAGCTGCTGAATGGATTGATGAGCTGTATGGTTCAATAGTATCGGCTGGTACCTACAAAGCACCTTCTTTAAAAGTTGCTGAAGCAGCAAAAGTTATAGAGAATACTCAGAGAGACATCAACATAGCTTTTGCCAATGAACTCTCTGTTATGTTTAGGCATATGGAGATAGATACTTTAGATGTCTTGAAAGCTGCCTCCACGAAGTGGAACTTTCTCCCATTTACTCCTGGTTTAGTGGGCGGTCATTGCATCGGTGTAGATCCTTATTATCTGGCGCACAAGTCCCAAGAGCTTGGTTTTTATCCAGAAGTCATAATGAGTGCCAGAAGAATAAACGATGGGCTAGGTCAATGGGTAGCAGAGCAGACAATCTTTGAAATGTCTACCAGAGGCCAAATAGTCTTTAACTCTAAAATTCTAATCTTAGGCTATGCGTTTAAAGAAAACTGCTCTGACACTAGAAACACTCGGGTTCTAGATATTTACAGTTTCCTTTCTAAACTTGGCACCGATGTTACAATATATGATCCATTAGTCAATCCCCAAGAAGTAGCTGAAGTCGAATTGCTTTCATCGATTCCAGAAAATGTATGTTATGATGTTGTTATAATAGCAGTGGCTCACCAGCAATTTGTAGATCTCCACGATGATTTCTGGCTAAATCTGCTTTGCCCTAGTGGATTCTATGTTGATTTAAAAGGTGTTATCCCTAGGAATCTTAATGCCATACGCTTGTAGTTCTTCTAGTATAGTGTACTCTTATGTCTAAGTTCTGCTTGATCCATAGCCACTTAAATGGTAGAGGTGGATCTCAACGTTATTGTCTTGAGATGGCATTAGCCCTTAAAGGTATGGGGCATGAAGTAATAATACTATGCTTGGTCTACAATCACGAGACCTGTTATCCCGAAATTTCTACGCTATTAGATATACATGCTCTCATAACCCAAGATTCAAAAACAGCCACTCAAAAGCGAAAAGTTTGCGATTCCCATTCAAGTATATGTTCCCTACGATCTTTTGTATACACGCTATTGCCAGAAAAGTCAAGCGGCAGCTTAGTTAAATCCTGGATTTCAATGATAACTAGATTCACTTTTCATATAGTATTCAATCGAAATATTATCAATGGCGCTCACATAATTATTCATGAAGAGCCTGTAAGCACATGGCCGCTTCAATTGTCTCGCTTTGTCTATAAGTTCAAAACCATAAACTGGCTTTGTTACGATACACCATTAAACTGGCTAGAGACTTGGAATGACTGTTCCAAAGACACATTCCTATCAAAATATCTAACGGCTACTTTTCTGAAGCTCGATAGGCTGCTAATTAGTTTACTTAAGCCGAAACCGTGGGTACTCGACTATAGACAACAAAAACTATTCCTAAGACAATATAAGTCATCTCCTAATGTTCTTGGAGGAGCAGTCGCCCCTGATATGTATGCAGACCCGCATATTTACAGCCGAACTGGAATCATAGGATGTGCAACAAACTTTCAGTCTAGAAAGAATGTTCAGTTCTTTATAGACTTAGCCTTAGTCTTGCATAAGCTTGCTAAATCTAATTGCTTTAGATTCAAACTTAATATCGCCAAGTGTGATCCGCACTGTGAAAATAACTTTTTTTATCAACTTAGCGGACATCCTGAAATCCACTCAGTTTTTGATGTAAGCACAAATTCTTTTTCGAGTGACGATGAATACAAAGAATATTTAGACTCGTGCCAGTGGTTTATTTACCCAAACTCCCTGCAGACTTGGGGTCATGCACCACTAGAAGCCATGTGCAGAAATACTTATACTCTTATTTCAGAAGGGTGTGGGATTATTGACTTTATGCCTTTCGATACTGATGCCAAATGTATCTTTAACCCCTCAGATGTTCTTGGTGTTGCTCGAGCAATTATTCAAAGTGCATCCTCCGATAGTTTATATAAAAGTGTTGTGGACTCCCAGCGTTCTTGGTCTCAACAGTTCTCTTGGTCTAAGCAAGTGAAAACAATGTTGGGTGCCCTAGTTTAACAATGTGTGGAATAGCTGGCGGCTTTAATCTCAATGATGCAGAGCGATCTAAGCTTTTATTGACTCTGTTGTCAAGGGGCCCTGATTCTAGTGGTGTCTATGTCGCTGAAAAATCTAGGCTATGTCTTCTACACACACGTTTATCAATTATTGGGTCTGACATTCATAGCCGACAGCCAATGAAATCCGTTGATAAGCGGTATGTACTTTCCTTTAATGGTGAAATCTATAACTATCAATTTCTCAGATCGTCTCTCGAAGAGAAATATCATATCAATTTTGCTTCACAGTCAGACACCGAAGTTCTATTATATGGTCTGATCCATGTTGGGTTTTCTTTTCTTAAACTAATAAAGGGCTTTTTTGCATTCGCCTTGCTTGACGAGTTAACTTCAAGCATTTATTTAGCTAGAGACCAATTTGGCATTAAGCCCCTCTATTTAAGTGAAGACGAAAAAAGCCTAACCTTTTCTTCGTCGATGTCTTATTTCACGGCTCTTAACTCGAATAAATATTCAAAAGATGGCCTTCAAGAGTTTATTACTTTTGGCTCTACTTATTCTAATAAAACGTATCTTCAGAATGTTTCTGAACTTCCACCTGGAAAAGTCTTTGTCTTCTCATCGCAAGACCATAGAGTAAAAGAAAAATATGACTACAGCCTTAGTAATGAGCTGCTCCAGCGCATGGAATCGATTTATGAACCTAGTCTCGAGGGTATATCTTATGCTCTTGATAGAGCGCTTTCCTATTCCCTTTCTTCAGATGTGCCAATTTCCATCTTCTTAAGTGGAGGCCTTGATTCTGCGGCAATTGCATCTTCGGCTTCATTTGTAAATTCAAGAATAACAGATACGTTTACACTTACCTCTAGTTTACTGAGCTATGATGACGAAGTTGAACGCGCTCGCATGCTCTCCAATTTCTACGGCATAAGACATAACGTTATTTGCGTTGACGACTTTAACATTAAAAGACTCTTTGATAGTTTTATTGCCAAAAGCGATTTGCCATCCGCCGATGGCTTCAACACTTTTCTTATAAGTAACTATGTCTCGTCTAGTTATAAAGTTGCATTGTCTGGATCTGGAGGAGACGAAATATTCAATGGTTACCCTTTTATTGATAAGATAGTCAATTGTTCCCACCTTCTTCTGTCAAGCTACGGGAAAAATATTGCCAATTCTTACTTTTCTTCACCTCTTGTAAATAGATTCCTGAATAAGATCGCCTATAGGCTTATTTCTCGTAGCCATCATCATTTGCTACTCCGGAGAATTCGCTACGATCAATATCCTCCCACCCTTGCCCATCTAGCCGATGATATTAAAGACCTACATTCCCAGTCCACGCTTGTCAACTCTCTCTTTCAGGAGCTTAGTGGTTATCTTAGATTTGTCTTGTTAAGAGATATTGATAGAAATAGTATGTCTTCGTCACTTGAGTTACGACCACCATTGCTAGATATTGACCTTATTGCATCAGTCTATAAATTTATGGTTGCCAATCAAAATCGTAGAACCTTTGCGGATAAGCAGATCCTGTCAACGATAATCAGGAAAAGATATCCTCTTTACTCAGAAACAAAAAAACTAGGTTTTGAGCTTCCCTACCAATTCTGGCTAAACAATGACCTTAATGACTGCTTTAAAGATTGTTTATCTGCTCCATCGTTCTTATTAAACTACTTCCCTAAAAGAATAATTTCAGCTCTGATGGACCGTGCGCATTCAAAAACAGCACAAAAGTGCGACTGGGGCCTATTTGTTCTTCTGACTTGGTTCAAGCGTCATCACACAATCTAGTGAAAGTAATACATTTGACTCCAGGCCCAATATTTAACTCAGGTGCCAATATTGGTGCTTTTCAGCTCCATAGCTCGTTGACCGATAAGTCTTCGATAAAATCAATATTCTTGTCTGTAAATAATGCGCCTTCAAAAGCACGTATTAATTGCGAATCATACTCAGATCCCTTAGTTCTGTTGCCTCTTTCAAAGCTTATCTCATTTTTCGACGCTGTTCCCTTTCGTCTTAGAAATGAACGCTTTAGATGGGGATTCTCTGGATCACTCTGGCTCATTGTTCACCTACTTAGGGATCGAGAATGTATCCTTCATTTTCATAATATTCCTTCAACCCTGAACCTTCTTTTTCTGTACATTCTTCCTAATCCCAAGGTCTTTACTATTAGAGACCATTGGATGTTCACAGGAGGATGCCGCATTACAAACGACTTTAACTGCAATGGCCATAAGCTCAATTGCTCCAATTGTCCTGCAGTTAGAAAAAATCATTACTTGCAATGCCTTGTTCATTTTTGCTTCAAGCTAAAAAGACGTATTCTGTTAAATCCCAATAGCCATATAGTTTTTAATACTCGCTCCAGTTCCGATCATCTTCTCGGTGGTGTTTTGACTTCGAAACTCGCTGCTAACTATTCTATTATCGGGAACATTATTGATACATCGGTATTCAAGCCGGATCTAACTCGAAAGCAAGACTTACGCAAGCATCATTCAATTGGTAAAGATGATATAGTTATCCTAGCAGGAGCTGCTGATCTCTCTGATCCCAACAAAGGCTTTCATTATCTATCTAAAGCCCTAAGCCAGGTTACACAACAGAATGTTCACTTCTGTTATTTTGGTGCGCAGCTATCTAGCGCACTAACTTCTAGTATTCATTTCCCTATACATTATCTTGGATTCTCCACTACGTTCCGTGAAACATCCGACTTCTACAAGATGGCCGATATCTTTGTTATGCCTTCAATTCACGAGACTTTTGGCAAGACTCTTGCGGAAGCAATGTCCTCCTCTTTGTTGTGTATTGGCTTCCAAGTTCCAGGAACTTCTGACTTAATAAATCATCATCAAACAGGTTATTTGGTTCCAGCATTCTCTATCGCTAGACTTGCACAAACTCTGCAATCTTGCATCTATAACTTTAATTCAAAGAAGAATTCCATAATGCGAACTAGGGCTAGATCATCAATCTTATTACGTTTTGGGCCCTCAGCAATTTCAACCGCCTACTTGTCAGTCTACAGTAGAACAGTAAATTGAATCCGTAATTTACCGTAGTGCCTTTACCTGTGTATCGTTGTCTTTATCTAATCATCCACAAATCAATCGCCAGCTTCTTGAGCTCAGTTACTGTTTATTATGACAAGCAGCATCTCCATCGCAAGAACAATCTCTCAAAAAAGAGAGAAATCATTGCTTTGGCAATTTGTTTATTACTTGAACATTGCCTTAGAGATTGTATGTCGTCTTTTTTCCTCTACTAATGTATGTCACCCCTTATACTCGACACTTAGTCATCCACTATTTCAGCAACGCCAAAGGTCTCGGCTCTTTGATTCGACTTTGAGATCAAAATCTCTTGTCGCTTATAGTATTGGCCTTTCTCTATCTTTTTCAAAGCATGATAATAGCGGAAAGCCCCTCGTTGTTGAAGTTGTTGATCACCCGCTTCATTCGGCGCCACTGATATCCGGAATCTGTCAGCCATTCGAGTATCTAGATTTTTGCGAGCGAATTGAAGAACTATATATCGCCAGCAATGTTGTTGATATAGTTGTATATAGCTCAAAGACTATATCCCTATTTGCGCATTATATGCCTAGCCTTTCTGGTTTGCATTATCATGTATTGCCTCCTCCCTGGCGCTGTAATATTAATACTAATAGTCTTACGCAATATTCCAGAGGTTTCAATAGAGATCTGAAATTTCTTGCCATTTGCTCATCTTTTACCGCAAAAGCAGCAATTCTACTGATAGATGCCTGGGAGCAGTTTCTTGACTTGCTACCCGATCAATCTATAGATCCGCAGCTTACGCTTGTTTGTCATGACGTCCCATCCAATGTTCGCAGCTCACTTCCAAGTAGTATTGTTCTGATAGACAAGATTCCTCTAACCGTCTCTCTTAAGGATTATCTCTTTAGTCACTGTCACGTCTATATTGCTTGTTCAGTAATGGATGGGATTGGCCCGTTAGAAGCTCTTTCTTACGGCAAACCAATCATTTCCTTTGATACTATTAATGCATCACAGTATGTTTGCTCTTCCAATGGTTACCTTCTTGAGATTCCTTTCGAGTACTATGACCCATTTCATTATGGAACCACTTGGAAGCTCGATGCTGATTTCTTGTCGTTAGTAACCTCTCTAGCCTCGAGGCAGCTTATTTCTAATCGGCTCTCAGATGCGATGTTGCAATATGTAATTAATCCTTCCCTCGTTGATACCCATTCTTCTGCATCACGCAATCATTACTATTCACGCTTTACCTTAGATTATTTTAGTCAAAGACTGACTTCTATACTTTCCTGCTATTCAACAAATTAGCTTGCTTATAATGAACCTTTTTGTTGCCTGTCTGTTATTTATTTCATTTGTTATTTGCTCTAATCCTTTCTTCTATGTTCATATTCCCCCTTCGTATATCCTAATTACCCTGTTGCTTGTAGTGTTAGCGCATTTGTCTAAGCTAAAGAAGCCTGCTTTGCGTTCTAACGTTCTGACCTTATTCTTTCTTGCTGGTCCTTTGCTTCTTGCTTACTTAGGTGCATCCTTATATTCGTCCGACGCTTTATCTATCCCCTTATACTTAGTGCTTTCACTGGCAGCTGTTTTTATCCTTCCTTTCTTTTCCATTTTATTGTTTGTTCGTTTGGTTCATATCTATTCATCATGTCTAGTTCTTGGAGCTTTGATGATGGTGTTTTATCAGCTTCTTGGTGGATCTTCGATGTTCGCCATTGACGCAACGTCTAGATTCTTACAGTTTTTCCCGATTTCATTTTCTGATTCCCAACTCCTTACTGGTTTTTATCGTCCTAGCTCAATGTTTGATGAGCCCGGTACATTCGCCTGTTTCTTGCTTGGAGTCCTGGCTATAATTAGCACAAACGCTTATCGATCTTACTATTCTACCCCTCATTGGTTTTTTTCAACGACACTCTTGGTTGTCGGTGGTCTTGCTTCTTTGTCATTTGCATTTTATGTTTGTCTAATTCTTGGCTTCTCGATTGCCTTGGTGCGTCGCTTTGCTGTGAACTATAATTCTTTTCTTAAGATCAGAAGTTTGCGTCTCACTCTTATATTCTCTTTGCTCTTTCTCGTGATGCTTTTCTGTTCCCGCCCTTTTATAGATCTTAGCTCATTTCTCGATTACTTCCTTGATAGGCTCTCTTTTTTCCAATTTAACTCCTCTTCTAGTGATTCAGGCAGGTACACTGGTCTTCTTGCCTCTCTCTCTTTTCTTGCCGACCGCATCTCTTTCTTTCCTGATTCCTTGTGTTTGTCCAATGAGGCTTACTGCGGGGAGCTAAACTGGAATCCACTCTATTACGTCGTACGAGATGGAATGCTTGGCTCTCTTTCTACCTTGATGTTCGCCATTCTTCTCTCTATGTATTATATCAGGTCTAATAATGTCTGGTCCTTGTCTTTCATGCTTTTCTTTTTGCAGAGAACCAACTGGTTTTATTCCTGGATTGCACTACTCTCGGCTGTTCTTATTGGTTTCATATTGATACCTCGCACCCCCAGTTTTACGAATGTTGTGCCCGCGTCCCAGCAGTTGGTGTAAATCCCTGGGGATCTCAACCCCGGCGTAGCCGGGGCGGTGACTGCCAGCAAAGATGACGCCCTGCTGCTGTTCAAGCAGCCATCCACAACGTAGCTGGCCTGGGGTCAAGTTCTATTGGTGGTGGATTGATCCAAACCACTTCTGGCTGACGCCAGCAGCGTGTTGATCGTGACCACCGGCGTGGGTTTCGCTTGCGCGCCTGCTCGTAGACGACAGCGCGGTGATGGCAGATCTCGATGGCCTGACCGCTGTGGCGTTGATAGGGCGTCACGAATTTGATGCCGCTATGGCGGTGCCGGTGGTTGTACCACTCCGCAAATGACGCCACCCACTGGCAGGCCTCGTCCTTGCTGGCAAATGGCCGTCTCGGGTAATCAGGCCGGTACTTCGCTGTGCGGAACAGCGATTCGGAGTAGGGGTTGTCATTGCTGATGCGCGGCCGTGAGAACGACCTGAGCACACCCAGTTCTTCCAGCCGGCTTTCCAGCGTCGACGCACGCATGGCATTGCCGTTGTCAGCGTGGAGGATCAGTGGTTGGCGGCGCCTCTTGCTGATCTTCTCTCTTAAGCAGGCTCTGCTCACCAGATCCGCTGCAATGGCTGGATCCTCGCGCTCGGCGACATCCCAGGCAACGACCTTGCGGCTCCAGACGTCGATCACCAGGTAGAGGTACAGCCAGATCCCGCGCACGGTGGTGGGCAGGTAGGTGATATCCCAGCTCCAGAGCTGGTTCGGAGCGATAGCCCTGAGCCGCGGCACTGGCCGTGGTTCTTGTGGTGGCCGTGCACGACCCCGCCGGTGAACCTGACCGTGAGCGTGCAGCACCCGGTAGAAGCTGCGTTCCGAACCGATATAAAGCCCGCGATCGGCCAGGACCGGCACGATCTGGCCTGGCGGCAGCGCTGCAAATTCAGGTTCGTTGCAGGTGAGCAGGATCCGTTGGCGTTCCTCCTCACTGAGGCGGTGCGCGACGTTGCGGTGGCTGCCCTTGCGACGGTCGACGCCATCACCGTCACTAGCAAACTCACGGCGCCAGCGCTGCAGCGTGGTGAGCCCAATGCCAAGAAGCAAGGCCAGTTCACGAGCCCGGGCACCATTGGCCATGCCCTCGTCGAGGATCTCCAGGGCCTTCCGGCGATCGTCAGGCGAGGTCAATCGTCCCCGTCCTCTCCCCAGAAGGCCTGAATCTTTTTTGAGGCGATCAGCAGCGCTGCCGCCTCCGCCAGGGCCTTGTCCTTACGACGCAGCTCCTGTTGCAGCCGCTTGATCTCCCGCTGGTCCTCCTGGTGCCGCTTTTGGAGGTCCTTCTGATCGGCCATCGTCAGCAGCGGCTGGGCGTTGGCATCCTGGGCTGCTTGGCGCCAGCGGTCCACCTGTTCAGGAAACAGCCCCCGCTCACGGCAATAGCCACCCAGTTCTGTCGCGTTCAGACCGGCGGTTTCCAGGACCACCGTGAACTTGTCGGCAGGCCCCCAACCCTCTGGATCCTTCTGAGAAGCAGGAACTACCTCCCCCTGCAACCGCCAGGCCTTCCTCCAGCTGTAGAGGGTGACCACATGAATACCCAGCTCTGCTGAGATCTGGGCCACGCTTTGACGCTGTGGCGGACTCATCCGCCTTCTCACATCAGCCTTGACGGCTTCGCTGTATCGACGCATTGCTCTGCTCCATCAAGCCCCCTGGTGGAAAGAGTGGTCGGCATGGAGAGGCGTCATCTTTGCTGGTAGAGGGGGTCCGGGAGGCAGGAACCTGGAGGGCAGAATCTGGAATGACAGGCAACAAGAAGAAAAAGGGTTTTAGACGAGATATCTATGTCTCTTAATAGGTTTTTAGATACGTACTCAATAGAGTGTTTAGGTAGCTCGAAGAGACACTTCCTAAGAAATACTTGCCTTATGTTACTGCAAGGCTTACTAAGCTTGAATACTGGAATATCTACCGTACTTGCCATTAGTAACAAATACCGAGGAACTTCAAAAAGAGGTCTTCAGGCCCTGCCTTTATTCCAAGTTCGTTGCAATTACACCTAATCACCATAGCATGATAGAGTTGCTTCGTGCTTGAATCTCAGGGCCCACCCATTATGAAATTTGTAAATGAACGATACGCAATTAAGGAACTCGAGAGTAAGCGCCTGTGCAGCTATTTTACTGATTTAATCTTAAAATGTTTTAAGGAACATTTTCCCGCTAGGGATTTAAATTCCCTAGATACATTGCATGAAGTTATTTCCACGAATGAAGTAAATTCGTTTAGACTTGGCATATTTAATACATTAAATTCTCA
>Ga0169931_10010459_pt1 | contig 13226 bp, 13 predicted proteins | sample Kivu_15m_20L_FD_129675 | JGI IMG/M metagenome (GOLD analysis project Ga0169931, IMG submission 129675) | Freshwater microbial communities from Lake Kivu, Western Province, Rwanda to study Microbial Dark Matter (Phase II) - Kivu_15m_20L... | ecosystem: Environmental > Aquatic > Freshwater > Lake...
CGCCGACTACCGCGTGCGCATCTTCACGCCCGGCGGCGAGCTGCCTTTTGCCGGGCACCCCACGCTCGGCAGTTGCCAGGCCTGGCTGCTGGCGGGCGGGCAGCCCCGGCGCGCGGGCCTGGTGGTGCAGGAGTGCGGCGTCGGGCTCGTGCGCATCCGCCGCGACGGCGCGCGCCTGGCCTTCGCGGCGCCGCCGCTGCGCCGCAGCGGGCCGCTGGAGCCGGCGCTGGTGGCGCGCATCGCCCGCGGCCTTGGGCTGCGGGTGGACGAGATCGTGGCCCACCAGTGGGTCGACAACGGCCCGGCCTGGTGCGCCGTCATGCTGGGCTCGGCGGCGCAGGTGCTCGCGCTGCGGCCCGACCCGGCGGTGGTGGGCGACCTGAAGCTCGGCGTCGTCGGCCCGCAGCCGGCGGGGCAGGAGACGGCCTTCGAGGTGCGCGCCTTCGTCGGCGCGATCGGCGTGCCCGAGGATCCGGTCACCGGCAGCCTCAACGCCGGCCTCGCGCAGTGGCTGATCGGGGCCGGCCTGGCACCGCCCCGCTACGTGGCGGCGCAGGGCGCGGCCCTCGGGCGCGCCGGGCGCGTGCACGTGGCGGCCGAAGACGGCGATGTCTGGATCGGCGGCGACATCGTCGCCTGCATCGAGGGTCGCCTGGACCTGGGCGCCGCCGTCGCCAGGAACCCGGAGCCCGCGCGATGAACACCCGGCTGGACCACCTCGTCGTCGCCGCCGACACGCTGGAGCAGGGCGTGGCCTGGTGCGAGGCCACGCTGGGCCTCGTGCCGGGGCCGGGTGGCCGGCACGCGCTGTTCGGCACCCACAACCGGCTGCTGAAGATCGCCACGCCGGTGTTCGAGGACGCCTACCTGGAGATCATCGCCATCGACCCGCAGGCCCCGCCGCCGGCGCGGCCGCGCTGGTTCGGCCTGGACGAGCCGGCGCTGCGCGAGCGGCTGCGCGCCGCAGGCCCGCAACTGGTGCACGTGGTGGCGCGCTCGCCGCAGCTCGACATGCACCGCTGGGGCCTGATCCAGGTCGGCCTGCAGCCGGGTGAGCCGGTGAAGGCCGGGCGCGACACGCCGCAGGGGCCGCTGGCCTGGGAGATCCTGGTGCGGCCCGACGGCGCGCTGCTGTGCGGTGGCGCGCTGCCCACGCTGATCCAGTGGCAGGGGCGGCACCCGGCGCAGGCCATGCCGGCCTCAGGCGTGACGCTGCAGGCGCTGACGCTGCGCGGCGTGCCGGCGCGCGCGGCCACGGTGCTGCGCCTGCGTGGGGTGGACGTACGCGAGGCCGTCGACGGCCCGGCGCTGCAGGCGCGCCTGGCCACGCCGCGCGGCGAGGTGACGCTATCCTCCGCCCCCTGAACATCGCCGAAGGCCGCCGCGCGCGGACCCGCCCATGACCGAAGAACTGTTCCGCGAAGACGCCACGCTGCTGAACTGCGAGGCGACCGTGCTCGCCATCGACGTGCTGCCCGACGGCGTGGCGGTGGTGCTGGACCGCACGGTGTTCTACCCGCTGGGCGGCGGGCAGGCCGGGGATGCGGGCACGCTCGAACTGTCCGACGGCCGTTCACTGGCCGTGGCCGACACGCGCAAGCACAAGGAGCGGCCGGGCGCTGTCGCCCACCTGCTGGCGCCGGGCGTCGATGCCGCCGCCCTGGAGGCGGGCATGCGGGTCACGGCCCGTGTCGATGCCGCGCGGCGTCAGGCCCACATGCGCTTCCATACCGCCACGCACCTGCTGTGCGCGCTGGTACCGCACCCGGTGGACGGCTGCTCGATCACCGCCGGCTACGCGCGGCTGGACTTCCACATGACCGAGCCGCTGGACAAGGACGCGCTGACCGCCGGCATCGCCCGCCTGGTGGCCGGCGCGCACCCGGTACGACACCGCTGGATCACCGAGGAGGAGTTGGACGCCAACCCGGGCCTCGTGCGCAGCATGAGCGTGCAACCCCCGCGCGGCCTGGGGCGGGTGCGGGTGCTCGAGATCGAGGGCGTGGACCTGCAACCCTGCGGCGGCACGCACGTGGCGAACACGGCCGAGGTCGGCACGGTCATCGTCACCAAGATCGAGAAAAAGTCAGCCCAGACCCGCAGGGTTGTGCTCGGCTTTGCCGAGCCGGCCGCAGGTCAGGGGTGAGAGCACAGGCGCTGTCCTCTCGTCCCGTCCCGCCCCATCCCCCCACCGGCGTGTCAGCCAGCCCTCGGGACAGGGCGACCCCCGCAGCGAAGTAAAGGGGGAGGGATCGGCCTGCGGGCCGATCCCGGAGGACATGAGCGGAGGGGGTCGCCGTGGCCCGAGGGCCCGCGAGGCGCAGGCGCAAAAGGAGCGAACCGCCCCACTGACAGCCGGAGAGCGCCTTCAACCGAAGGAAGAAGCGGATCGGCCCCACACCGCAAAGCGATGCGAGGCCGGCGCGGCGCCTCAGTTCGCGCTGTAGCGGTCGGCGCGGAAGTCGTCGTGGCAGGCCTTGCACGAGGCGCCGACGGCGCCGAAGGCCGACTTCATGGCGTCGAGGTTGCCGCCCTTGGCCGCGGCCTCGAGCTTGGCCACCTCGCCGATCATCTTCTCGGCCGCAGCCTTGAACTTGGCGTTGTCCTTCCAGATCTCGGCCTTGGCGCGGTTGGGCATGCCCTTGTCGGTGCCGTCGCCGAAAGCGCCGAAGGGCAGCCGGGCGACCGTCAGCACGATGGCGGCGTTGTCGGCCGCGACCTTGGCGTCGAAGGGCGTGCGGCCTTGCGCCATGGCGCCGATGCGCGCCATGTGGTTGCCCATGATCGTGAACGCACCCTGACGGTACTTGATCGCGTCCTCGGGCTTCTGGAACTGCGCCGCGGCGGGCAGCGAGGTCAGGGCGGCCAGCGCGGTCAACAGGGCGAGGGACTTCTTCATCGGGATGGTCTCCGGTGGATGCGGACGAGCGAAGGAACCCAAGGGTGTCGCAAGATGTCGAAGACCCTGCAGGTCGCGCGGAGTGTAGCGACGGCGCCCCGGGCGTGCACGCAGGATCCGCGCATGGGATCTCGAAGCGCCATCCGCATTGACTTCGGCCCGTGCCCGATCTTCAGGACTCGGACCCGGTTGCGAGCTTGTCAAGAGGCACCGATCCTGCCTGGAGACGGGCGCCCGCAGGCCGAGACGGCCGCTTCGCGGTATGGTTACGCTCTGTCGCACGCCGGCCCATGGGGCCAGCGTGGTCGCGGAGAACGAGGAGGAGCCCCCCGATGAACATCCCTCAAAGGCCCGTTCGGGTCTGGGACCTGCCCACCCGGGTCTTCCACTGGGTGCTGGCGGCCAGCCTGGTCGGCTCGGTCGTCACGGCCCAGATCGGCGGCAACGCAATGGTCTGGCACTTCCGGTTCGGCTACCTGGCGCTGGGGCTGCTGGTCTTCCGCCTCGTCTGGGGCTTCGCGGGCGGGCGCTGGTCGCGCTTCTCGAGCTTCGCCTTCGGGCCGGCGGCGCTGCTGCGCTACCTGCGCGGCCGGCCGCAGCCGGGTGATCGCTTCGAGGTGGGCCACAGCCCCTTGGGCGCCCTGTCGGTCTTCGCGCTGCTGGGCGTGCTGGCGCTGCAGGTGGGCACGGGCCTGTTCGCCGACGACGAGATCGCCAACGTCGGGCCCCTGAACCGCTACATCAGCGGCGCCACCGCCGGGGTGCTGACCGGCTGGCACAAGGACTGGGGCGCGCCGCTGCTGGTCGGCCTGGTGCTGCTGCACGTCGCGGCCATCGTCGTCTACCGCGTGGCACGGGGCAAGGATCTGGTCCGCCCCATGCTCGGCGGCGACAAGCCGCTGCCCGCGGACACGCCCGCCTCCGAGGACGGGGCGCGCTCGCGCGCCGTCGCGCTGGGCCTGGCGCTGGTGATCGCCGCGCTGCTGGGCTGGGCGGTTGTCCGGCTGGGGGGCTGAATGGGTTTCGAGCCTGACCCGGCCCCGGCGCAAGCCGCCGCGCCGCGGGTGGACGTCTTCGAGGCGGCGGCCCCGCCCCGGGTGGACGAGGCGCGCCTGCTGTTCCGCGAGTACGCCGAGCAACTGGGCGTGGACCTGTGCTTCCAGGGCTTCGACGCCGAGCTGGCCGGCCTGCCCGGCGCCTACGCGCCGCCGGGTGGCGTGCTGCTGCTGGCCCGCGTCGACGGCGCGCTGGCCGGCTGCGGCGCCTTCCGGCCGCTGCCCGAGGCCGACTACCCCAATGCCTGCGAGATGAAGCGCCTGTACGTGCGCCGCTCCTTCCGCCGCTTCGGGCTGGGGCGTGTGCTCGCGCGCCACCTGATGGACCGCGCGCTCGAGGCCGGCTACTCCACGATGCTGCTCGACACACTGGACGAGATGGAGGCTGCACGCCACCTCTACGTGACGCTGGGCTTCGAGGAGATCCCGCCCTACTACTACAACCCGGTGCCGGGCGCCCACTACCTCAAGGCCGAGCTCGGGCGGGGCGGGACGCTGTAGCCGGGCCGGTCGCCGCAGGGGCTACCATCGCGCCCCATGCAGACACCCACGACCGCCCAAGCCGCCCACCCTGAACTTCGCGCGGGGGCCCTGCGCCTGGCCCTGCGCCCCGACATCGGCGGCTGCGTCGCCGGCCTGTGGCTCGGCAGCCTGCCGGTGCTGCGCAGCGTCGAGCCGGCCGACGTCGAAGGCCCGCGCCTGGCGGGCAGCTTCCCGCTCGTGCCCTACTCCAACCGCCTGGGCTACCGACGCTTCCGCTGGCAGGGCACCGACTACACGACGCAGCCGAACTTCCTGGACAACCCGCACTCGCTGCACGGGGTCGGCTGGCACCGCGCGTGGCAGGTGGTCTCCTGCACCGCGTCCCAGGCCGAGCTGCGGCTCGACCATGCCCCCGACGCCGACTGGCCCTTCGCCTTCGAGGCGCGCCAGGTCTTCACGCTGGACGAGGCCGGGCTGCTCTCCACCCTGTCGATGAGCAACCGCGCCGACCGGCCCGTGCCCGCCGGCCTGGGCTGGCACCCCTACTTCCCCAAGCGCGCGCGCAGCCGCCTGCACGTGGAGCTGACGGACCGCTGGGAATCCGACCCCGCCACCGAGCTGCCCACTCGGCGCGTGCCGCAGCCTGGCATCGACGCCGATGTGGCGCACCTGGACTTCGACCACTGCTTCGAGGGCTGGCAGGGCGCGGCGCGGCTGCGCGACGAGCGCCTGCGGGTGTCCCTCACCTCGTCGCTGCCTTACCTCGTGGTCTACACCCCGCCGCTCAAGGACAGCTACTGCGTCGAGCCCGTCAGCCATGTCAGCAACGCCATCCACATGGCCGAGCCGGCCCGGCACGGACTGCGCACGCTGCAGCCCGGCGAGACCTTCGAGGCCTGGATGCGGATCGACGTCGCGCCGGTCTGAGAGCCCGCGAGCCCCGGCGCGACGGGCGCTCACTGCACCTTGACCTCGCCCGAGGTCACGAGTTCCTCGTAGACCTTGGTGCTGCGGATGATCGAGGCCTTGAAGCTTGCGCGGTCGCTGCCGACGACGGTGAAGCCCATCTCGGTCAGGCGCTTGCTCGCCGCGGGCGAGCGGATGGCCTTCATCAGCGCGGCCGACACCTGCTCGATCACGTCGGCCGGCGTGCCCGCCGCGAGCGCGTAGCCCACCCAGCCGTCGGTCGTGAAGTCCACGCCGCGCTCGACGAAGGTGGGCACGTTGGGGATGGAGGCGCTGCGCGCGGGCGCCGTCATCGCCAGCGGGACCACGCGGCCGCCGTCGATGTAGGGCTTGCCGGCGCTCGAGACCATGGCGTACTGCAGCACGCCCGAGGCCACGTCGTTGAGGAACTGCGCCTCGCCATGGTAGGGGATGTGGGTCGTGCGGATGCCGAGCTTGCGCGCCAGCAGCAGGTTGTTCAGGTGGAAGCTCGTGCCCGCCCCCGGCGTGCCGTAGTTCAGCTTGCCCTCGTTGCGCTTGGCGTGGGCGACGAACTCGTCGAGCGTGCGCACCCCGAGCGAGGGCGACACCACCAGGGTCAGGAAGGTGTCGACCGCCGCGGTGATGGGCTCGAAGTCCTGCAGCGGCTTGATCTTGTAGGACGAACTCGTCAGCGGCAGAGTGATCATCGTCGCCGGCACCACGAGGGCGATCGTGTGCCCGTCGCGCGGCGCCTGCAGCACGCCCTGCAGCCCGATCATGCCGCCGGCGCCGACCCGGTTCTCGACGATCACGGTCTGGCCGGTCTGGCGGCCCAGTTCGTCGGCGACGACGCGGGTGACGACGTCGGTCAGGCCGCCGGCGGTATAGGGCACGACGATGCGCACCGGACGCTCAGGCCACGGCCCGGCAGCGGCCGGGGCGGTTGCGGCCGCGAGGGCCGCTGCGCCGGCCATCACGGCGAGCGAGCCGGGGCGGGCGAGGTGGTGGGCGAGCAGGCGCAGGCCGCGGTGCAGCAGGGTCTTCATTGTGCAGTCTCCTCTCGGGTGTTGTGGTTCTGGCGGTTCATGGGTGGCAGCGGCGGCCGTCCTGCGGCCGGCTGGATCAGGCGCGCGCGGCCGCCTGCGCGCGCTCGACTTCGCGCACGAAGCCCAGCACGTGCGCGGTGAAGACGTCCTGCTGCTCGGCGAAGGCATAGTGCCCGGCGCCGTCGACGCAGACGAAGCGCGCGTCGGGGATGAGGTCGACCAGGCCGCGCATGGCCTCGGGCCGCCCGACCTTGTCGTGCGCGCCGGCCACCAGCAGCGTGGGCACCTGCAGCGCCCGCAGCGCCGGCACGCCCTCGTAGTGGACGATGGCCGAGATCGCGGCGATGAAGGTCTCCTTGCGCATGCCCAGCGCCACGCGCTTGACGAGGTCGACGCGCGGGCCGGCCGAGGTGGGCGCGAACATCGAGTCGACGACCGCGCGCGCGGTCTCGACGAAGCTGCGCCCCGCGTTCAGCGGGTCGATGCGCTCGGCCAGGAAGGTGCGCTTGTCGGCCTCGCTCTTCTGCGAGAACGAGGACACCGTGGCCGAGATCACCAGCCCGTGCGCGCGTCCGGGCAGGCGGTTGCACAGCGCCGGGGCGATGATGCCGCCCATGCTGTGGCCCAGCACGACGTTGGTGGCGGTGCCGGCATGCGCCACCAGGCGGGCCGCGGCCTCGGCCATGGCCGGGATCTGCAGGCCCTCGGCGGGCAGCGGGCTCAGGCCGTAGCCCGGCGCGTCCCAGGCCACCACGCGCAGCCCGGCGCCGACGAGCGCGGCCGTGAAGTCGCGGAAGTACTCCTTCGAGCCGTAGGCCCCGTGCAGCAGGAACAGCGTCGTGTCCCCGTCGCCGTGGACTTCGTGGTCGGGCATGCGCTGGGCCGTCATCGGCGGTCTCCTCGTCGTTGTCGTCATGGGGCCGCATGGCGCTGCGAAGGCTGCCCACGGGGCCACCCGCCGTGCCGGTGCCGGACGCGGGCGAACGCTCGGATTCTGCGCAGGCCGGCCGCGCCGCGGCCATCGGGCACGAGCCCAGGGTTCCGCCCTTCGGAACACGTCCCTCCTCGGGCCGCACGGCCGCGCGCCGCCGCGCCCGCGGGCGCGGCCCTACACTGCGGCTGCCCGCCCGTTCCTGCCGCGCCCGCCTGGCCGCGCGTTCCGAGCCCGATGCCCGACCCCGTCTTCCACGCGCTGCCCGTGCCGCCCTCGCGGCTGGGCGAATCCCCGTTCTGGCACCCCGACGAGCACGCCCTGTGGTGGTGCGACATCCCCGGGCGCAGCCTGCACCGCTACGAACCCGCGAGCGGCAAGCACCGCGCCTGGGCGCAGGACAGCGAGCCTGGCTGCCTGGCGCCGCTGCCCGGCGGCGGCCTGCTGGTGGCGCGGCGCGACGGGCTCTGGCGCTTCGCCCCCGGCGACGGGGCCTGCACGCGCGTCGCCCCTCCCCCTTACGACCCGGCGCTGCAGCGCTTCAACGACGGCCGGGCGGACCCGCAGGGGCGCTTCTGGGCCAGCACCATCCACGAGCCGCGCGACGCGCCGCGCGCGGCGCTGTACTGCTGGACGGGCGGGCGCTGGCAGCAGCGCGCCGACGGCGTCACCACCGGCAACGGCCTGGCCTTCAGCCCCGACGGCCGCACGCTGCTGTGGAGCGACACGCCGGCGCACACCATCCATGCCTTCGACTTCGGCCCGGTCGAGGGCACGCTGTCGCGGCGCCGCGTGTTCGCGCGCTTCGAGCCCCGCGCGGCGGGCGCCCCGCTCGCAGGCTACGGCGGCCGGCCCGACGGCGCCGCGATGGACGTCGAGGGCTGCTGCTGGGTGGCGATGTTCGAGGGCGCGCGCCTGGTGCGCCTGTCGCCTGCGGGCGAGGTCGTGGCCGAGCTGTGCCTGCCGGTGCAGTGCCCGACCATGCCCTGCTTCGGCGGCGCCGACCTGCGCACGCTCTACGTCACCACCGCGCGCGACAAGCGCCCGGACGAGGAACTGGCGCGCCAGCCCTGGGCCGGCGGGGTGCTCGCGTGCCGGGTCGACGCGCCAGGGCTGCCGGTGAACTTCGCGCGGGTGCCGCCGTGACGGCGGGCACGGCCTCCGAGCGCCCCGCGCAGGCACAGCGCGCCGCGGCGCTGCAGCGCCTGCGCGCGGCCCCGTCCTGGGACCTGGTCGTCGTCGGCGGCGGCGCCACCGGCCTGTCGGTGGCGCTCGAGGCGGCCACGCGCGGCTGGTCGGTGGCCCTGCTGGAGGCCGAGGACTTCGCCAAGGGGACGAGCTCGCGCGCGACCAAGCTGCTGCACGGCGGCGTGCGCTACCTCGCCCAGGGCGACGTCGGCCTCGTGCGAGAGGCCTTGCACGAGCGCGCACACTGGCTCGCCGTGGCGCCGCACCTGGCGCAGCCGCTGGCCTTCGTCGTGCCAGCCTGGCGCGCGCTCGACATCCCCTTCTACGGCGCCGGGCTCAAGGCCTACGAACTGCTGGCCGGCGCGCGCAGCCTGGGCCGCACCCAGTGGCTGTCGGCGGCGCAGACGCGGCACGCGCTGCCGACGGTGCGCGCCGCCGGCCTCAGCGGCGGGGTGCGCTACTGGGACGCGCAGTTCGACGACGCGCGCCTTGCCGTGGCGCTGGCGCGCAGCGCCGCGGCGCGCGGGGCGGTGGTGCTCAACCGCATGCGCGTGACCGGGCTGGCGCGCGACGAGCCCGCGGCGCCGGGCGGCACGGGCCGGCTCGCTGCCGTGCGCGTGCGCGACGCCGAGACGGGCGAGGAATGCCTGCTGCGCACCCGCTGCGTCGTCAATGCCACCGGCGTCTGGGTCGACGCCCTGCGCGCGTTCGACGCCGCCGCGGGCGCGGCCGCCCCGGCGCCGCTGGTCGCCCCCAGTCAGGGCGTGCACCTCGTCGTCGACCGCGCCTTCCTGCCCGGCCACGAGGCCTTGCTGGTGCCCAAGACGGCCGACGGCCGCGTCCTCTTCGCCGTGCCCTGGCTGGGCAAGACGGTGCTCGGCACCACCGACACGCCGCGCGCCGACGCCCCGGCCGAGCCGCTGCCGCGGGCCGAGGAGGTGGACTTCATCCTGCGCGAGGCCGCGCGCCACCTCGAGCGCGCGCCCACGCGCGCCGACGTGCGCTCGGCCTGGGTCGGTCTGCGCCCGCTGGTGCGTCCGGCCGCCGCGGGGGCGGGCGAGACGAAGTCGATCTCGCGCGAGCACACGGTGGCGGTGTCGCCCGCGGGCCTGGTCACCGTCACCGGCGGCAAGTGGACGACGGCGCGGGCGATGGCCGACGACGTGCTCGCACAATGCCAGCGCCACGGGCTGCTGGCGCACCGGCCGGCTGGCCCGGGCGGTGCCGCCGGGCCGCTGCTCGGCGCGGCGCCCGGGCGGGCCCTGGCCGAGCCCCCGGGTGAGGCGCTCTACGGCAGCGAGGCCGCGGCGCTGCGGGCGCTGCCGGGGGCGCAGCACTGGCTGGCGCATGATGCCGAGACCGGGCAGGGCGTGCTCAGCGAGGCCATGGTGCGCTTCGCAGCGCGCGTGGAGATGGCGCGCAGCGTCGAGGACGTGCTCGCCCGCCGCAGCCGCCTGCTCTTCCTGGATGCCGCGCAGGCGGGCGCGGTGGCCGACGCCGTGGCGCAGGTGCTGGCCGATGAACTCGGCCCCGGCTTCGATGCCGCGGCCTCGGCGCAGGCGCTGCGCGCGCTGGCCCGGCAGTACGGCACCGTGTGAGGTCTGCAGCCGGCGCCTGGCGGTGAGGCGCCGGCCACGCCCACTTCGCGATCGCTTGCAGCAGGTCAAGGCCGCGGCGACCCCGCGGCCTTACCGTGTGCCCCTGCACAGCGTGTTTCCCGCAGAGGTGTCCCATGAGCTACAAGCGCCTGCTCGTGCCGGTCGACGGCAGCGAACTCTCCCAGAAGGCCATCGAGGCCAGCATCGGCCTCGCGCAGCAACTCGGCGCGGCCATCACCGGCTTCGTCGCCGAGCCGCTGCCGCCGGTCCGCCCCGGGCCGATCAGCGCGCAGGCGCTCGAGCGCGAGATCGCCGAGCACGAGGCCCAGAGCGCCGCGCACGCCCGGCCGGTGCTCGAGCGCTTCGAGGCCGCGGCCAAGGCCGCGGGCGTGTCCTTCCACGGCTTCTACGACCAGGTGCCGCGCATCGACCGGGCCATCATCGACACCGCCGAGTCGCAGGGCTGCGACATGATCGTGATGGTCACGCACGGGCGCGGCGCCTTCGGCGAGTTCCTCTTCGGCTCGCAGACCAAGGCCGTGCTCTCGGGCAGCAAGCTGCCGCTGCTGGTGCTGCACTGAGCTGAACGGAGCTGAGCCCGCTCAGCCGCCCAGCACCGTCCCCGCGGCCCCGCAGCCCGCCACCACCGCCCAGGGCGGCAGCTTCCAGGCGTTGAGTGCCAGCAGCGCGGCCAGCGCGAGCGCGAAGTCGCGCGGGCCGTGGACGGCGGCGGTCCACACCGGGTCGTACAGCGCCGCCAGCAGCAGGCCCACGACCGCGGCGTTCACGCCGGCCAGCGCGGCCTGCGCGCGCGCGCGACGGCGCAGCGCGGCCCAGAAGGGCAGGGCGCCGGCCACCAGCAGCAGGCCGGGCAGGAAGACCGCCCCGAGGCACAGCAGCCCGCCGGCCCAGCCGCCGAGGCCCGTCGAGCCCGCCGAGGCGCCGAGGAAGGCCGCGAAGGTGAACAGCGGCCCCGGCATCGCCTGCGCCGCGCCGTAGCCGGCGAGGAAGAGGTCCTCGCGCACCCAGCCGGTGGGCACGACCTCGGCCTGCAGCAGCGGCAGCACCACGTGCCCGCCGCCGAAGACCAGTGCGCCCGCGCGGTAGAAGGCGTCGGCCTGGGCCAGCGCCGGGTGCGCCAGCGCCGCCGCTGCGAGCGGCAGCACCGCCAGCAGCAGCGCGAACAGGGCGAGCCAAAGCAGCCCTTCGCGGCGCGACAGCGGCGGGGTGAGGAACCCGTCCGCCGGGCCGGCAGCGGCGGTCGCGCCCGGTCCCGTCGCCACGGCGCCACCCGATCCTTTCGTGCCCTCGCCCAGCCGCCAGGCCCCGAACAGCCCCGCGGCCGCGATCACCGCCAACTGCGTGGCCGTGCCCGGCAGCAGCAGCACCGCCGCCGCGGCGGCCGCCATCAGCGTGGCGCGCGCGGCGCCCTGGCACAACGTGCGCCCCATGCCCCAGACCGCCTGCGCGACCACCGCGACGGCGGCGATCTTCAGCCCCTGCAGCAGCCCGGCCGGCAGCGCCGGCCCGGCCTGGGCCAGGCCGAGGGCCAGAGCGATCAGCGCCAGCGCCGAGGGCAGCGTGAAACCGGCCCAGGCCGCGAGCGCGCCGGCGCGCCCGGCGCGCAGCAGGCCGAGCGCGAAGCCGACCTGGCTGCTCGCCGGGCCGGGCAGGAACTGGCACAGCGCCACCAGGTCGGCGTAGGCGCGCTCGTCCAGCCAGCGCCGGCGCACGACGAATTCCTCGCGGAAGTAGCCCAGGTGCGCCACCGGGCCGCCGAAGGAGGTGAGCCCCAGACGCAGGAAGACGCCGAAGACCGCGGGCGCGCTGCGCGCCTCGTCGTTCGACTTCATGCGGGCACCGTGGCGATGGTGGCCTGCATCAGGGCGACGACCTTGTGCGCGTCGCCCTCGCCCGCATAGGCCCGGACCTCGCCGGTGCACACCGTCAGCGTGCGGCCGGCGTTCTGCACCCGGCCGACGGCCAGGAAGCGCCGCCCGAGCGCCGGGCGCATCAGGTTGATCTTGAACTCCGCCGTGACGACCTCGCGGTCGGGCGGCGCCTGCGTCAGCGCGGCGTAGCCGCAGGCGCTGTCGACGATGCTCGTGACGGCGCCGGCGTGCAGGTAGCCGTGCTGCTGCGTCAGGTGCGGCGAGTGCGGCAGCGCGATGTGCACCTCGCCGTCGCCCACCCAGTGCAGCGTCGCGCCCAGCGTCTTCATCAGCCCCTGGGCGCCGAAGCTGGCGGCGATGCGGCGGTGGCGCGCGGCGGCGCTGTCCTCGGCCGAGGCCGGCATCCCGGTCAAGCTCAGCCCACCACCAGCCGCGCCGCGCCGGGCGCCGGCGCGCAGCGGCCCACCACCGCCGCGTGCCCGAAGCCGTGGCGCGCGAAGGTCGCGAGCACCGCGTCCAGCGCCGCGGGCGCGCAGGCCACGAGCAGGCCGCCGCTGGTCTGCGGATCGGTCAGCAGGGCCTGGTCCTCGGGCGCGAAGCCTGCGGGCAGCACGACGTCGCGGCCGTAGCCGGCCCAGTTGCGGCCCGAGGCGCCGGTCACGAAGCCCTGCGCGGCGAGCCCGCGCACGCCGTCCAGCAGCGGCACCGCGCGCCAGTCCAGCTGCACTTCCAGGCCGGCGCCGCGCGCCATCTCCAGGCCGTGGCCCGCCAGGCCGAAGCCGGTGACGTCGGTCAGCGCGTGCACGCCCGGCAGCGCGGCCAGGTCGGGGCCCGGGGTGTTGAGCTTCGTCGTCGTCGCGATCATCTGCGCGTAGCCGGGCTCGCCGAGCACGCCCTTCTTCAGCGCCGCGCTCATCACGCCCACGCCCAGCGGCTTGCCCAGCACGAGCAGGTCGCCGGCTTGGGCGTCGGCGTTGCGCTTGACGTGGTCGGGGTGGACGAGGCCCAGGGCCACGAGGCCGTAGATGGCCTCCACCGAGTCGATCGTGTGGCCGCCGGCCACCGGGATGCCCGCCGCGCGGCACACCGAGGCGCCGCCCTCGAGGATGCGGCCGATGGTGGCCGTGGACAGCACGTTGATCGGCATGCCCACCAGCGCCAGCGCCAGGATCGGGCGCCCGCCCATGGCGTAGACGTCGCTGATGGC
>Ga0169931_10010460_pt1 | contig 13226 bp, 12 predicted proteins | sample Kivu_15m_20L_FD_129675 | JGI IMG/M metagenome (GOLD analysis project Ga0169931, IMG submission 129675) | Freshwater microbial communities from Lake Kivu, Western Province, Rwanda to study Microbial Dark Matter (Phase II) - Kivu_15m_20L... | ecosystem: Environmental > Aquatic > Freshwater > Lake...
CGCAAGGCTGACGAGGCCACACGAAGAGCACTTGCGGAGGCGAGAGAGAAATCACGTCAGGATTCTCTCACCGTAGCGAAGAAGGAACAGGAACGCCTTGCCGAGTTGGCCGCGGTCAAGGCCAAGGTGCGTGCCGACAGTCTTGCGCGGGTTGGGCAACTGGCACAGATGCGGCAGAAGGCCGTTCGTGACTCTTTGGCTCGGGCCCGCGAAATGGAGGCCGCCATGTTCAAGGCACGTCAGGATTCTATTGCCCGCGAAGAGACGGCTCGTCTGCAGCGCGAGAAGGAGTTGGCTTTCAAACGCCAGCAGGCTATTTCAGACAGTCTTAAACAGGTGCAATTGGCTCAGATAGCGCGTCAGAAGGCCATAGAAGATTCGCTGGCCACCGCCCGCGCTCAAAAGGAAGCTGAGGAGAAGGCTCGCTTGGCTGCAGCCAAAAAAGAAGAGGAAGCCCGCAAAGCAGCAGAAGCTGCCCAGCAGAAGGCATTGGCCGAGGCAAAGGCCAAAGAAGAGGCTGAGAACAAGGTGAAAGCCGATGAACTGAAGCGGAGAGCAGCCGAAGAGATGGCTCAGGCCGAAGCCGAGATGGCAATAGCCGAAGCAGAGCGTAGAGCTGAGGAGGCTCGCAAAGCCCAGGAGGCCATGAGACTGGCAGAGGAGACGGCCCGTGCCGAGGCCGAACGCAAGGCTGAGGAACTTCGACAGGCTGAGGCCGCGATGGCGATAGCCGAGGCCGAACGTAAGGCCGAAGAGGCACGCAAAACCGAGGAGGCCAAGAGACTGGCAGAGGAGAGGGCCCGTGCAGAGGCCGAACGCAAGACGGCAGAACAGAGGCAAGCTGAGGCAATGGCTCAATTGGAGGCCGAACGCCTTCAGATTGAAGCAGAACAAGAAGCTCTTCTGGCCAAAGAGAGGGCTAAGTCAGACAGCATCTCAGCGGCAGAGGCAGCCATGAATGACCAAATAGCAAAAGCTGCCCGTCAAATGGAAGCCGAATGGGCAAAAGAGGACTCGCTGAACAAATTGGCCGAAAAAGCCAAGGCAGAGCAAGAGATTGCTGCAGCCGCAAGGCAGAAGGCGATTGAAGACAGCATCGCGATTGAACGGGAAGGCGAACGCATGATGGCCGAACGGATGCAAGCCGAAGCCAAGGCTGCTGAAGCGGTTCAACCCGCACAACCTCAGGTTCAGGAACCAACTGCCGAAGAACGCTTGGCGGCACAGCGCAAAGTTTTCGAAATGGCTGCAGCCGAACACGCCAAGGCAGCGGCAGAGGCCGAAGCTAAGGCTGTGGTTGATGCAAAGGCACAGGCTGTCACAGACTCGGTCGCAAAGGTGCGTGCTGCAGAGAAAGCGGAGGCCGAGCGGGCGATCGCAGAGGCAAAAGCCTCTGAAGAACGGGCAAAGGCTGAGGCAGAAGCCCAAAGAGCTCAAAGCGAGGCGATTGCCAGACAGAAGGCCGAGGAACAGCGGATGTTGGCTGAGCAGAAGGCGAATGAAGAGAAGGAAGCTGCAGCCAATCGCGAATCGGCTGGTGACCTGAAGCGCAGAGCTGCCGAGGAAATGGCCGAAGCCGAGGCCGAGATGGCCCGCGTTGAGGCTGAGAAGAAGGCAGAAGCTGAACGCAAAGCGGCAGAGGCCAAGAAATTGGCCGAAGAGACGGCAAAACTGGAAGCGGAACGGATGGCAGCAGAGCAGGCAGCGGCTGAGTCCCGAGCCAAGGAGGAGAAAGCCGTGGCCGAAGCACAAGCGAAAAAAGCACAAGAGGAGGCGGAGGCCAAACGCAAGGCAGATGAAGAACGAATGTTGGCCGAACAGATGATGGTTGAGGCAAAGACCAATGAAGAGGCCAAAGCCGAGGCATTGCGGCAGGAGGAACTGAAACAGGCTCAGGCTGCCATTGCGAAAGCCGAGGCGATACAGAAGGAGCTTGATGCCACGCACCTAGAGGTGGCCGAGAATAACGCAGCGCCTGCGGCTAAGGTCGAAACAGTCCAAGCCGAACAACCGAAAACAACAGAGCCTACAGAAGCAGACATCTTCAAAGAGATGATTGCCAAGTTGGAGGCTGAAAGGAAGAATATAAAGAAAGAAGAAGCGAAGAACAAGGCAGCTGAGCCTGATGTGCGGAAAGCGCTCGAAGCCGAACGCGCCATGAAACAAGAGATGGCCCGTGCCAACGACCCTGCCCCATCAACAGAAGAAGTTATCCCTCAGCCGAAGGCACCTATGGATCCAGCACTAAAGGAAAGCATAGAAGCCGACCGTAAGGCTATTGAGGAACAGCAGGTGATCGCGAAGAAGAAGGAAATGGAGCTGGCCGAGAAATTGGCTTATGACCGTGACCTGATGCGTGGCCGCAACACCGAGCGCGAGCACTTACACAATTTACCCGAAGTAGCTCCGGATCAGAAGGAATCGGCCGAGAAGAAGGATGCTGAGGAAGTGAAGGCCATCCTTGAGGCCGAGGCCAAGAAGGATATCACACCATCAACAACCGAAAAAGGCAAAGAAGCCCCAGTTGCTATGCCAGAGCCAACGGCACCGAGTACTGAGGTGGCACCCACCCAAGCCTCGAGAGTTGAAGAACCTGTTGCTGTTGTTGAACCTGTAGCCGAGGTTGAGAAACCGGTTGTTGCTGCACCGGTCATTGCTGTGGAGTCCTCTAAACCTGCCGATAAAATTGCTGTAGAACGCCCCGCTCAGGCCCCTGATCAAGTGGTGGAAGCGGCCAAGCCTGCTGCACCTGCTCCCACGCATCCGGCAGCTGAGCGTAAAGAGGAGGCATGGTCGGCACCCGAGCCTAGTGTTACAAAGACTGCTCTTAGCGAGGAGCTGGAATATGATGAGTATGGCCATCTGAACATGAAAGCGGCCAAACGCCACTATGGCCTGCATAAGGTTGATTATTCGCACATCAAGGACCGCGACATACGTATGACCGTGCAGATGTTGGCCGCTCAGGATCAAGGTAAACTGAGTGTGCTGCGTTCGTTGCGGAACCGTGTGATCAGTGCTCAGGGCGACCCTAAGAAGTTGAGCGAGCTGAGGCTCAATCAGCGGTCAATGGAAGTATTGGAATCGATGGCTCGTAGCCGCAGTCGCGAAGAGATGATGCCTGGCTTTGACCGCAACACACTGCGCAAGCGGAAGGATGTGTCTTACAGGTTGAACTTCACCTTCACGATGCCCGATTTCTCCGATCACGTAACGGCCAGCCTGAATGCCGAAGCTGCTGCCAACGCTGCTCCGGCCGAGCTCAGCATCGAGACTGGAAGCTACAACACAGCGCAAGATGCCAAGCGAATCCGACATGAGATGGTTGACCGTGGATTGAAGGCTCCAAGCATTCAGGCGCTCGTGAACGGTGCCCCTGCAGGGCCGTCTGCCGTCAATGATGAGCCATTCATCGATAATTGAGCCTCACACTCCTCTCGGTATCATAGTTTCACACTCCCGAAAATGAGGCGTGTATAAGATGAGGACTGACAATATCATACGCTTGCACACCGAGGTGCTGCTGTCAGAGGCTGTTGAGACAGTAGTTGGCAGTCAAAGTTCATTAGTGATTCACAATGATGATTACAACACGTTCGACTACGTGATTGAGACCCTCATTGAACTGTGCGGTCACACTCTTGAGCAGGCCGAGCAGTGTACTTACATCATCCATTACTCGGGCAAATGCCCTGTCAGATCAGGGTCGTTCGAACAGATGCAACCTATTTGGGTCGAACTCACCCACCGCGGGCTAACTGCGACTATTGAGCAGGTGGTTCCCAAACAACACTGATGGCCCCGTAGCCGTAACTTGCGGCCATGATCATGATCCTTTTGATGGTGGCCATCATCGTGGCCATAATCATCTTTTTCAAGTATTCAGACTCGAAGTTGCTCAACGGGATCTTCCTTCCTGAAAAGATCGAAGGAACAGGAATAGAACCAGTAGAGGCGAGCCTCGCGTTGGGTGATGAGGGTAAGGCCATAAGCAGGCTCAACCCCATCGGGCGGGCCGAATTCAATGGTAAAGAAGTGGAAGTGACCTGTCGTGACGGATTCACCGAGGCTGGTGCATCTTTGAAGATCGTACGTCTCGAGCAAGGACGTGTCACTGTGCGCATCATCAACAATCAGTAAATCAACAGCATCATGCCCATTGCAGTCATAGCATTTGCCATTCTCGGACTAGTTGTCCTTTGGATGTTCTTCTATTACGTGCCCATCGGGCTCTGGGTCACAGCCCTTTTCAGCAATGTCCCCATCGGTATAGGTAGTCTCATCGGGATGCGATTCCGCAAGGTGCCGCCTTTGGTGATCGTGAATGCCATGATCAGTGCTACCAAGGCGGGCCTCTCCATTAAACTGAATGAAGTGGAGGCGCACTACTTGGCCGGGGGCGATGTGAACAAGGTCATAAACGCACTTATTTCGGCTGATAAGGCCAATATCATGCTTGATTTCAAAGCGGCTACAGCTATTGACCTAGCAGGTCGAGATGTTTTCGAGGCTGTGCAGATGAGTGTGAACCCGAAGGTGATCGATACACCACCTGTCACCGCTGTGGCCAAGGACGGTATTCAGCTCATAGCCAAAGCGCGTGTTACCGTGCGCGCCAACATCCGCCAACTTGTGGGCGGTGCGGGAGAGGACACCATACTTGCCCGTGTGGGCGAAGGGGTGGTGTCGTGCATCGGTTCAGCCGAGTCGCACAAGAGCGTACTTGAGAACCCTGATTCAATCTCCAAACTCGTATTGAGCCGCGGCCTCGATTCTGGTACCGCATTCGAGATTCTCTCTATCGACATCGCTGACGTGGACATCGGTCAGAATATCGGTGCCAAGTTGCAGATCGACCAGGCCGAGGCCGATAAGAACATCGCTCAGGCCAAGGCCGAAGAGCGCAGGGCCATGGCTGTGGCATTGGAGCAGGAGATGAAGGCCAAGGCAGGCGAGGCCCGGGCCAAGGTGATTGAGGCCGAGGTGGAAGTACCCAAAGCCATGGCCGAGGCTTTCCGCAGCGGCAATCTTGGCATCATGGACTACTACCGCATGGAGAACATGAAAGCCGACACCCAGATGCGCGAGTCGATTGCCAAGCCGGGCGGATTGCCCAAACGTAAAGACGACTGACGGCCAGTGGCTCTGAAGCGCTGGATGCTGGTTGTAGCGGGAGGCAGCGGTACCCGCATGGGAGCGACCCTACCGAAACAGTTCCTGCCAGTGGCCGGGCGACCGATTCTGATGCACACACTGGGGCGTTTCTTTTCTATCGACCCCGAAATGCGTCTTGTGTTGGCTCTGCCGGCAGCATGGTCCGATGAATGGCGCTCGCTCGTTGCCGATCACGGCTTCAAAGTGCCACATATCCTTGTAAATGGGGGAGCCACACGGACCCTTTCCGTTCGTAACGCCCTTAAGGCAGTCTCAGATGCCGATTGCCTCATCGGCATACACGATGGAGTTCGCCCATTCTTCTCATCCGCCATGATTGACCGAGTGATGACTGCTGCCGAACGTGAAGGTGCAGCAGTACCCGTTGTACCTGTGGTGCAGAGCTTGAGAGAGGTAAATGGCCCTGATAATCATTCTGTTGACCGATCCAGATTCAGAGCCGTACAGACACCGCAGTGCTTCCGTTCAGCGCTTTTGAGAACGGCCTACGATGCGCTTAAAGACGATGACCATTCTGACGATGCCACGGTTGTTGAGCTCTCAGGACACGCAATAACCATGGTGGAGGGGGATGAAATGAATGTTAAAATCACTACACCGACCGACCTGAAGCTTGCCGAGTCTATGATTAATGGGGAACTTTGACCTGTTCCATTCACATGGACAAGTTGAAAACTAGTTAATAAATAGACGGCAATGCCGTTCGTGACACTTAGAATTGCCGGTCATGTCACTGGGGGGTGAAGTAACTGGAATAGGGCTGATGGCCCAGAATGGGCTTGGACTTGTATCCAAGGCAACGGCTCTGCTGCTGAGTGGGCTGTTGGCCATAGCTCCGGCCGACTTGCAAGGGGTTGCCGATCACGGAATCTTTAAAGATGATCAGGTTCCGCCTCTGGAGCGGGACATGGATCCGTGCAATGCCACTATTGATGTGAACCAGTATCTGGTGTCTGCACCTGAAAAGATAAAAGCAGGCCTGCTCTACGATCTGAATGAGAACCGGATCGTTTGGGAAAAGAATATGGACAGCACCGTGGCCATTGCGTCTCTTACCAAGATCATGGTGGCGCTTATTGCTATGGAGGAGGTCAAATCGGGCCGTATCAGTATGGACAGCCTGTTCGTGGTGCCTAAGGCTGCCACGCTGGTCGGTGGGTCTCGCATCAATCTGCGGGCCGGAGCCAAGGTGCATATGGAGGATCTAGTGCGCGCTGCCATGATTCGCTCTGGCAACGATGCCGCCTATACCTTGGCCCATGGCATAGCCGGAAGTGAGGCGCTCTTTGTGGCGCGTATGAATACTCGGGCCGCAGAGATGGGCTTGGACAAGACCCGTTTCTACAACAGCACCGGTATGCCGATCAGGACCCCAGGTGGGATAGATAACCACAGCTCGGCTGCTGATATCCTGATTCTGAGCAGTTCGCTTATGCGCTTCAACAGCATTCTCGACTTCACATCGCGCTGCACAGACACACTTTGCAGCGGGACCATCAGGGTGCCATACCTCAACACAAACGGTCTTGTCCGCGAGTTCAATGCCGATGTGGACGGACTTAAGACCGGATTCACGAACAATGCCGGATACTGCATAGTAGCCACTTCTAAGCGCTGCGATCACCGTTTGGTGGCCGTGGTGCTGGGTGCTCCAACCAAGTATGACCGCAATATTGTCACGGCCGAGATGCTGAGCAGTTATTATAACAGCATTGGGCTGGGCAGACTTGGCGAGGATCTTGCTGAGCTGGCCGGGACCCCTGCGCCTGTCGAGGACTCGGAAGAGTGATAAGGGGTCTTCGTTCACACATAAAAACCATCTGTACAATGATGAAGCTCATCGTCACCCTGCTACTCGTGCCCATGCTGTCCACAGTAGCCATCGCCCAGAAAAAGGAAGTGAAGTACCCTTCGCTACCTATGGATGAGAAGACCAAACTGGTCAACTACAATGAAGTGGTTGAGGTGAGCGGAACATCAGCTAAAGATCTGTACTCCAGGTTCATGGAGTGGGGCAAGGGTTACCACAACGGTTTTGCGGGCAAACTGCGGAAGAATGACGAGGCCAATGGAGCCGTGGAAGTATTCGCCAACATGCGCTACTTCGCCCACGATGCGAAAGGCGCTAAGACATCGAGCCTGATCGGACTGATCCAGTACACCATGTTCCTCGATTTCAAAGAGGGGAAGTACCGTTACCGCATTACTGACATAAACGTGAAAGCCAGCAGCCACCAACCCATCGAGAAATGGTTGGATGCCACCGACCCCGATGCCGCCAACAAGGCTCTTTATCTGGCCGACATGGATGCCGAGATAACTTCGATGATAGCGGAGATGAAGAAGGCCATGAAGACCAGCGCAGCACCTAAAGGTGACGATTGGTGAGTTCGCACCTCTGATTTTCGATCTTTCAGTCGGAACTTCCGACTTCCAGCCTGAAGCCCACCCCATGCACATTCACAAGGCGCACATCGGGGTCTGAACTGAGGTGCTTTCGCAGTTTGGTGATGAACACATCGAGGCTGCGACCTGTGAAATAATCATCGTTGCCCCAAACGGCTTTCAAGATATCCTCTCGGCTCAGGGTGCGCCCCTGATGTCGGCAGAATAGCTCAAGGGTCTCGCTCTCGCGCGGGGTGAGGTGTCTGGATCCTTCGGGCCCAGTGAGGGTGTGCGACTGCGGACTGAACACCAGCTTTCCTAACTTATGGTCGGGCTGTTCTTGCACCATGGTGCCGTAGCATCGCTTCAAGATGGCATCGAGGCGCAATATGAGTTCACGATTGCTGAAGGGCTTGGTGATATAATCATCGGCTCCGGTCTCGAACCCCTTTACCCGGTCCTCCTCCCTGTCGCGGGCGGTCAGGAATATGATGGGCACCTTCGGGTCGGTGCGCCTGATGGCAGCAGCAACCTGAAAGCCGTCCTTCTTCGGAAGCATCACATCAATAACGCACAGCTGCGGCCTGAATGCCCCGTGGTCGGCCAAGGCAGCAAGCCCATCACGGCTCCATTGCACGGTGTGTCCTTCCATTTCCATCAGATCACTCACCACCATGCCCAGATTCGGGTCATCTTCAACAAATAAGATACGGTATCCCATCCTCTTCAATTATGCATTTGGTATAATCACTGAGAAAGTGGAGCCATGCCCCGGTTCGCTCTGCAACAGCACGCGCCCGCCATGGACAGATACGATACTGCGTACATAGTAGAGACCCAGTCCGAAGCCCTTCACATTGTGCACATCGCCCGTTGGCACACGATAGAACTTGCCGAAGATCTCCTTGTGAAGATTCTTTGCGATGCCTGGCCCTTGGTCGGTGACGGATACCCTTATCCCAGCCTCATCATCCGTTGTGCTGAGTAATATGGTCTGCCCATCAGGGCCGTACTTCACTGCGTTGTCAATCAGGTTACGCAGCACGTTGGTCATGTGCAGGGCATCGACATTCACTGCTGTTCTTCGGGCTTCTAGACTCCATTCAATCTGACACCGATGCTCCTCGAGCAGCACTTGAACCCCCTTAACGGCATCAGCAAGGAGGTCGTGCATACTCAGGAGGTCTCTGTTCAACTTGATGTGTTCCTTATCGAACTGGGCCATCTGCAATACTTTCTCCACCTGCAGTTTCAGCCGATTGCTCTCGTCCAGGATAATCTGATAGTACCGTTTCCGCTTGTACACATCACCCTCCATCCGCCCACCCATGAGCATCTCAGTACTGGCTGTGATGGTGGTTATCGGAGTCTTGAACTCATGCGTCATATTGTTAATGAAGTCGTTCTTGATCTCGGATAATCTCTTCTGATGGAGGATGACCCCCAACGTGTATCCGAAAAAGACGATGACCACCAATAGTGCCGAGCTACTGAACACCCAAAAACCCATCTGTCCGGTGATATAGCCTTGTTTGTCAGGGAAATAGACCCCGAAATAGTGGCCCTCGCCTTGCAACTTGGGCAACACAGGACGCTCCTTATCGGCACGCATCCGTTGACCCTGACGCACCAAACTTCCGAACACCACGCTGTCCGTGAAACAGTCGTAGAGCGTGTATTCAAAGTCGACCTTAAGTTGATGCCGCCCGAAACCATCGCGCAGCATCCGCTCGAGCAGGTAAGGGTGCAGGGTATCGGTGGTACTCACAACGAAATAGTTCGAGCTCATCTGCCTCACATTGGGCACCCCGGTGGTGTCGCCATTGAGCATCATCACCTCCTGCCCTATCTCCTGCAGCGCCACACTGACGCGGTCGTTGAACTCGCGTTCGCGCAGATCGAGTGCTTGCCGCACCCAATACATCTGGGTGAGCACGAGCCCGAGGATGGCCACAATGGCCAGACCCACCACCCTGCGTATGATTCTGCGGTCCATAGGCAACTGAACACCTCCAAAGGACGTCAAATCCACTGTTTCGAGACCTGTGTCTGATTCTAAGAAATGTGAAATAGCTTTGCACCATTAACCACACCCCTGACATTCAATGAAAAAGATCTTTACCCTTGCCGCTGCTGTACTCGCTACACTTGGCCTTAAAGCACAAGTGATAATTGACCAGTCCGATTTCCCTGGACCTGGCGACTCATTCTTCATGGGAAGTGATGAAGAAGTTCCAGTAGGCACCAACGTGGGTACTTCCAGTGGCACGGCCCAGACATGGGATTTCTCGAACCTTGAGACCGACACGCTGTACAGCCTGAGTTTCGTGACTCCGAGCAGTGTGGTTCCTTTCGGTGCGTTGTTCCCTACCTCTGATATTGCTTTCAATCAAGGTGGTGGATACGCTTTCGCTGATCTGGCCGGTGGCGATGTGACCATTATCGGCATCAGTGTCGATTTTGGCGGTGGAGGCGGCCCGATTCCCTTGAGCATGGGTGTAACGGCCGATGATCCTTGGAAGATCTTCCAGTTCCCGGCCACTTACAACACCAGCTTCAACGATGTGGCCATGTTCGACACCGCTATCTATTCGGTAGGGCTTGTGCCAGCTCCATACAATCTGATCTTCAATCCTGACAGCATCCGTTTCAAGCGTAACATAACCAGCAATGCAACGATTGATGCTTTCGGTACGCTGACTGATGTTCTAGGCAATACCCATCAGGTGCTACGCATGAACACCCATGAGGTGAGCATAGACACCGCTTGGGGTTTGATCAATGGCACATGGACCATTGTGCCTAACATCCCTGGTGTTATCACAAACCCAAATGTGAGCGACAAGCGCCTGATGCGCTTTTTGAGCAAGAGCATGGGCTATATCGTAACAGAAGTTGAAGTTGATCAGGCGACCAATGCCCCAATCAGTGCTCTGTTCCTGAGCGACCCATCTGAGTGCTGCACCGGGGTTGAAGAGCTCATTAAGGCTGGAAATGTGCTGGTTTATCCGAACCCTGCCACAGATCTCATCAGCGTGCGTACCGGTGGCGACCAACTGGTGTTGACCTTAACCGACTTGAGCGGCCGCACTGTACTGACCACCGAAGTGAATGTTGATGGCGAACGCATCGACATCAGCAATCTGAACGCTGGAACTTATATCTACCGCCTCGTCAAGGCCGATGGCACACCTGCCGCTAACGGCCACCTGATCCGTAACTGATCAGAGTCCTCTGAACAGTAAGATTCATAGGCCCGGTCGCCTCGCGGTGGCCGGGCCTACTTTTGCCCGCCATGCACCCGGCACTATACAGAGCACAGCAGTTCGCGCGTTACTTGTGGCGGGCCAAGACACGGCATGGGGTGCATTCGCCATTTGTCTACGAGCTCATTGATAAGGTGATATATGACCGAACTGAGCACCCGGCCTATGATAAAGTCAGGGCTTACAGGTCTGAATTGGAAAGGGATGAGAGCGTAGTGCAGATAACCGACCTCGGGGCCGGTTCGCTGATTGACCCGCACAAGAGTCGTACAGTGTCTCAATTGGCCCTTGGTAGTGCCAAACAGCCACGATATGGCGAGTTGCTATATCGCTTGGTGGCGCATTTCAAGCCGACTAACATGGTGGAATTGGGCACCTCTTTAGGTGTGAGTGCCCTTTATCAGGCCCTAGGCAATGAGACCGGGAAACTCACGACCATTGAAGGGTGCCCGAATACGGCCGCAAAGGCCACAGAGTACCTGCACAGAGCTCGCTCTTACAACATCATACAGCGCACCGGCTCCTTTGACGATGTGCTCCCGGGTATTCTCAATGAGTTGGGCACGATAGACTGGGCATTTGTCGATGGCAACCACCGGTCTGAGCCTACTCTGCGCTATTTCGAGTGGTTTCTGGCTCACGCTCACCCCGACACGATATTGGTGTTTGACGACATTTACTGGACCCCAGACATGACCCGTGCCTGGGAGGTCATTAAGGCTCACCCGAAAGTGAGCGTTACCATCGATCTTTTTCAGATCGGTGTTGTTTCGATGCGCACCGGACAAGCAAAAGAACACTTCATTGTCAGGTACTGATACCCTAAATTGCGGCCATGCATCCTGTAATCAGCACCGAGCATCTTTCTAAGGTCTACCAGATGGGGAGTGAGACGGTGCATGCACTGCGCGACATAACCATGAACATTGGCCGCAACGAGTATGTGGCCCTGATGGGGCCTTCGGGTTCCGGCAAATCGACATTGATGAACATCATCGGCTGTCTCGATTCGCCAACCACCGGCACCTATGTTCTGAATGGTAAGGATGTCAGCCGAATGACTGACAACGAACTGGCGGAGGTTCGTAACAAGGAGATCGGGTTCGTTTTTCAGACTTTCAATCTGCTGCCCCGGTACACCGCATTGGATAATGTGTGTCTGCCATTGATATACGCAGGCCTTAGCAAGGCCGACAGGGAAAGACGTGGTAAGGAGGTGCTTGGTCAGGTGGGATTGGCCGACCGCATGATGCATCGCCCCAATGAACTATCGGGTGGGCAGCGCCAACGTGTCGCTGTGGCCCGAGCACTGGTCAATCATCCATCCATCATTTTGGCTGATGAACCGACCGGTAACCTCGATACCAAGACCAGTATCGAGATCATGGGTCTTTTCGAGGAGATACACCGCAACGGAAACTCAGTGATCCTTGTGACCCACGAGGAGGACATCGCGCAGCATGCACACCGAATAATCAGACTGCGCGATGGCTTGGTTGAGAGCGATAGTATGAACCCCAACGTGCGCACTTACGCTCAAGCATTGGCCCAATGAAAATCTATACCCGCACAGGAGATGATGGTACAACAGCCCTTCTGGGTGGTGCTCGAGTTCCCAAGCACCACGTGCGCATTGAGGCCTATGGCACTGTCGATGAACTGAATGCATTGGTGGGACTGGTGCGCTTCAGAGACATTGGAGATGAGGCTCAGCAGATACTCGCTGAGGTGCAGGACAGGCTATTTACGGTAGGTGCCCTCTTAGCGACCCAACCTGGCAAGGACAGCATTAAGACCCCAGACCTCCTGCCTGCTGACACCCAGCGCCTGGAGGCTGACATAGACCGTATGAATGAGAGCTTGCCGGAGCTTCGCAACTTCATCCTTCCGGGTGGCGATGACACAGTGGCATTCATCCATATGGCTCGTTGCGTATGCCGCAGAGCCGAGCGTTTGGCGGTCCATCTGCACTCGATTGAACCCGTTCCGCAAGAGGTGATTCATTACCTGAACAGGCTGTCTGACCACCTTTTTGTGTTGGCCAGACATGTAGGGCACCGCAGGGGTATTGCGGAAATTGCTTGGCGGCCAAGGGGTTAAGGACCTGCTTCTTTTCGTTTCAAGATATTTTCGGCATGATGTGCATGTTGTGCCCAAAATTTTACTTTCGCGCATCGAAACGTAGAGGGCTCAGGAAGACTTCTCAATTGAACGAACAGATAAAAGGCACGCACCATGTATTGGACCCTCGAACTCGCTAAGCACCTCGAAGATGCCCCTTGGCCCGCCACCAAAGACGAGCTGATCGACTTTGCGATGCGCTCCGGTGCACCCATGGAGGTTATTGAGAACCTGCAAGAGATTGAGGATGAAGGCGAGGTTTACGAGACCATCGAGGAC
>Ga0169931_10010461_pt1 | contig 13225 bp, 13 predicted proteins | sample Kivu_15m_20L_FD_129675 | JGI IMG/M metagenome (GOLD analysis project Ga0169931, IMG submission 129675) | Freshwater microbial communities from Lake Kivu, Western Province, Rwanda to study Microbial Dark Matter (Phase II) - Kivu_15m_20L... | ecosystem: Environmental > Aquatic > Freshwater > Lake...
CCGGAGGTGAAGCGGCGCATCCTGCTGGGCACATTCGTGTTGAGCTCGGGCTACTACGACGCCTATTACGCCAAGGCCCAGCGCGTGCGTCGCATCCTGCGCGACCGAACGCTCGAGGCCTTCGAGCGCTTCGACCTGCTGATCGGCCCCACCTGTCCCGGCACCGCATTCAGGCCCGGTGAGATCACCGATCCTGTGGCGATGTACCTGCAGGACATCTTCACCGTGCAGGCCAACCTGGCGGGAACGCCCGCCATCAGCCTGCCCACCGGAACGCACAGCAACGGCCTGCCATTCGGCGTGCAGCTCATGGCGAAGCCCTTCGACGAGGCGCGCTTGCTGGCAGCGGCGAAGACGTTGTTCGGCGCGTAACGTCCACACCTTGCTGTGAACGAACCGCCCGCATACGAAGGCGGCCCTTCCTGCGTATTACGGGTACCTTCGGCTCCATGCTCCATAAGCCCTGCCACCTCGCGCTCGCGCTTCTGCTCCCCATGGCAGCGGTGGCGCAGAACGAAACAGTCCCTGTGGCCCTTCCGGCTGACGATCCCATCATGGCCCGGCTCGACGACCTGGCCAGTCTGCACTGGGTCAAGCACTCGCCCTTCACGATCGATACCGCGCACCACAATGTGCATGGCTTCGCGCCTGATCAAGTGCCCGCTTGGAGTGAGGACGTGATGCGCCAACGCGTGGCCGTGCTCGACGCTGCCACGCCGTTCAGCCTCGTTTACAACCGCGTGGTGCAGTCGTACATCGACCTCTATGTGGTGCGCAAGCGTGAGATGAGCTCACGCATGCTCGGCCTGGCCGAACTGTACTTCCCCGCCTTCGAGGAGCATCTGGATCGCAGCGGCATCCCGCTGGAGATGAAGTACCTCGCCGTGGTGGAGAGCGCGCTGAACCCGGCGGCGCGATCGCGCGCGGGCGCCGTCGGCCTCTGGCAGTTCATGCTGCCCACGGGCAAGCTCTACGGCCTGAAGGCCGACAGCTACATCGATGAACGCCACGACGTGTACAAGAGCACCGATGCCGCCTGCCGCTACCTCAACTACCTGCACCGCATCTACGACGATTGGGAGCTGGCCCTCGCAGCTTACAACTGCGGGCCGGGCAACGTGAACAAGGCCATCCGCCGCGCAGGCGGTGAGAAGGACTATTGGAAGATCTACGACTACCTGCCGCGCGAGACACGCGGTTACGTGCCTGCCTTCATCGCGGTGAATTACCTCTTCGCCCACCACGCCGATCACAACCTCTATCCGGTGGCGCCAACCTATTGCGCCTATGAAGTGGACACCGTGCAGGTCTGCTTCCCGCTCGATCTTTCCGCAATCGCGGTGCTCAGCGGCGGCACCGTGCAGGAACTCCGCGAGCTCAACCCCATGCTGAAGCTCGGTGTGGTACCCGATGTGGAGCAGCCCATCACGGTGTACCTCCCGAAGGATGCCGTGCCCGTGTTCATCGGTAACGAGGACGTGCTGCGCGACAGCTACTACGCGGCCAATCCCGGCACTGTGCCGCCCGTGGCCGCCGAGCGAACCGGGGCTTCGGATCGTCAGGCAGACCGCCATCACACCGTGCGGAAGGGCGAGTCGATAGGCTTGATCGCCAAGCGCTACGGCATGAGCGTACAGGAGTTGCGGCGTCTCAATGGCCTGCGCGGCGACATGATCCGCCCCGGCCAGAAGCTCTTGCTGAGGCGCGGAACACCTACGAGCGATCGCACCGCGCAGACCGGCCCGGGATCGGATGCCAGCGAATTCTACGTGGTGCAGTCGGGCGACACCCTCTGGAGCATCGCGCAACGCCATCCCGGCGTGAGCATCGATGAGCTGCGCCGGATCAACGGCGGTCTCCCGGACGGCCTCAAGCCCGGCGCACGCATCCGCGTGCGCGCCCCGCAAGGATGAACAGGGCGATATGCGCGCTGACGCTCGCGCTGCTGCTTGTTGTCGGCTGCGACCAAGGGAGCAAGCGCCTGCCGGAGAGCGTGGGCGCGCCGGAGGAAGTGCTGGTGGTGATGCCCAAGGGCCATTGGGAGAGCGAGCCCGGCGCGCAGGTGCGCGCGGCACTGGAGCAGTCCATGCCGGGCATGCCGCAGCGCGAGGCGCTCTTCCGCGTGGCACAGTGCAAGCCGCAGGCCTTCACCTCGATGCTCGAGAACCACCACAGCGTGGTTTACGCCGCCTTCGGCGAGGACAGCTCCGGGGTGGCCCTGCTGCGCGATCGGCACGCGCAAGGCCAGCTCATGGTGCGCGTGGGCGCCGGCACTCCGCAAGCATGGCTCGCGCTCTGGCAGGCGAACGCGCCGGAGGTGATCGCCGCACTGCAGGAGCACCAGCTGGCGCGCGTGGGCAAGCGGCTCAAGCGTGAGCGCGACGCGGCGATCTCGAGCAGTTTGCGCGCCTCGCTCGGCATCGAGCTCGATGTGCCAGGCGGCTACCGCATGATGAAGCAGGACTCCGTGATCACCTGGCTGCAACGCGATCGCATCGTGGCCGGCGGCGGCCTGGACCACAACGTGATCGAGGGCGTGCTGATCCACAGCCATCCTTACGAGAGCCAAGGCGCCTGGAACGTGCCCTACCTCGTGGACCTCCGTGATGCCGCCACACGCGGCCGCGTAGACGGCCCCGACCCCGGATCGTACATGATCGTGCAGCGCGCCTTCGAACATCTCGACCTCATGCCCATCGGGCGTGCCGTGAAGCACGATGGCAGCTTCGCCTACCTGATGCATGGCCTGTACGGCATGCACGGCGCCAAGATGGGCGGCCCCTTCGTGAGCCTCAGCACCGTGGATCCGAGCGGCCGGCGCATCATCACTGTGGAAGGATTCGTGTACGCGCCGCAGTTCGACAAGCGCGCATACGTGCGCGAGCTCGAGGCCTTGATTCGCTCACTGCGATTCGCCGCGGATGGAGCGAGCGCGCCCGTGCAATAGCGCATTCACCGGCAACGTTTTTCCACAGCGCGGGAAGTGCTGTTGAAAAATGATCTCCACCGCGCCTTCCGCATCGCTCTAATTTTCCGCTGTCGCCAACGCCATGGAAATCGCCAGCCTGAAGAAGTACGCGCACCAGCATTGCCGCTTCAAGCTGCGCAGCGGCAAGGAGGTGTTCGGGGTGGTGTGGGAGGTGGAGACCAGTGAGACCGCTGGAGCCGACGGCACCAAACGCCTGTTCTTCGCAAGCGTGCGCGATTACGAGCGGCTCTCGAAGGGCTCGCCCGGGCAAGTGATCCCGATCACCTCTGCGGACATCGTCTCTGTTGAGAGCATCGCGAGTTGAGCGCGCATGCGCATCCTCCCTTGTCTTCTTCTTCTCGCCGCCTGCGACGCTCCGCAGCAACAGGCCAGCAACCGTTGGGACGATGAGCGCCTCTGGCCGGTGCTGGAAGCGCAGGAGCATCGGGATACGCGAGCGCTGTGCGCACTGCTGAACGACACTTCCGCCATGGTGCGCGAGGCAGCGGCGCTCGCCTTCGCCAGCGTGCAGGACACATCGAGCGCCCCCTGCCTGTTGGGCGCCCTGGAGGACGAAGCGCCGAGCGTGCGCGCCACGGCGGCATTCGCTTTGGGGTTCGTATCCGACAGCGCGAGGCTCTCAGAGATGACGCGGTACGCGATGAACGAACGCGACTCGGTCGTTCATCGCGCGCTGATCAATGCTTCGTTCATCGCCAAGCAGCGCAGCGGGATGCTCGAGGACGTGGGATCCGCGCTGGACCACTTGGATCGCTCGCGCGGACACGAATGCGCCCGTGCGGCGGATGCGCTACGGCGCATGCCAGACAGCTTGGTGTACAATGCCGCGAACGGAATCACCGAGCGCCTTGCCGTGCAGGAGACCGACGCCCGCCAGTTCCTCATCCTGGCCATGAGGAAGCTCAGTGATCGCGCTAATCCGGCACTGGTTGGCGCGATCGCGGAAGAGGCCACCCGGAGCAACGAGCGGGTGAACGCCTTGCGCGTGCTCAACGCCATCGAACCCGAGGACGGCGCCGTTGAGACGCTCCTTGCTTCCGCGACCGGCCCCGTTGAGCAGCAAGCCGTGCTGGAGGCCATCTCCACCCGTGAGCGCCTCGATGCGCGGGTGCTGATGGAGCACGTAGCGCAGGTCAACGACACTACCATGCGCATCGGCTTGCTCGGTCTGGTCATCAAGCATGGCGATGCGGCAATCGCGGATAGCGCAGGTTCCCGGCTGCGTCTGCTCGCAACAGGTCTGACGAGCCCGTACTTGCGCGCTGCTGTTCTCATGGCCAACGGAAGCCGCGTAGCCGACCTCGATGAAATGCTGGCACTCATGAAGAGCGATGAACACCCGGCGATACGGCAAGCCGCTTTCCAAACCGCGATAGCGAGCGTGCGGGAGATCATGGCGCGCTCGCGGCACGCTTCACGGGAGGCGCAATTCGCGGAACTCTCCAACTTGATCAGCGCCGTCATCAGCACCAACGATGCCGGTTTGATCAGCGCTGCCGCCGAAGTGGTGGAAGCAGAGGAATCCGAAGTGATCGGAATCCTGCTTCTGAAGGAATCGGAACAACGCGCGATACGTTCGCTTCAACCGATTCGTGACCTTGAGGCAATCATGCTCCTGCGGAAAGCGGCTGCCAAGCGCGACGGCCTTCCGCCTCCCGCGCATGAGCGCCCGGCATTCAATCACCCCATTAATAAAGAGAAGCTCCGCGGCTTGAAGCAGGGCCAGCGGTACCGCATCGTCACCAACAAGGGCGAGATCGTCATTGCCACCGATGTGAACGAATGCCCGGGCAGCAGCCTCGCGTTCGATTCGCTGGTGACAACTGGCTACTACAACGGCAAGGCCTTCCACCGCATGGTGCCCAACTTCGTGGTGCAGGGCGGCTGCCCGCGCGGCGATGGCTATGGCGGCATGCCTTGGACCATGCGCACGGAGATCGGCCGCACGCCGTTCAAGGCAGGATCGGTCGGTCTTGCGTCAGCGGGCCCCGATACCGAGAGCTGCCAGTTCTTCATCACGCACAGCGCCACGCCGCACCTCGATGGCCGCTACACGCGCTTCGGCGAAGTGGTGAGCGGGATGGAGGTGGTGTGGCAGCTGCAGGTGGGCGATGTGATGGAGCGGGTGGAACGCTCGGACTAGTGCAAGACCTATCCCGCTGTGCTTCCGTCCGCTTGCAGATAGCCGTTCAGCAAATCAGCGAGCTCTTCGTGCTTGTAGCCATAGTTGTCCGGCAAAGCGCCATGGAAGCCTACGAGGGCGGCAGCGAGGTCTGTTCCCAGCTTCGATATGAGGCGCACACGACCTCCTTCCTTGAAGTTGATGCCTACTTGCCGATGCCGTTGCTTGAACGGCCCATGCCACTGCGCCCATTCAGCCACGCCGAAGCGCTCGATCTCGCCCCAACGATACGTGTAGCTCTTGAAGAGCGTGCTCACATGAATCCCATCGCGCGTGACTATGAGGGCGTTCCTCGTTGAAAGCAGCTGATAAAGCGCAACTGCGGCACCAAGGCCAAAGAAGATGATGCAGAGCCAGGACATGGTCGTGTGATACACACCGATTTTTCGGCCAAGCATCCAAGCGCCACCGACAATGAAAAGCGCGCTGATCGACAACACGCGAAGCCACTTGCCACGACTGGGCCCGAGAACCAGAAGCGGTTGAACGACTTCGCCCATGACAAACGTTCTTATCCCCGCTCCGGCCGCATCTGCGGGAACAGCAGCACCTCCTGGATCGCGGGGTTGTTCGTGAGCAGCATCACCAATCGGTCGAGGCCGATGCCCACGCCGCTGGTGGGCGGCATGCCGTACTCCAGTGCGCGCAGGAAATCCTGGTCGATGAACATGGCCTCGTCATCGCCGCGTGCTTGCAATTTCACTTGCTCCTCGAAGCGTTCGCGCTGATCAATGGGGTCGTTCAATTCGCTGTAGGCGTTCGCCAGCTCGAAGCCGTTCACGAAGAGCTCGAAGCGCTCGGTGAGGCGGGCATCGTCGCGGTGCTTCTTGCACAGCGGGCTCATCTCCACAGGGAAGTCGCACACGAATGTGGGCTGGACCAATTCCGGCTGCACCAGCGCGCTGAACAGCTCGTCGATGAGCTTGCCCTTGCCCATGCTCGGCTCCACGTGGATGTGGTGCTTCGCGCAGAGCGAGCGCAAGGCTGGCTCGTCCATCTCCAGCACATCAGCGCCGGTCTTCTCCTGGATGCTGCCGCACATGGTGATGCGCTTGAAGGGCGCCGTGAACTGGATTGTATTCTCGCCGAACGTCGCTGAGGCGCTTCCGTTGGCGGCGACGCACACGCGCTCCAGCATGTGCTCCATGTAATCCATCATCCAGCGGTAATCCTTCCACGCCACGTAGAGCTCCATGATGGTGAACTCCGGGTTGTGCGTGCGGTCCATGCCCTCGTTGCGGAAGTTGCGGCTGAACTCGAACACGCCCTCGAAGCCGCCCACGATGAGGCGCTTGAGGTAGAGTTCGTTGGCGATGCGCAGGTAGAGCGGGATGTCGAGCGCGTTGTGGTGCGTGATGAAGGGACGCGCCGCCGCGCCGCCGGGGATGGGCTGCAGCACGGGCGTATCCACCTCGTGGTAGCCGCTCTCGGTCATGAAGGCGCGCATGGCGGAGACGATGCGCGAGCGCTTCAGGAAGGTCTCCTTCACCTGCGGATTCACGTTCAGGTCCACGTAGCGCTGGCGGTAACGCTGCTCGGGATCGGAGAACGCATCATGCACCTTGCCTTCTTCATCGGTCTTCACCACGGGCAGCGGGCGTAGGGCCTTGCCCAGGATGGTGAGCTGCTTCACATGCACGGTGATCTCGCCAGTGCGCGTCTTGAACACGTGTCCTTGCACGCCGATGAAGTCGCCGAGGTGCAGAAGGTGCTTCCACACCTCATCGTACATGGTCTTGTCCTCGCCGGGCGAAACCTCATCGCGCGCCACGTAGATCTGCTGGTCGCCGGTGTGATCGCGCAGCACGGCGAAGCTGGCCTTGCCCATGAGGCGCACGCTCATGATGCGGCCGGCGATGGTCACTTGGGCCGGCTCTCCTTCCTCCTTGAACAGCCCCTTCACTTCGACGGCCGTGGCGTTCACCTTGTACTCGGCGGCAGGAAAGGGGTCGATGCCGAGGGCGCGGAGCTTCTGGAGCGCCTCGCGGCGCACGATCTCTTGATCGGAAAGGGCTTGGGACATGGTCGGGGAAAGGGTCTGCGTGTCGCAGGCGGGGCGGCGAAGTTATCCGGGCAACTTGCGTTGCCGTGAGTGCGAAATAGCGCACCTAATTTCGACCCGTACTAGCACGATCATGCAGCACCTCATCGACGCCTTCCCCAAGCAACTGAAGGAAGCATTGGAGATTGGCCGCAAGGCCACCTTGAAAGCCCCCGGCGGGCCTTATGGCAATGTGGTCGTCACCGGCTTGGGCGGCAGCGGCATCGGCGGGCGCATCGCGGCGCAGCTGGTTCATAAGGAGGCCAAGTGCCCCATCGAGGTGTACAACAACTACTACTTGCCGGGTTACGTGAACCACAAGAGCCTGGTGATCGCCTGCAGCTACAGCGGCAACACCGAGGAGACCATCGCCGCCATGGAGCAGGCGCTGGGCAAGGGCGCCCGCGTTTGCGTGGTCACCAGCGGCGGCACCATGCTCGACATGGCCAAGGCGAAAGGCCTCGACCACATCGTGATCCCGGGCGGCAACCCGCCGCGCACCATGCTGGCGTACTCGCTGGTGCAGCAATTCTACGTGCTGCACCACTTCGGCATCATCGGCGATGGGTTCGAGGGCGCGATAAAGACCGCCGCGAACATGCTGGAGGATGACAAGGCGAAGATCCAAGCCGCCGCCAAGGACCTCACCGAGAAACTCGTGGGCAAGCGCCTGGTGATCTACAGCGAGGCCAGCACCGAGGCCGTGAGCATCCGCTTCCGGCAGCAGGTGAACGAGAACAGCAAAGAGCTCTGCTGGCACCACGCCATTCCCGAGATGAACCACAACGAGCTGGTGGGATGGGCCGGCGGCAAGGACGACATCGCCGTGGTGATCTTCCGCCACAAGGAGGACCACGAGCGCAGCCAGATGCGCATGGAGATCAACAAGGATGTCTTCCGCAAGTACACGCCGCACATCCACGACGTGTGGAGCCAGGGCGATACCGCCTTCGCGCGTCAGCTGTACCTGATCAACCTCGGCGACTGGGTGAGCTTCTACTGGGCGGAGAAGAAGGGCGTTGATCCCAGCGAGATCGCCGTGATCAACATGCTGAAGGGCAAGCTGGCGGAGGTGAAATAGGGGCCACACCGCAGAGGCGCCGAGACGCAGGGGGCGCAAAGGATGACGCATAACGAGATCAGCTCGCAAATCATTCAGGCTTCCATCGAGGTTCATCGCGAACTGGGTCCTGGTTTGCTCGAGGGCGTCTATGAGCTGTGCCTAGTACAAGTCCTGAAAGACATGGGCTTGCGGGTCGAGCAACAGGTTCCCGTACCCATTGCATTTCGCGGCAAGGATCTGGGTGCCGCTCTGCGACTAGACATAATCGTCGAGAGCCTTGTCATCGTGGAGGTCAAGGCCGTTGAGGCCTTGCACGACAGCCACGTCGCCCAGCTGCTGACCTACCTGAAGCTGACGGGTTGCCAGCTTGGCCTGCTGATCAATTTCAATGAAGCGCTTCTGAAGAAAGGCCTACGTCGCGTGGTGAACGGGTTACCTGAATAAGACCGTCCATGGCAATGCCTTGCGAACCTTGCGACCCCGCGCCTCTGCGGTGAACATGCGACAGATCCTCTTCCGCGACCTCGGCCGCATCGACTACGCCACTGCGTGGGACCTGCAGACGCGCCTCTTCAAGGAAACCATTGACCGGAAGATCGCGAACCGCAGCCTGCCGGAGCACGAACAACTTGCTACCGAGGACCACCTCCTCTTCTGCGAGCACAACCACGTGTACACGCTGGGCAAGAGCGGCAAGCAGAGCCACTTGCTCCTGAACGAGCAAGGCCTGCGCGAGAAGGGCGTGCAGTTCTTCCCCATCGACCGCGGCGGCGACATCACGTACCACGGCCCGGGCCAGATCGTGGGCTATCCCATCTTCGACCTCGACCACCACTTCACCGACATCCACCGCTATCTGCGCACGTTGGAGGAGGCGATCATCGGAACGCTCGAGGCATACGGCATCAAAGCCGGAAGGATCGAAGGCCTCACGGGCGTCTGGCTTGATCACACTGACCCTCTGCGCGCACGGAAGATCTGCGCCTTCGGGATACGCGCCAGCCGATGGGTCACCATGCACGGCTTCGCCTTCAACGTGAACACCGACCTGAGCTACTTCCAGAACATCGTTCCCTGCGGCATCGCGGACAAGGGCGTCACGAGCATGGCGCAGGAGCTCGGCGGCGAGGTGGACATCGAAGCCGTGAAGAACAGGCTACGGTTGGAGATCGCGGACTTGTTCGATGCGGAGCTCTTCGCGGGCTAGGTACTTTCGCCCAACGCTCTCCGCATGCGCTTCCTGAAGAAACTCCTTCTCTGGTCCATCCTCATCATCGGCGGCCTCATCGGCCTCGCCTACCTCACCGGCAACAACCATATCCCGCGCGGGGTGCGCTTCACCTACCTCATGGGGCGCAGCGGTCCGGAAATCGATGACCGCGACTTCTTCCCCAGCAGCGTCATCCCGGCCACCAACCCGCAGCCGTGGCCGCAGGGCGAACGCTATGGCAAGCTGGCGTTGAACAGCGCCCAGGAGAAGGACATCACCGACCTGCACAGCGTGGCCTTCGCGGTGTGGCAGCACGACAGCCTGATCTTCGAGCAGTACTGGAACGGCTGGCATGGAGACAGCGTGGCCAACAGCTTCAGCGTGGCGAAGAGCTACGTGAGCCTGCTCACCGGCATCGCCATGGGCGAAGGGAAGATCAATAGCGTGTTCCAGCCGGTGGGCGATTTCCTGCCGGAGTACAAGGAGGGCTGCTACGCCATGATCAACCTGCACCACGTGCTCACCATGAGCACCGGCCTCGACTGGAGCGAGAGCGGCAAGAACCCGTTCAGCGATAACGCCAAGGGTTACTATGGCACGAACGTGCGCGAGCTCGCACTGGGCCAGCCTTGCCGCGAAGAGCCGGGCAAGGAGTTCGACTACATCAGCGGGGCCACGCAGATCATGTCGGAAGTATTGGAGGCGGCGTACGGGCAACCGCTGGATGAACTGGTGCGCGAGAAGATCTGGCAGCCGCTCGGCGCCGAGCACACGGCGTGGTGGGGCAAGGACCGCGAGGACGGCGACTTCAAGGGGTTCTGCTGCCTCTACGCCACGGCGCGCGACTTCGGCCGCATCGGTCAGCTCTACCTCGATAGCGGCATGTGGCGGGGCAAGCAGGTCGTGCCGCGCGAGTACTGGGAGGCGAGCATCACGCCGGCGAAGCTGATGGACAAAGGCTCGCCGAACCGGAGGTACGGATACTTCTGGTGGCTGGCTGAGGTGGACGGCAAGCCCATCCATTACTGCCGCGGCTTCCACGGCGAGTACGTGGTGGTGATTCCCCACGAGGACCTCGTGCTGGTGCGCCTGGGCATGAAGCGCGAAGAGGTGAACGCCACCGGCCATCCCACCGACGTGTTCAAGTGGATCGGCATCGCGCGTGAGCTGGCCCGTCAACAGCCTGCCTGACCATGCGCAAGGACATCGTGCCGCCGAAGGTGGAGGGCGTGGCCATGGCCGTGGTGCGAGAGCCCGATGAGGATGGAGGGGATGCGTGGTACGTGTACCTGATCAACCGCAACGACCATGCGCTGGAGAATGTGCTGATCAGCTCGCGCGGCTATGGTGAGCTGCAGGGCGAAGCGCGCGCCACGAGCGAGATGCGCCATCACCTGGAGCGCCTGGGGCCGAAGAGCTGGGCACGCATCGAGCGTATCATGGAGGAGCTGTTCGCCCTCAGCAACCAGTACTGGCTCAGTTTCTACGTGGGCCGCGCGCTTCACGACAAGAAGTACATCTTCCTTGCAGGAAGCATCGACGAGGCCAACTTCACGCAACTGCCGCTGATGAACGTGAAGGGCGTGATGATCGAGTGAATGACGAAGGCGGAAGGATGAAAGCTGAAATAGGCGCGTGAGCCTAGCTTGTACATTCGTCTTTCAATGGTGAGTTCCTTTCCTCTTTCGGCTTTCATATTTCATTTTTCGCAACATGGCCAGAGACCTCAGCAAGCTCCTCTTCCTCGACATCGAGACCGTGCCGCAGACCTACCGCTGGGCCGACCTTGACCCACGCGACGCGCAGCTCTTCGCGGATAAGACACGGTACGAGCAGCAGCGCGATGCGAAGACCGCCGAGCAGCTCTGGGGCGAGAAGGGCGGGATCCTCGCGGAGTTCGGCAAGATCATCTGCATCGGCGTGGGCAGTTTGCACAAGGAGGCCGATGGCTGGCACCTGCGCGTGACCTCATACCACAGCCACCACGAGTACGATGTGCTCACGCGCCTCACCGATCTGCTCAACCGCCACTACCACACCGACGACCACTGGCTCTGCGCGCACAACGGGAAGGAGTTCGATTTCCCTTGGATCGCGCGCCGCTGCATCATCAACCGCATCCCCGTGCCGCGCATCCTCGATATCGGCGGCCTCAAGCCTTGGGAGGTGGGCCATGTGGACACCATGAACCTCTGGAGCTTCGGCGACCGTAAGGCCTACACCTCGCTCGCGCTGCTCACGCACGTGCTCGGCATCCCCACGCCCAAGGACGATATCACAGGTGCCGATGTGGCGCGCGTGTACTACGAGGACAAGGACCTGGAGCGCATCGCGGCATACTGCCGCAAGGATGTGACGGCCACGGCGCAGCTCTTCCTACGGCTCACGGGGCGGGATTTGATCGCCGATTCGCGCATCGCGATGGTGTGAGCGGAGTGGCCGGCAATCACGTGGCTTGCATGGTGAACGCGGCCTGCCCCCAGAAGCCGCGCAGCTTGAGTGGGCGCTGGCTCGTGTTCCAGCTGTTAAGCGTGTTCTTGCCGTCCTGCGGCCGCGAAGTAGCCCGCACTCGACGAGCGTGCGCCGCATTCACCGAGGGATGTGGACGGTTCCGTCCTCCCGTCCTGCTCTGAAAGCGCCCGGTATCTTGGCCCCTCACTCCGGCCCGCTCCGCATGCCCCGCATTCCCGCCCTTGTGCCGCTTGCCCCGTGGGAGCGCACCGCGCAATGGGCCCTCTTCGTGCTCGTGATGCTCGTGGCCTGGCAGGGCGCCTGGATGCAGCACGCGCACGACCCGTACGAGTTCCTGCGTCGTGGCAACGACTCGCTCGGTTATTACCAGTGGCTGCCGGCCACCTTCATCCACTTCGATTGGAGCCGCATGTTCTGGTGCCACCAGATGGAGAATGGCAACTGGATCAGCCTCTTCACCTTGGGCGTTGCGGTGCTTCAACTGCCATTCTTCTTGATCGGCCATGCCGCCGCTTCCACATTCGGCTACGACCTCGATGGCTTCTCGGCACCTTATGGAGTAGCCATGATGCTCTGTGGTGCATGCTACACCGCAGCGGGTTGCGTGGTGGCCTACCGGTTAGCGCGGCGTTTCAGCTTGGGCCTGCCGGCACTGCTTGCGGCGGCGATCCTCTTCGTGGCCACCAACTTGTTCTTCTACGCGGTGCGCGAGCCGCTGATGTCGCACAACTACGCGTTCTTCCTCATCGGCCTTTATGCATACTGTTCGCTGCGCGTGCTCGATGGCCCGCGAGCCGTGCATGTGTTCTTGCTCGTGCTCAGCGGCGCTTTGCTCGTGCTTGTTCGTCAGTTGAATGTGTTCAGCCTGCTATTCCCGCTTCTCGTGGCCGGATCCATGGACCGGGTGCGCTTGTTCTTCGGCAATCTCTTGAGCAAGCGCGTTGCGTTCTTCGGTGCACTGGCACTTGGCATTCTCCCTTGGGTTCTGCAGATGGTCTATTGGAACTGGACCACCGGCGACGCCATCACCTTCACCTATGGCAAGAAGGGCGAAGGCTTCGAGTGGGATAAGATGGTTCCTGGACTGGTGGTGCTTGGCGTCCGCAACGGATGGCTGGTGTACACGCCACTGATGTTCGCAGTAATGGCTCTGCTTATTCGCCGTGCGTGGCAAGGCATTGCCCCTGCACGAACGATCCTCTTGCTCACATGCATCACGTGGATCCTATACAGCGCATGGTGGTCGTGGCATTTGGGATCTGGCTACG
>Ga0169931_10010462_pt1 | contig 13224 bp, 16 predicted proteins | sample Kivu_15m_20L_FD_129675 | JGI IMG/M metagenome (GOLD analysis project Ga0169931, IMG submission 129675) | Freshwater microbial communities from Lake Kivu, Western Province, Rwanda to study Microbial Dark Matter (Phase II) - Kivu_15m_20L... | ecosystem: Environmental > Aquatic > Freshwater > Lake...
GGCATTCCTGGGTCAACTCTGAATGGTAATGTTACAGGAAATATAAATGGAGTTGTAACAGGAACTGCAGGTTCTAGTTTGATAGGTAATGTAACAGGTGATCTTGTAGGAAATTCCACAGGTACTCACCTAGGTGACGTCAAAGGTAGTGTGTTTGGAGATGATTCATCTCTATTAGTTGATGCAATAGATAGAAGATTTTTTGGTGTACTCGATACTTCAATAGCAGTTTTCGATGCGACAGGTGTTACTTCAAGCCAACCGTTCTTATTCGGCAGAACAAATTCCTCCATTGACCTAGAATTATATTTAGGTGATAATTTACAAATTCGCACAGTCGACCCTAATGGCAGAGGATTTATAACATCGACAATGAGTAGAGGAACCCTATCGTCACCATCAGCTGTGCAATCCGGAGACGAGTTAGGTGGATTGCTGTGGCGAGCTTACACAAATAATTCTACACCGGCTATTTCTGGACTTATAGGTTTCTCTGTTGATCCAACTGCCGTTATCGCCGGCGGCAATTTCATCAAATCTCAAATTACCCTAAGTGCAGCCTCAGATACAGGACAAAATGCCGGAGATGCATTAACCATCGATTCGGCGGGTGTAACGACATCAAATGTCTTTTCCGCTAATATTTTTTTCCAATTGCCTGTGCTCGCGGATGATGCAGCACGAACAGCGGCTATTCCAACGCCGGCTGCTGGAATGATGATATTCATGTCATCGGGAACCACACCGGCCGCCACAAATAAAATGCAGTTATTTGATGGTGCAAATTGGGTCAATCTAAACTAAAACTTTAAGCATCGATTTAAAAAATCAACAATCTTCTGTGGATTTTTTTGGCGGCAATAATAGCATATTATAAATATTGCTATGGAACAAAAAAACATCTATCATAGATATCTAAATCTTCCTTTTGAATATCCTAAGCCTGAAAGATTTAATCAAGGATCAGACAAATATACGGCATTATTAGATCAAGAATTGATATACGAACCTTTCCGAGATTGGATTAAAATTTTTGATCTAAGAATTTCTAACGTATTAGAGGGATTCTATACCCCACCAAACGGAGGACGAGTTCCTTTGCATGCCGACACATCTAGCATACCGGGACAAAACGACATATGCAAATTAAATTTCACTTGGGGCTCGGCTGACAGTACCACACAATGGTACAAGATTAGAGATTTATCAAAAATAAAAAAACATTATATAAATGATGATGTCGCAAATAAGAAATTCCATGATGCAGGAATCGTCCCAGATATTGATATCTCCTATGTATTATTTGCAGAATGGGATGATGCAGACTTGGTGTACGAATCTGTTATAGATAAACCAAGTTTACTAAATATCAGTCAGCTTCATTCTACCTGGAATCCTTCACCTATAGAACATCGCTGGACTTTGTGTTTCACACTGTTAGAAAACAACAAAGCATTGCCTTTCGATAGAGCTCTTGAAATATTCAAAGACTATATAATAACCTAGGAAACAAATGAACTATAACGGTTTAGTCCCAGGACCGCAGCAACAAGAATTTCATTTACCCTTGCAAAGTTGGAAGTACGGCGAAATACGCAATGGAAAAAAAATCATCGATCCTATACTTCAGTATGGGTGTTATGTATTAGGTTATAACAATGAAGAAATTTTAAATTTTGTTGCAGACACAGTAAAAAGAAACAAACCCGAAATAGGCGAGTTATACATGCCAAATAATGATTTCAGTAGACTGAATCATATCAGTTTCGAGTTCGCTGATAAAATTCACAATATCTCAGGAATGAAATGTTTCTTTGCTCTCAGCGGATCTGATGCCAACGAAGGTGCGGTCAAGCTGGCATCGGCATATCATCGTCAAAAAGGAAATACGAAAAAGAAATATATCGTAAGTTTTGAAAAAAGCTATCATGGTAGTACATATTTGACCAGCAGTTTAGGTCACGATAACTTTATGGACGATCCATTTTATACATTAGAACCTGCGAATATCGTTAAAAAAATACCTAGAGACTTTAATGAAGAATCAATCGATTGGAACACGGTAGCAGCTATCATGATAGAAACATGTGCATATGGATTTCAGATGGTTCCACCTACAGCTGATTTCTGGAATAAACTAGATCGTATTAGAAACAAATACGATGTGTTAATAATAATTGATGACATTTTTATGGGTGGAGGAAAAACGGGAACTTATCTTGGTTGGGAGAAAATGAATATCCGACCTGATATTTCTACCATGGGTAAGGCTATAACCGCTGGAACATTTCCTCTGAGTATGTTGTTGTATAATAAAAAAATCCAAGATTGTCTTCCTATAGATTTTAACTGGGAACATGGTTTTACCTATTGTTTTAGCCTTCCGGGCATCGCTAGTGCTACAAAATATTTAGAAATATTAGAAAGAGACAACTTATTAGCCAATCATGATAATATCGTATCAAGAGCTCGATCTGTGTTTCTCGACGGTGATTGGCAAATTGAATACCAGTTCGGATTACACTTTAAAATTAAAAAAGATAATCTAAAGTATTTTTACATAATACCAATAAACGCGACCGATGAATATTTTGATGTACTAAAGGATAACTTAGAATGGTTTACACAGAATACGATCCTCTAGAAGAAGTAATCGTAGCAGATTCATACGGCCCGGGCGAGTTAGATCACTTATTTCCGAATATACCATTAGATTCCTTTAATCGCATATTAGAAGAAACCAAAGAAGATTTTGATAATTTAGCAGACTTTTTAACGGCGGGTGGTATATCAGTTAAACGGCCGGAAATATTAAAATATTCAAATCATATTACTATGAGTGGGTTTGATGTGAAATTTCCTATGGGTCCGACCGTTCCGAGAGATCAATACAAAGTTCAAGGAAAGACAATTTTACAAACTTATACGAGTCTAACTGATCGATATTTTGATGGATTAAGTTTTTATAAGATATTTTCTGAGTTATTCTCTCAAGGTTATAATTGGATCAGCCAACCAGCACCTCTTTTAGTTCCTATTACCCCAGAAGATTTATGGTATTGTAATGGCGGGCCTTACCATTCGGAATTAAAAGATCGATTGCTATTTCATACAGCCACTATGTTTCCTATAGGTGATAAAATTATTATCAATTCTAAAGGGCCGGGAAATGATTTAGGATTTGAGTGGTTAAAAAGAAATCTTCCAGAATTTACATTCGTAGAAAACCACGGAACACGTTCCGAAAATTTTGGACACATAGATCATGGATTTATTATGATCGACGATGAGACTGTTATACACGGCGGCATCGATTGGGTGCCTATTTCTCTAAGACATCTTAGGTTAATTGATGCTGAACAATTTGTTCCTAAACCACAGACTGCACAATATAAACAAGACTATATCGAAGCAGGAGGAAGATACAGTATTTCTTGGGTAGAAAAATATCTCGATAACTGGCGAGGATATAATCAAGATGTTTGTTTTGATCTCAACGTGTTAATTATTGATCGACACAATATATTATTTGGTCGTGCATTGCCTGACCTATTTAAATTCCTTAAAACATTTGGCATCGATTGTCATGTATGTGAACAACGACATATGTTATTTTGGGAAGGCGGAATACACTGTTCTACGTTAGATACGAAACGGCGAGGAAATATACGAACTATAATTTAAATAGGAATCCAAAATTTAGACCTTACATACAGGCGATCCCTAGGAACAATATCAAACGCTATGGTGATTCTATCTCGATCTTTAAATTCCCATGGCCAAGTTCTGTGCCAATCACCAGAACCCGGACTCATTACTAACAAATTGTTTCTACTCACAATATCAAGGTGTGCTGATTTATTAGGAAGTATATAAGTTGTTTTACTAGGTTCACAATCTACGCAATAGAATCCATGCCAGGTATTGTGAGTCGATGGATAATGTTCATGCCAATCAACATACTCTCCAAATTTGTAAAGATTCAACCAAGATAGAATATAATATTCACCTGGATTATGATTTAATGAGCGAAAAAGTTTTTGAATTTCGAAAAATAGAGGATGAAAACCCTCTAATCCATACATAAACAAATTATACTGATCATGTACCCGAGTAGTTATCGGAGCTTTGCCAGAAGCATCTTGATAACCGTCTTCAGTGATTTCAAAATTTTTAATTTGTTCTTGTAATTTATAGCAGCTTTCTTTTACTTTTTTTAAATCTATTTCTAATTCTACTGTAGTTACATAGTTCTCGTGTGTTTTAAGATCCATTTTGTAATTCACCCCATACGACGAAGATGCTAAAACCATCAAACTTAGTTTTTATTTCTTCTACATTTAAATCAAGATCTAACTCATTTAGTTGATTGACTACTTCTTTTATTTCAAAACTAGCAAGTAAGCTGTTGTATGCTTCTTTTTGATGATCCTTACTTTCTCCGTGTTCATAATGTTCAACTATGGCTTTAGCTATTTTTTCGTTAGAAGGCCGATGTGTATCTATTATAAGAACTTTGGTTTTTTCTTTGCTATGATTTTTGATCGTAATCCAAAAATCTCGAGGATTGTGAAAATGGTGTAAACTGCTTAGGGAGTATATCAGATCATATTTCTTGTCTATCAAAAAAGGAACGTACAAATTCTTAATAGTTATTTTATTTCCCAGACCCGCTTTCACAATGTTTTCTTTCGCTACCTCTAATACCAAAGGAGAACCATCGACAGCATCTATGTTTACTAATTTTTTATCTGCTAAAAAAATTGCAAAATCGCCTGTACCACAACACAGATCTAAAGTTTCTAGATAATCATTACCAGGAAAATATTCTTCGAGCTTGCTAACAAGAAAGTCTGCTTCTCTTCTATCAAAAGATTCAGCAAGTACCTTAACAGATTTTTTGTCATCTATCAGTTGATGTTCTGGAATTCTTTTCATTAGTTATAACTTTTTACTTCTGCTTGATAAAATTGATCGCAATAAGTCCGACGATGTAATATCTGTATATTCCTCATTCGCGTGATATTTGTATTCTATCATAACATTACTTATGAAAAATGTCGTCAAATAAATATCTTTATGATACAGACAATTTTCGGTTCACCTGTAGTAATTCTTAAAGCTAATGATATGGAAAAAACGTTTCCGAACAAACTATATGAAGACATGGTTGATTATCTTATGATTTCTGAAAATAAATTTGTTAATCATCCTTATGCTAGAGGTGGAAAAATTTGTACAACAGATCTTAATTTGGGATTAAACGATGACAAGCTAGTTCAATTACAGCCGTTATTGGATTTTTTACAAAAAGAAGCATCGATTTATTCTTATCTGTTCTCAACAAAAAAAATTAAAAATTTAAAATTTGACAATACTTGGATGAATCTAACTTTCGAGGGATGCGAAATTAAAAATCATTATGATAAGTATGATGATACTGATTTTAAATCGTTGATAACTTTGTTTTATCCTAGAACTACTCTCGGAAGTTCTAATTTAATTTTTATACACAACAGTATTTACGGTCAATGGCCCAGCGAATGTTCTGAAATCGATATCGTAAAAATATTCATAGAAGAAGGAACCGTTATTATTTTTGATAATTCTACATTACATGCAGTTGATATTCATAATGCATCGAACCCTAGAATGTGCATTGCTGTCGAATTTAAACTAGAAACAGATTGAGATGAGAATAATCGCATTCGGATGTAGTTATACATATGGTCATGGTTTAAATGATTGTTTGGATAGAGATGGTAAACCGGGTCCTACTCCTAGCGATCTGAGTTTTCCTTCAATAGTAGCAAAAAAATTAGATTGTGAATGTATCAATCTAGGAAAATCTGGTAACAGCAACAAAGAGATTTGGAATGATATTTTAAATTTCAAATTTCAAAAAGACGATATCGCTGTTATCACCTGGACTTATTATAATAGATTCTGTATAATTAAATCAGATAGTATAAGAAGAATAAATCCGTGGATAAATGAAGAGAAAGTTTTTTATATGAATTACAGTAATCGCTATGACATGATTTTAGATTTTTTTAATCGATTGAATCATTCGAATTTCTATCTTAGTAGTATGGATATAAAAAATTATAATTACATAATTGAAAAGTTAGATGATGAGAAACCTTCTTGGAATAAGACAACTGTGCTGGGATTGTTTAACAAGATCGATGAAGCCGATGATGGCTGTCATCCCGGTGAGATATCTCATTCAATCTTTGCAAATAATATCTATAATCATATTGTCGGATAGGCATTCGAAATAGTCTCGAAGTTCTGCATCCTGCTCGATCCATTTTTGTATTTGTAGCCGTTGCATTTTATCTAGTCCAGAAAAACTTTTTCTAAAACATTCGGCTTGATAATTAGCGGCCCTATCAATATTACTAGACATCCAAAGAATCTTAGATTCATCATTGGCGTTTTCATTTAAAAATTCTAATAATTTCCAGGCTTGCTCTAATGTCATCAAATATTTACACTAATTTTATTGTGGTAAATATTTTTATGAAAATAATAATAGTTGGAGGAGGAACCGCAGGGTGGTTAGCTGCCTTGATATTAAGTAAACTCTATAATCATGATATTACTGTCGTAGAATCTAGTAAAATCGGTATCATTGGAGTAGGTGAAGGAGGTACACATGTTATCGGTTCTTTATTCAATAATAACAGCGAATTCAACTTTGATCCTAGACAGTTTATGGAACAAACTGAAGGTGCACCTAAAATCGCTGTTCATCATAAAGGCTGGCCAAATACATATCATTTACCTCTTGACATTCTTCCAGATTCGGACAGAGAGGATTTCTTGCCTTTACTTATAGTTGAAGATAAACCAATTAGAGAAGTATCACCGTTAGGATTGTTCATAAGCGAAGGAAAGATGCCTATAAGAAAAGATGAAACAGGAGTGTGGACCGAAACCGAATGGAGTTTTCATTTCGACGGGCATTTAGTTGGCCAATTTCTTAAAAGGCGCAGCAAAAATGTTAAAGTAATAGATTCGGTAATTGATCAAATCAGTATAGATGATTTCGGTATCAAAGAAATTTTTTTAGAAAATGGTATTTCTGTCGCCGGCGATTTATATATTGACTGCACAGGATTTAATAGATTATTAATGAATAAGCTTGATAATAAATGGATTTCGTACAAACAAAATCTTATAATGAATAGTGCCATTCCTTTTAGATTACCTTACCAGGCATTTAACGATATAGCAGCCGATACACAAGCAAGATCAATGTCTTCTGGATGGACATGGACCATTCCACTGTTTCATAAAGTAGGCTTAGGATATGTTTATTGTGATGATTTCATTACGTATGATGATGCACTAAAGGAATTAAAGGAAGTGTATTCACCATCCCCTATTAATCCTGTAAAACACATAAAATTCGAAGCAGGAAGATTAGAAAAATTATGGTATAAAAATTGTGTTGCCTTAGGATTATGTAGTGCATTTGTCGAACCCTTGGAAGCTACAAGTATACACGCCACAAAATTGCAAATAGATGCATTAGGAAAAGCGTTGGAAAAAAATTCATCTCAAGAATATTATAACGATGAAATTGGTTCAATGTATGACGACATAAAAGATTTTATATTATTACACTATTTAGGTGGAAGAACTAACAGCGAGTTCTGGAGATACTGTTCTAGTGGTGCGATACTGACTGATCGGGTGAAAGAAATATTAGAAATAGCATCTCATAGAATGTTAACTAAAGACGATATTAAAAATCCTTTTAATCATCTGAGTTACAGAGCTTGGAATCAAGTGTTAGCAGGACTAGGCAAATTTAGTAAAGAGGTAGCAAAAAAATCAATCACCGAAGGAATGTCTGACAGATATACATCTTGGAAGAAAAACACTCTTGATAAGATAGAAGATTATAAAACTGTTCAAGAGGCCTTATATAACGGAGATTGGACTACGTAATTTTATGAATTAGTATCTTTTTACCTGTTCCGATAAATTCGTGTTTGTCATACTTGCTAGGACAAAACTTGCATTGTGATATAGGGCTTTCGATACTGTTTACAAATTTAGAAATATTATCATTGTACGACATAGGTCGATACTCGAGCGCCAGTTTTTTATCTTCATCTGTCATCACAACATCAAATTGATTTAAAAAATCTGGTAATACGCTAACTAATGGACATTTATATAATTTTCCTTTGTTTATCTGATGACAAGATTTAAATCCACAATTATCATGAGCTGTATTAACATCACTATTGTACATTAAAGTTAATCTATCGTTGAATATATCAACCACACTTGAGACAAACGACTGTGTCCAATCGAGTATAACTTCAACCCCATTAATGTCAACAAATAATCTTGATATTTTAGGAGCAGGGGGCTCGTTGTTATCGAATGCGATATCGCTGAGAAAACGTTTGATAAAATCTAAAAATTCATCATACAATTTTATATCATGACAAGTTATCCAAAGTGTTCCATTGTGTTTTGTTAGTGTTTGATATATATCAGGAGTTAACTTGTCGAGTCTCGAACCGTTGGTAGAAATTTGTAATTTAGATTTGGGCCAGAGATTTGAAATACCTTCCACCCATTTTTCGAAATCCGGATTTAAAGTTGGCTCACCGCCGATGATCTGTATCTGATCGATATCTAGCTGTTCACTTAATTTTCGATACTCATCTTTGTAATCGTTCCATAACTGATGACCTTTAAAGGCATAATTGTTTAGACTCTGACAATGAGTACAACTATAGTTACAGACATTAGTTATGTTTATTTCACTATATTTTAATCGAGGTTTCATTAGACGGTATACTTAAAAAAATCAATATCACTCTCGTGGAGTTTTTTGATAGCTCTAATACTAGCATCATTAAAATATTTTTTAAATTCCCAGTGATCATATCCACTTATATCTGGTAGAGGTAAATTGCATTCTAAATAATCCTGCACAGGTTTAAATGCAGTTTCTAACTCTTCCGCCTTGACAATGAAGTCTACCCAGTTTCCATCATAATTTAAAAAATCTATCTGATTAGTTGTTTTATTAAACCATCTAGGAAATTCAAAATTGATCTCTGGATTACAGTAATCGATAATCCATTCGTTAAGAGGCTTCAGATCTAGCAATGTCTTACCATTCCAATCTAACCAATATCCCTCTGTGGCGATTTTAGTATAAAAACTAAAAATACGTTGCCACGGATTGCGGACAACACTTAGAGTTTTTCCAGATGGTATATGTTCTCTGACCATTTCTAAATTTGGATGATCGGGCATCCAAGGCTGGTCGTCATCTATGACGAAATTAGGCTCCAACCATTCTTTGATAATTTTTTTCATAGCCATTCCCGAACGAGGAATGTGTATATAACTAAGTTCTGGTTTGACTATATAAAATGTTCCCATTATTTTTTGATAGCTTGAATTATTCTTCCCATGAGATCCCACTCCCACCAGCGCTCACCGGTATGCCAATTTCCTGGTCGGGCATGATGATTGTTATGCCATCCATCTCCTAGACTAACAATATTAGCGATCCAACTATTGGTACTTCGATCTTTGGTTTCATGGTTTCTATAACCGTGTCCGTGTCCGAGAACATTTACTACTCCGATTAGATGAACGGTCATACTGGCCGGAACTACATATACGAATAACCATAGAATAGGATCTATTACTATTAAAAAAGTGCAAAATGCAAAGATTATTTTGAAGTAATTGTTGAATATGAATTTGTGAGTAGGATCTTTCATGAGATCCTTAACGTATCCTACAGGAATATTGGGAATCTTCCAATCATATCCCCACCATACCTTTAACATCTGTATTAGACTAAATTTATCACATATGTAAGGACTATGCGGATCACCATCTCTATCGGAAGTTGCATGGTGCTGACGGTGTAAGGCAACCCAACTGATAGTAGGACCAATAGTACTAATAACTGTAATATAACTCAGTGCTTTTTCTAACCAAGAATATGTTTCAAAACTTCTATGTGTTAGCAATCGGTGCATGGTAATTACAGAACTTACAGGACCGATAATCAACCAAGATAAAAAAGCAATAATTAATAGATAATACTGAGATGTATTTATTGCATAAAATATCGCAGGTATCGCTGCAATATGGTTAAAAAATTGTAATAACCTAACTTTGGTATCTAAATTCATTTACCTTCTGGCAACAACCGCCATTCATCCTCGAAAATTATTTTAGGATTCCACTCTGCATAGGAATCCTTTCTTATTTCACGATACACATAGTTCTGCCAACATTTTTGTACCATCCACGGACAGGTTTGTATATAACCTTGTCCTAATGTCCATTTACCGCTGCTAGCCAACTTCATGTGGTGTACCCATGCATCCCACCAACGCTTACTACCTCGATTTCTATTCTGCATTGTTATGAGATAGATTTCATAGTCGTTTACTTTTTCTAATGCATCTATCAGACTACAGGTAACGCGAAATCCGTCTGTCATATCTGTATGCTTCATACGAAACTCCGGAAATGTATAAAGCCTATTGATCTGTTTGGCTACGTTTGCCGGATATCGTCCACCATTAAAAACCCCTCCCATCACCATCGGTTTTCCCGTACTAGTTTGAAAAACTACTCCATATCCGGTATGATCTTCGATAATTAAATTCTCTTTAGTATAATTATACCCCAACCAATTATTTTCTGATAGGCATAGACTTCTAATTTCTTCGAATTCCGAATTAGATTCGTAATAAATTTTAATGTGGGTGTCGACAAGATTATATCTCATATCTGTGTTAAAAAATCAGTGACTATCAATATTTTTGAATAATATAGTACTAACAATCGAAGGCGATTGATTGTTATTCCATATACCTTTACATCGGTGTATTTTTTCAACTCTATAATTAGTTGTCTCTATGCATTCTATAATAATATCTGCCGGCACAGTCATTAATTTTAAAATTGGAAATTTCACATTCTTGTCCGAATGTGCGTTTCCTAATGAATGAAATTCTTCATCAATAAATTGTATATCACTGCCGTCGATCGTTTCTATCAATATGTGATTAGGTTTTGACACATTAATTATTTTTTCTAAGAGATGTATAGGACTATGTAAATGGTATAAAAGACCACAACATACGACCATGTCGACCGAATCATTGTTTTGCGAATAATAATCGTTAGCCGTAGAACTGTATAAGGTAACTATATTATTATTTTTATATACTTCTTCTTCCGCACGTTCTTTATCTGGTTCAACGCAAATAATTTTTTTCGGCTCAAATTTTAACATAATCTTTGTATGCCACCCTAATCCAGATCCAAATTCTAAGATATGTTTGTCTCTCACCAATGATAAACAACTAGACATAAAGTTTATGTAATTTATATCATCTATTTCAGATAATCTTTGCCAGCCGGACCATTCGTCTCTTTCGTCAATTATCGGATCATTTTTCATATTTGATTTACATCGATCAATGTACGGTTAGTTGGAAAATATATAATCAAAATTTCGACAGTTCAGTCTTTATTTTTACATGCCTGTATTTAAGTTAAATATTCTATTACAAATTAAAAATGATAGTACAAAAACTTAATTTTATTGTTCCATTGGAAGAACTTAGATCCTATTATAAAATTTTAAAGGATCAATATGATCATTTAGATTGGCGGTATGATCGTTGCAAAACTGACATCATTAAACAATGGGAAGATGCTGCTCGTCTTGATCCGGCTAACTTACTAACACACGGTTGGGCCATACAGAGTAATTTGGAAGATTTAACTGTCCCTTGTCCTCCATGGGATATAAGCGCATCAGGAACCAGAGGGTATCGAAACACAGAACTGGCATTTGGAATCATAGAAAGATTACAAGGATTGATTCCCAATGGACATCGTTGGTCTGTCAGCGTTCAACCTCCAGGAGGAAAGGTTAGCTTACATTCGGATGAATCAGATGAGATGACTGTTTGGATTCCGATTTATACTAACGGAACTGTTATTACATTTCTCAACAACGGATCTGAGTTGGAACATTCATTAGACAGCGACGGTAGTGCATATCTTCTAGATACAAACGTTCCTCATTTCACATATAATTCTTCTACAGAAGATAGGGTTACGATCATTTTTAGAATAAATCTCGAATATATCGAAGATTTGTTAGCAGTAGAGGGACTGGTATGAAATTAGCATATTTGCCAATAGACATTCCAGTGCCTATCCTCGATGAGAAAAAGATTTTAGATTGGTTCGAAAATCACAAATTACTAGACACAGAATATTGGGAATATCGAAACGGAAGACATGCATGGGCGATGACCTCGACTTGCACACCCCCTAAAGATTGGAGAAGATATGATGCAGAGATGTGGGAGCACCGTAGGCAAATAGGCAACAATCAAGGAGTTATATTTCATCCGGGATTCGAAGAGTCATTCCCAGAACTGGCAAATTGCATAAAACAATTGCCCTTTAAACAACTGACCGTAAGTGGAATGTTATATCAGTTAGGTGAAATATCACCTCATCAAGACGAAGCAGACATATGGCTTCCGACGGAACCAAGGAGATATACGATATATCTTACCGCTCCAGAACACAATACTTTCTATGTTTCTAAAACAAAAGAAAGCGAAAAAATATTTGTCAATATCAATCCGGAATATTCTTGTTTCGTTTTTAACAATAGTGATTGCTGGCACGGAGCTGTAAAAAACGATAGACCTAAGATTATTTTAACTACTGCCGGAATCATCGACGACGATAAACATAAAGCTCTTTTAGAAAGAAGTTTAGAAAAATTTAAAGATGAGGCGATTTACATTTGAATACCAGAGATCAACTTATAACATTTAGTGAGAAAGATAATTTTACTTCGCATGCTATCGACGTAATACAATCTGCGATATCATCCATCGGAGGCAATCTGTTATTACCGACAGTAAGTCTATGCCATCATTGTCATATTCATGTACCAGCCTGGAGATATCATAGAGATGGAAAAGTTTACATGGCCAAATATTGCAAGGTTCACGAAATTAGTCATCATATGATTGAAAGTGATTATGAGTTTTATTCCGAACTATATTATACACAAGACAACGATCAATACAATTTTAATGGCGGAGTTCTAATCGAAGTTACAGATAGGTGTAATTTAACCTGTCCTCATTGTTATCATGAACCTGATAACAGCCTAACGGA
>Ga0169931_10010463_pt1 | contig 13224 bp, 8 predicted proteins | sample Kivu_15m_20L_FD_129675 | JGI IMG/M metagenome (GOLD analysis project Ga0169931, IMG submission 129675) | Freshwater microbial communities from Lake Kivu, Western Province, Rwanda to study Microbial Dark Matter (Phase II) - Kivu_15m_20L... | ecosystem: Environmental > Aquatic > Freshwater > Lake ...
GTGCGTGCGCTGGTGATGGCGTTGTTGGGACGTTGCAAGGCTGTTTGCCCGCAGGCTGCCGCCATGCGGCTGAGCGGTTGGGCGGAAGCCCCCGGCTGTGTTTCGCACCGAAGGTGCGTGCGCTGGTGATGGCGTTGTTGGGACGTTGCAAGGCTGTTTGCCCGCAGGCTGCTGCCATGCGGCTGAGCGGTTGGGCGGGAGCCCCGGCTGTGTTTCGCACCGAAGGTGCGCGCGCTGGTGATGGCGTTGTTGGGACGTTGCAAGGCTGTTTGCCCGCAGGCTGCCGCCATGCGGCTGAGCGATTGGGCGGGAGCCCCCGGCTGTGTTTCGCACCGGAGGTGCGTGCGCTGGTGATGGCGTTGTTGGGGTGTTTGCAGTGTCCTTTTGCCCGCAGGCTGGCGCCATGCGGCTGATTGTTATATGCGTTTCAAATATCGTCGGCGAAATTGTTCGGCCCACGCTGCAAAACGATTGCCTTCGATTGCCTGGCGCATTTCGCGCATCAGGTCCTGATAGAAGTGCAGGTTGTGGATCGTTGCCAGAGTGCCGTAGATTGGTTCGTCTGCGAACAGTAAATGCCGCAAATAGGAGCGGCTGAAGCCCTGACTGCAGGCCGTGCAGCTGCATGCCGTGTCGATCGGGTAGCGATCCTTGCGGAAAGTTTTGTCCTGCAGACGCATCTTCCCGTCCCAGGTAAATACAGTTCCCTCCCTCGCATACCGTGTGGGGATGATGCAGTCGAAGATGTCCATGCCGCATTCCACAGCAGCGACAAGGTCTTCGGGAAGGCCTACACCCATCAGATATCGCACCTGATCCTGCGGCATCAGCGGTGCTGTGTGCCGAACCACCCGCACCATGGCGTCGTGCCCTTCCCCGACCGAGACGCCGCCGATAGCGTAGCCGGGCAGATTCAGTGATGTGACCAGACGCACGGCTCGCGAACGCAGTTCAAGCTCCATTCCGCCCTGAATAATACCAAACAAATGCTGATGCGGCTGGAGTGGCGCAGCGGCACAGCGTTTGAGCCAGCGCTGGGTGCGTTCGAGGGACTGAGCGACATAGCCTGCCGGCATCCGATGATCCACACATTCATCAAAGGCCATCACTATATCGGCCCCGAGACGCCGCTGGATGTCCATTGCCGATTCGGGACTCAGCATCATGGGAGTGCCTTCGGTGTCCTTTTTTCCCGACCGGAAACGGAAGCTCACACCCTCTTCCGTGATCGTCCGCTCCGGCAGACTGAACACCTGAAAGCCACCCGAATCCGTCAGAATGGTCTGATTCCAGCGCATCATGGAATGCAGCCCGCCCAGCCGCTCCACGACCTGGGTGCGGTCGAGAATGCCGAGGTGGTAGGTATTGGCCAGCACCACCTGCGCTCCAGTGGCGGCGACCTGATCGGGGAGCACACATTTCACAGCTGCCTGGGTTCCCACAGGCATGAACGTTGGTGTTTCGACCGTGCCGTGTGCCGTCACAAATCGCCCCCGCCGCGCACGGCCGCTGGAGGCGAGGAGCCGAAAATGCAAACCGTTGCCGGGCGACCACTGCGGATTGTCAGAACTCATTCAGATTCACCACCTGCACAGGAGCATCAGGAACAAAGGAGTTACTCAACGGATCTTCTGATCCGGCAGCTCCTGTCGAATGCCTTCATCGAGAGGCATGCGGTCCGAAGCCGGCGTCAATCCCACCTCAGCCATCACCCGCTCCAGCTCCTGTTGCATCTGCTGCACCACCGACTGATATTTCGGACGATCAATCAGATTGTACCGCTCCTCCGGATCAAACTCGATGTTGTAGAGTTCAGCTTGATGCCGATCCGGACTGCCGTCGCCGTGGGGCGAATGGCTGTACTTCCACGTCTCTGTTCGTACGCAGCGAACATTGGGTGTGTAGGGGAATTGTTTTTCGTAGTTGTAGTGGTAAAGGAAGGAGGTTCGCCAGTCCGGGTCATCCTGCTGCACAAGCCTCACCCAGGAACGGCCATGGATCTGTTCCAGCGGCGGCGCCCCGCAGAGTTCCAGCAGTCCGGGGGCCATGTCCACGGTCAGCACCTGTTTATCAATCTGTCGTGGCTTGTCCACCGGAGTCAGCCCGGGGAATCGGATGATCTGCAGAATCCGCATACTCGGTTCGTGCGCTGTGCGTTTGTCCACCATTCCATGTTCGCCATTGAGTATCCCGTTGTCGCTCATTATCACAATAATGGTATTGTCCAGCTCCTGCCGTTCCTGCAGCAGCTGGTAGAGGCGGCCAACGCTGTCATCGACAGACAGAAGTGTGGCCCAGTAGGCGCGGGTCATCGCAGCAAAGTCTTTAACCGCGGCCGGTGAAGAATCCGGGAACTGCTTACGCCAATCGAACAGTGGGCCGTGAATCCCGTGCCACGTCGGCAGTCGCTGGCGAATCCAGTCCGGTTTGTCCCGCAGCATCGAGGCTGTTTCGGGATAGAGCACCTGCACGTTGTCAAAGGCCTGCTGATATTTGGGTTCCGGCTGATAAAAACTGTGCGGAGCCTTATGGCCCAGCATGAGACACCACGGACGCCCTTCATGGTCACGCTTCAGCCACGATTCGGCCATGTCTGTGACCACTTGCGTGTAATACCCCGGAACAACTTTTCGTTCCTGACCGTTGATGTTGAATTCGGTGTCAAAGTATTTTCCCTGGCCCCGATGCGACACAAACCAGTTGAAGCCTGGTCGCGGATCGTCGTTGTTTTCGCCCATGTGCCATTTGCCGATGTATGCGGTGTCATACCCCAGCTGCTGCAGCACCCGCGGAAAGCTCTTCAAATCCTTCGGGTATTCTGTGAAGTTATTCACGACACCGTGAGCGTGCGCGTAGAGACCACTGAGGATGCTGGCACGGCTGGGGGAGCACAACGACGTTGTACAGAAGGCGTTCCGAAAGTGCACACCCTCGTTTGCGAGCCTGTCGATATGCGGAGTCTTCAGTGACGGATGGCCAGCAACTCCGACGGCATCCCAGCGCTGGTCATCGGTGAGCATCAGGAGGATGTTGGGACGTGGGCGGGAGGGTGAAGCGTCCGGCCGGCAGGGCGAAGCCCCTGCTGAGCCATCGCCGCAGAGTGGACTGGATTTGCAGTTTATCGATGCCAGTCGCTGTACGGCCGAGGCATCGCTCTGTTGTGCTGCAGGCTCGTCCGCACGGGCGGGCAGAGTTGTCGCGGACAGCAGCAGCAGCGCGGCAATGATGAATATCATGAAGTCATCCCTGTGGGTACGAGTGAGGGGCTCAGTTGCGGGTGATGGTTTCGTCAAGATTGAGCAGAACGCGGGCAAGGAGTGTCCATGCGGCGACGTCCTGGGGCGTGGTATTCGGGGGCAGATCAGGCAGTTTTGCGGGGTCACCGGTCGTGAGCTCTCGAGGGTTCAGCCATCCATCCGCAATCCGCTGGCGGCGGGACTTGAGCGCATTGAGCACTTCTGCGAGTTCAGTATCGGTGGGCTGTCGGGAGGTACACAGCAGAAACCCGTGTCGAGCCCGCGCGGAGTCATCCGGTGGGGCTTCGCGGAGAATTCGTTGAGCGAGGCCGCGAGCAGCTTCGATGAAGATGGTTTCATTCAGCCCCGCGAGTGCTGCCATGGGTGTATTGGAACGCATGCGTCGCGGGCAGGAGAAGTCGCCGTTGGGAGCATCAAACGAAGCGAGCACCGGGTCGGGCATGGAACGCTTGCGGAACAAATACACAGCCCGGCGGTAACGATCTTCTCCGGTGGCAGCTGTCCAGTAGCCTGGATAAGTGTAGTTATAGTCAAGCACGTTTTGCGGAACGGGCGGGATAACACTGGGACCACCGACTTTGGTACTGAGCAGTCCCGCGGCGCTGAGTGCGATATCGCGGATGACTTCGGCATCGGCACGGTAGCGGGCACCACGAGCCAGCAGCTGATTCCTGGGGTCACGTTCGAGCAGTTCCGGGGAAGCTGCTGAAGACTGAGCGTAGGTGCGGCTGCTGACGATAATCTGCAGCAGTCGACGACGGCTCCAGCCATGTTCCATAAAGTCTACTGCGAGCCAGTCCAGCAGTTCACGATACTCTGGAACAGGGGCTCGTGTGCCGAAGTCTTCAGAAGTCTCCAGCAGTCCCTGCCCGAAGACTGCCTGCCAGATATTGTTCACGGCGACGCGGGCGGCCAGCGGTGAACGGGGATCGACGAGCCAGCGGGCGAAGCCGAGCCGGTCAGGAGGAGTGTTTTCGGGGAAGGAGTGGAAGGCGGCGGGAACGTGCGGCTGGACAGGATCCCGCGGCTGATCCCATTCGCCTCGGTCCAGCCGAAACGTGCGACGCGGATCGCGGGGACTGCGGGCGTTGACGTGCAGAACGGTGGTAATGCCGTCGGGCGTTGAGCGGAGCAGTTGATCAAGTTCATCGCTGAGAGGCTTAAGTTCGGGGATGGATCGCTGCCATGCATCGAAGATCGCCAGCTGTTCTTCGGGAGTTCGCTGGTCGGCAGGCTGTTGCAGTGCGAGCACAGCGGCGTGGTTAATGGGAGCAGCAGACGGTGCTGAAGTGCTGGTGAGACTGAACCGCATGCAGCCGGGCATGTCGCCCATTCGCCAGGCAATTTTCACCTGACTGCCCTCGGCAAGCTCGATTGGAGTGGAGAAGCGGACGACGGCGATGGACGGCTGATTGCGGAACCCCGGGCCGCGATCGGCCAGCCAGGATGAGTCATCGCTGCCATCGATCAGCAAGTTCACGGGGCCAGTGATTTTTTTGCCATCACCTGATTTGGTTTCCGGGCTGGAGAAGTCGGCTGTGGCATCGCTGAGCTGCTGTTTTTCCCAGGCATCGGAGCCGGGTTTGCGGAGAAAAACTTCGAGCTCATGAATGATCCATGTGCCCAGTCGGCTGCGGCCTGGGCCATTGTGCGGCAGGTCGCGATGATTGAGCACTTCGATCTGCAGTCCGGTGATGGGGGCTGTGGCAGGAGCGGCTGGTGGGGCGGCGATGACGAACACGTCGCCGCTGGTATGGCCCTTCATCAGGATGGAGCTGTCAGCTTCCTGTGTGGGATGGTTGAGTCCGCTGTTGCTGCCCATTTCGATAAATCGGAGCGGAGTCCATGCGGGCAGGCGCGATACGGTTTCGGTAGTGAATGTTTCGAGTTCTTCTTTCCACTGCGGGCGAGCTGCTTTGATGCGGTCACGTATGGCGGTGGCCTGCGAGGAGATACTGGTGAGCTGCTGCAGTTGCTCAGGCGAATAAACCCATGACTGCGATTCATACGTGTCGTTCAGGAACGCGAAGAGACCATAGTATTCGTTGTGTGTGAGCGGATCGAATTTGTGGGAATGGCACTGGGCGCACTGGGTGGTGAGCCCGAGCACCGCTTTGCCGATGCAGTCCATGCGGTCGAACATTTCAACCATGCGGAACTGTTCAGCGACAATCGCGCCTTCTTCGTTGATCATGCTGTTGCGAAGAAAACCGGTAGCGATCCGTTGTTGCTGAGTGGCGTTGAGAAGCAGATCTCCGGCGATTTGTTCAATGATGAACTGGTCGTAGGGCATGTCACTGTTGATGGCGTTAACGACCCAGTCGCGCCAGATCCACTGTTCGCGCTGGAGGTCTTTTTCGTAGCCGTTGGTGTCTGAGTAGCGAGCCAGATCCAGCCAGTGGCGAGCCCATTTTTCACCGTAGCGGGGACTGTTCAGAAGCATATTGGCGGCGGCCTCAGGGCCTTCGCTGACGTACTGCTGAAGCTGGGCAGGGCCTGGCGGGAGTCCGATCAGGTCGAGGAACAAGCGGCGAATGAGTTGTTCGGGTGGAGCTGAGGGTGAGAATCGCAGACGTTCGCGCTGCAGGCGGTCGGAGACAAAGGAATCGATGGGGTTGGTGATGGCAGGGTTTGGAAGCGGAGCTTTTTTGGGGGGCGTAAAGGCCCAGTGTTGTTCGTAAGGAGCACCTTCACTGATCCACTGACGAAGCACGGCGACGTCGGCAGCGGACGGACGCTTCGGCTGATCCGGTGGGGGCATTACGACGTCGGGATCGTGGCTGAGGATGCGTTTGAGCAGTTCACTGGAATCGGGTTGACCGGGAACGATGGCAGAAAGCTGAGATTCGCCACCGGCTAATGCGGCTTCGCGGGAATCCAGCCGCAGGCCACCCTGTCGCTGGGCTTCATCGACACCATGGCAGTGCCAGCAGTGTTCAGCGAGGATGGGGCGGACGGATTTCTGGAAATCGATTGCCAAAGCCTGATTGGGAGGCCCCTGGGCGAGGGCGACGGCGGAGCCGGCAATGGCATGGAGCAGCAGGGCGAGAGCAGAAACGCGATTCACGTGAGCGTCTCCGATATGAAGAAGAAAAGACGGAAGTTCTGTGCGAATGATACAGCGAGTGAGTTCCGTAGAAAATCCGCTGGATCTGGTTTGTGGGGAAATGGCGAAGTCAAGTGAAAACCGTCTCGATTTCTCGCACGAACATCACATTTCAATCCTGCGAATCACGTCCGGGTGTTTTTATCCACCAGATGCTCAGCCGCATGGCGGCAGCCTGCGGGCAAACGGAAACTGCAAACGCCCTCGCCAGCGCGCACCTTCGGTGCGAAACGCAGCCGGGGGCTTCCGCCCAACCGCTCAGCCGCGTGGATCCGCTCCACCGAGAAGAGGCTCGGGGGATGTTAATCCCACGGTAACGGTACGTGCCAACGCAGCCAGAACCGCAGCAGGATCGCACCAAAGCCTGACCGGCCGATTGATATCGACCGCACGCCACACTGTGTTTTTGCGACTTGTTCCAGCCGCGGCATGTCAACTGGCAGACAGCACTGAAAACGCCCCAAATTGTCTGGCTTCACATCGTTTCGCCATCCCAGCTTCGCCCTCCCGGCAGACGGCGCACGAGAAAGTCAACGTCATCGATTGGCCATTTGCGGGCGAACGGCGTTGATGCTGGTCAGCGCACTAGCTGCCGCCCAGCTGGACGATTTGTATCTGCTGTGCTTCTGCGGCGTTTGCCAGATCGCTGTGGCAGCTGGCCTTTCCGGTTTCAGCGCCGAGAGATTTTCTGGTTTTACCGGCGAGGCGATGAATTTCTTCTGGTGAGAGGACTCCGCGGCGTTCGAGGATTTCTCGTTGTTCATCGGTGAGAGCGGCGCTGACTTTGGCGCGGTCCCACTGGTATTCCTGAGTCTTTCCGCTGGCGAACTGCTGGATTTCGCGGCTGATGCGGACGCTGCACCAGTCGTGTCCGCACATGGCACAGAAATCGGTGTCCACATCGAGGTCTTCGTCGTGGTAGGCGCGGGCGGTATCGGGGTCGAAACTGAGTTCGAAGTGTTTTTGCCAGTTGAGAGCGGCGCGGGCTTTTGTGAGTTCGTCATCGCGGTCTCTGGTGCCGGGGATACCGAGTGCGATGTCGGCGGCGTGAGCAGCGATGCGGTAGGCGATGCAGCCTTGTTTGACGTCGTCCTTTTTGGGAAGTCCGAGGTGTTCTTTGGGAGTGACATAGCAGAGCATGCTGGCACCGTGCCATGCGGCATTGGTGGCGCCGATACAGCTGGTGATGTGGTCGTAGCCGGGAAAGATGTCGGTTACGAGTGGTCCGAGCACATAGAAGGGGGCGCCGTGGCAGAGTCTTCGCTGGAGCTTCATGTTGAATTCGATCTGGTCCAGCGGCACGTGGCCCGGCCCTTCGATCATCACCTGCACACCTTTTCGCCAGGCGCGTTCGGTGAGTTCGCCGAGCGTGGAAAGTTCAGCGAGCTGGGCGAGGTCCGTGGCGTCGGCAAGTCCGCCGGGACGCAGGCCGTCGCCAATGCTGAACGTCACATCGTGTTCCCGCAGAACATCACAGATCGACTCCCAGTATTCGTACATCAGGTTCTGGCGGTCGTGATGGATCATCCATTTGGCAAGGAGCGAACCGCCGCGGCTGACGATGCCAATCAGGCGATCACGAACATACGGCAGATGTTCCTGAAGAACGCCGGCGTGAATGGTGAAGTAGTCCACTCCCTGCTGAGCCTGATGTCGCAGACTCTCCAGCACGATCTCGATCGTCAGGCTTTCGATGCGTCTGCCGATGATCATGGAATAGATTGGAACAGTTCCGATGGGAACGGTGCTGGCGCGGATGATCGCATCGCGGCAGGCGTCGAGATCGCCCCCGGTGGACAGGTCCATCACGGTGTCGGCGCCCCAGCGTTCGGCCCAGCGGAGCTTTTCAACTTCTTCCTGGGTGCCGGAGGAAACCGGTGAGGCGCCCATGTTGGCGTTGATTTTGGTGCGTGACGCGCGACCGATGCACATCGGTTCCAGCTGATATGCGAGATGCTGGCGGTTGGCCGGAATGACCATTCTCCCGGCAGCCACTTCGTCACGAATCTGTTCGGCAGTGAGATGCTGTTCCCGCTCAGCGACTCTGTGCATCTCCGGTGTGATGACTCCCAGACGCGCGTATTCCAGTTGTGTGTGCGGCTGGAAGCCGGCCGGTGGCTGCCACGCTTCAGCTGATTCGTGGCGATCCTGAAAGCCGGGGCGGAGCACCCAGTCGAGGGGCATAAAGTCCCAGGCTGTTTTTTCTGATGGCTGGGGCATTCCCGGAGTATCGGGTGAGGCGAAGGTCAAAGCACCGGCTTTACCAGCGGCGATTCGTGGAGCTCGCGCGAAACTTCCCGGCGTTGTCCCGGCGTGCACACTGCTGGGGTCAGCGGCTTCAATTTGCGGAAGGTAGGCTGCAACACGCTGAACGTGATTCATTGACGGTCCCTGCTGAAAGCGGTCGAAGAATGCGGAAATCCTAATGGAGCCATATCGAAAAGCAACCGGCTTTCGCCCTGCCTTCGCAGACTCTCAGGCGGACCACCGCTGGCTCTTCCGAATTTTCGATGTTTACCATGACCTTTTCCAATCTCATCGCTCTGGTCGTGCCCTCTCCAGCCGCGGTTGCTAGGATTCAGTTCCCAGTGGACTGCTCCCTCCAATCGGCCGTTTTCGTGTCGAGGTTTTCATGTACCAGAATGTCACTCGAAGCCTGCTCCATCGCTGCTTCGCCACCGGCTTGCTGCTGGTTGCCGCCGGACTGCTCCTGAATGTGCTCAGGGCTGACGAAAAGCCGGTTCCGGCTCCCCCGGGCGATAAACCCGCCCCAGCTCCCGCCGCATCAGCTCCCGCATCCGAGCAGCCCGCAAATCGACTCGCCCGCGAATCCAGTCCCTACCTGCTGATGCACGCTCACAACCCCATCCAGTGGTATCCGTGGGGTCCCGAAGCCTTCGAAACAGCCCGTGAACAAAACAAACCCGTGTTTCTCTCGATCGGCTACAGCAGCTGTTACTGGTGCCACGTCATGGAACGTGAAGTCTTCAGCAGCAAAAAAATTGCCGACTACATGAATGAAAACTACATCTGCATCAAGGTCGATCGGGAGGAACGTCCGGATGTTGATGAAATCTACATGACCAGCCTGATCGTCTATCAGCAGGCCGCGGGCATTGGCGGTGGTGGTGGCTGGCCCCTCTCCATGTTCCTGGATGCAGCAGGCAATCCGGTGGCGGGCGCGACTTATCTGCCCCCCGAGGATACTCCGGAGGGGCGCGTGGGCTTCCTCACGGCCGCGCAGCGAATTCATGATCTGTGGACCAACAATCGCGAAGCCTTCGACCGCACTTCCTCAATGCTCGCACGGGAAGTTCGTCGTCTCTCCGGCATCTCGATGCTGGCGGAGCCGCGGGAGCTGAACGAAGAGCTGCTGAAGACGGTCGCCGACGGCATTCGGGCTCAATACGACCCGGTATGGGGGGGCGTGGACTTTAATCCGCGGCGTCCCGAGGGTTCGCGGTTTCCCAATGTGCCGCGACTGACCTTTCTTCTGGAGTACGCATCCCGCCGCGACGACGCCGAACTCCTCGCTATCGTCCGCCACTCCCTCGACAGCCTCGCCCGCGGCGGCATCCGCGATCATCTTGGAGGTGGTTATCATCGCTACAGCACCGAACGCACATGGACCGTGCCGCACTTCGAAAAGATGCTCTACGACCAGGCTCAGCTGCTCGAAATTCATTCCCGCGCCGCACTCCTCCATCCAAACTCGCTCGATCTGCAGGTGATTGACGAACTCGTGCAGTTCCTCCGCCGCGAACTCCTGCTCCCCGATGGCGCCTTCTGCTCCGCACTCGACGCTGAAACCAATGCCATCGAAGGCGAGTTTTACGTCTGGAAGGAAGAGGAAATTCGAGAGCTGCTGCCGGATGACGCTGAAGAACTCTTTCTGAACGCTTACGGCTTCAGCGAACCTCAGGACTTCGAACACGGACGGATTCTTTATCGCCCCCCCCAGCAGCCCCAGCCGGACGACGCCACTGCTGAGAAACTGGCCAACTGCCGCCAGCTGCTGCTGGAAGCCCGCAGCCAACGTCCGCGTCCCTTCCTCGATGACAAAGTTCTCACCGAATGGAACGCCCTGATGGTACAGGCTCTGGCCGTCAGCGGTCGTTTGCCAGGGCGCGTGGAAGATCTGAAGCTGGCGGAGAACGCCGCCCGCTTTCTGCTCAAAAATCTCCGCGATGATTCCGGACTTCTGCTCCGTTCCTGGCGCAACGGCAAGCCCGGCCCCCGTGCTGTGCTGGATGACTACGCCTGCCTCGTCTCGGCCCTGCTTGAGCTCCACGCGTCCACGTCCAGCGATGAATGGCTGACCGCCGCGAAAACCCTGATGACAGAACAAATCAGACTCTTTCATGATGCCGAACAGAAGACCTTTTTTTTCACTGCACACGACCACGAAAAACTCATCGCCCGCACCTGCTCGCCCTATGACTCCGTTTCCCCCTCCGGTAACAGTCTCACCGTTCGAAACCTGATTCGTCTCGGGAATGAACATCCGGAATACATCGCCATCGCCAAAGATCTGCTGACTCGCTTCAGCGGCACGGTTGCAGATTCACCAGCCTCCTGCGCGGGACTTGCACTGGGCATTCAGGACCTGCTGACTGCGACTCCCCAAAACAACGCCGCACTGCCGCGGGCGGGTGTGTTCCTTGCCCGCGACGCGGGGGTGAGGGGTTTTTCAATACAGAGGACACAGAGGACACAGAGACCTGGGTTTGGGGGTGATGCTGATCAGTGGGATTCCGTCAGTGGTCGATCGGGGGACAGCAATGGGCGAATGCTGCTCACCACACTCCTGCTGCCCCCTCGCCAGGAACCCGCCACGACCGCAAACCCCGCCACTCAGTCCCCTGCCGCAACTCCCGCGAAAGACGAACTCAAGCCGGCCTCCACTCAGACTCCGCCGGAGGACCTGCAGAATCTCGATGGTGCCGATAAGCCCGTCCGCGCCGTACTTTACCCACTGTTCGACAAGCTGCCTCGCGGAGGCAAATGTCCTGTCGCCATCCAGCTGAACATTGCCAATGACTGGCATATCAATGCCAACCCCGCCTCCCCCAAAAACCTCATTCCCACCGAAATCAAACTCACCAGCCCCCACAAGGTGCGAATGACACGCGTGAAGTACCCCGAGCACCACGAGTTTCGCCAGTCAGGTACGGACGACGTGCTGCATGTTTATGAGGGCAAAGTCACCATCTTCGTGCTTCTGGAAATTGACCCGGACGAAACAACCCCGGAGGCGGAGCTGAACTTTGAACTCCGGTATCAGGCCTGCAGCGGAGAAACCTGTCTGCCGCCCGACAAATTGCGGCTCAGTACCCGCTTCAAAACGGCCAGCCCGGAAAGTGATATCCGTCGCATTAATCAGTCCCTTTTTCCCGCCCCCGTTAAACAACAGCCGGCAACACCTGGTCAGCCCGGATAATCACAGCCGTTTCTCCCGGAACAGACGATGAGCTTCAGTTCGAAGGATGTGTTTCGCGAAGACATTTTCCAGCAGGCTGATGCTGCCGTTGTGATTGGTGCACCTGATCCCACCGACCTGCAGCAGCGAATTGCCGCCGCCATCGCGCTGGTCAAAGCCAAACGCACACCCCTGCTGCTGCTGTTCGGTGGCCGACCAGCACAGACCGACCAGCTTTCTGAAGCCTCCCGCATGCGCGATGCAGCACTCAGTACGGGAATCCCGGACTCGGCACTGATTCTCACAGAACCTGTTGCTGATCTGGCGGAAGCCGCCAAACACACCCAGCGAATGCTGAAGTCAGACCCCCGGCTGCAGACCGCTCGCTCACTTGCCCTCGTCTCCTCCGCATGGCACCTGCTGCGCGTCTCGATTGTTTTCAAAAAACATCTGCCACGCCAGATCAGTCTCTACTGCCATCCAACTCCCGACGGAATCACAGCCCGCAACTGGATGCTGGAACCACGCGGCAAAGCGGCCGCTGAAAATGAACTGCGACTGATTGAAAAGCTGGCAAAAAATGGCTACCCGATCAGGTAGTGCACTATCGCCGCTCCAGCAGCTGCCGGGCGAGCACCCAGATCATCAGACCGGACCGCAGCGACCACATGGCCGTCCGAATCCAGTTGCTCTGCACCAGCCATCGATGCTGGTCAGGATTGAACGCCACGCACAGCTGATTGTGGACCGGCACCTGAATGAAAAACGTGGAAGCCCAGACCACCAGAAGGGCAGCAAATGCGACTGTCAGCAACCCGGAGCAGGCCGGAAGCGGACGCCACACCAGCCACGCAGCTGAAAACAATTCGGCAGTCATCAGTGGCAGCACCACCGGAGTAATCCGCTGGCAGTGCGACTGTTCGTAACTCACAAACGCAGACTCCCCAACCTCGCTCATCAACGGATACTGTACGACCTGAATCAGCCATATCAAACCCGTCATGGCAAAGGTACTGAACAGACAGATCAGAAAAGCTGTGAGGTTCATCAGAATAGGCCGTGGGGTGAAGCAGCAGCTTCGTTGAGCGACTGCAGATGAGACGAATTTCGCTGGGACGCAGTTTTAGCGGTTGTCGCGGGGTTTTGCATCCTGTCGAAGACAATTGAACGGTTCCAGCCCGAAGGGACTGGCTGCAACGCGTTATGGTTGCTCACAGACCACGCATTGAATCACCCTCAGCACCCTTGGGCTGCTTTCAAAGTCGCAAATACAGGAATACGACGCTGAGGTGCAGACGCTAAGGTGCATGGCACCTGTCTGAGAAAAACCCAGAGATTTTATTGGTATCCGCATCATTTGGTGCGGCACCGGGGACAGTCCCCGCGGCCACGGTGGCAGGCGTGCAACAGCGGCGGTTGGCCGGGTGGTAGAATCGTCACAA
>Ga0169931_10010464_pt1 | contig 13222 bp, 10 predicted proteins | sample Kivu_15m_20L_FD_129675 | JGI IMG/M metagenome (GOLD analysis project Ga0169931, IMG submission 129675) | Freshwater microbial communities from Lake Kivu, Western Province, Rwanda to study Microbial Dark Matter (Phase II) - Kivu_15m_20L... | ecosystem: Environmental > Aquatic > Freshwater > Lake...
CGGAACTCCGCGCCGCCGCCGCCGTCGACCCACGAGCCCAGCCAGATGTTCATGCCGCCGTTGGGGGCGTCCATGTTGATCGGGCGGCCCCAGCCGTTGCCGGAGGTGGTGCTCGGGCCGTTGCCGGTGGCGATGCCGACCATGAACTTGCCCCAGTCGGTGGAGCCGCTGCCGCTCACCAGGCCATTGACGGTCATCGTGAAGATGACGTCGGTGGCCGTGTGCGAAACCTCCATGCCCAGGATGTCCAGCGTGCCGCCCGCGGTCGCGATGCCGCTGGCGATGTCATTCGCCGAGTCCGGGTACGAGACGCCTTCGATGCCGGGGTTGGCGTGAAGGTGCGAGCCGGTCACGACGATGACCGAAGCGGGGACGACCGCCAACGCGAGTCGGGTGAAAGCCATGTTTGAGAACTCCGAGAGGGAAAGAAGGGACGAAAGGGTCCTCAATCATGGCGCGAATTCGGCCTCCCGCCACCATCGATTCGGCCGGGAACTCCGACTTTTTCTCGCGGTATCGGCTCCGCCCCAACCGGTTCGGCCAATAACTCACTTCATGGTCGCCAATACGAAGGCGGGAATCGCCCCCGCCCGGATGTACCGCGACCGAACCGCCGCCGGCAGCCGGTCGACCGACCGCACCCGGCCCCTGCAGCGGCGCTCTCCGCAGTTGCAGCGCATCGTCCACACGTCATCGGCCCCGGTGAACGTGGAGTAGTCGTGGGTGACCTCCCGACCGGCCGCGATCGCTCGCAGCGCCCGGAGCACCAGCACGCGACCCTCCCGATGCAAGCTGGAGTTCGGTCGGCACGAGTGGTTGGCGAACGCCCCGAGTTCGCCGTGCGGATCGAGGTACTCGTCGGGGCCGAAACGGATGCAATTGGCCGCCCGCTGCGGGTCTCGGTCCCACAGCGCCCACACGCGCGAAACGGAGAGCACCCTGCCGCGGATCACGGCGACCCGATCCCCGACCGCGAACTCGCGCAACGAAACCAAGCCGCGGCCGTTTCGGACGGGACGGACCTCAAGCGCGGGCACCGATGGCATCGCCGGAGCGTATCCGCGCGCCCGCCTCAGCCCCAGTTCGAGAGCAGGATTCCCAGATCGATGCCGTCGACCGCGCCGTCCGCGTCGAGGTCGGCCACCGATCCGGCGGCGCCCCACGCGGCGAGCATGATGCCCAGGTCGACGCCGTTCACCGAACCATCGCCGTCGAGGTCGCCGCGCGTCAGGGCGGACCGCACCCAGAACGCCGCGACGTCGGCCGGACCGATGTCGCCGTCGCCGTCGAAGTCGAGCATCTCGCGCCCCGGCTGAACCGCGCCTTGGCCCCACAGCACGAATGCCGCCCAGTCGGCGATGTCCACCGCGCCGTCCCCGTCCACGTCCCCGAGTCGCGAGTCGGGATACGCCGTCCATGCACGATCCATGGCCAGCCCGTGCAGCGTGCGAACACCGCCGTGCGCCCATCGCACCTCGACGGACTGGATGCCCGCCGCGTCGCCGAGCCCGAAGTGCAGCGTGGTCTCGCTCTGCCCCAGGTACCCGTTGCCCCCCACCAGCACCTCGCGCCACTGGGCCGGGCGCGGGGCGCCATCGGGCCCTTCGGCCACCACCGTGGCGGATGCCCCCGCTGCATCGCGTACGCGACCCTCGCCGGCCACTCGCAGGCGCAGCCACCGTCGCGACTGGCCCTCCTGATTCATCAACAGCCGCACGGGGCCGGAGTAGTTGTTGAGCAGCAGGTCTTGGTCGCCGTCGCCGTCCAGGTCGCCGACGACGCTCACGTACGAAAGCGAGGAGCTCCCGGCGATCGCCAGCGCCGCTGCCCGATCGGTCATGGGCGGGCTTCCGCCGTTGACGAACATCGCATTCGGGAACGTCTCGTTGTTCACGTACAGGTCGAGGTCCGCGTCGTTGTCGAAGTCCCAGAAGATCGCTCCCCAACTGAACTTCCGGTTCTCGACGCCCCACTCCGCCTGCGACTGCACGTACGCCCCCGAAGGAGTGCTCAGCAGCAGCGGGTTCACGCCGAAGAGCGGCGGCGCGGAGTCCGGCAGGTTGGTGAAGTAGAAGTCGGGCCGGGCGTCGCCGTTGAGGTCGCCGCACGCCATGCCCATCGAGCACAGCGCGACATCCATGCCGACGGTCAGCCCAACGTCAATGAACCCCGCCGGCGTGTTCAGCCACAGCTGGTTCGGGACGTTTCCGAAACCGCGGTCATTGCTCACGCAGAGGTCCGGCCGGCCGTCGCGGTTCACGTCGGTCCAGGTGGATTGGTACGACAGGCCGGTGGAGTCCACCCCGAGGGCCGGTGCCACGTCCACGAAGGTGCCGTCCCCGAGGTTTCGGTACAGCCGGTTGCGGACGAGCGCGGAGTAGACGCAGACGTAGAGGTCAAGATGGCCGTCGCCGTCGTAGTCGACGACGCTGCACCCGGTGGCGGGGGCCAAGAGCTCCAGGCCGGATGCGGCGGTCACGTCGGCGAACTGCAGGTTGCCGTCGTTGCGCCACAGGCGGCACGGATGGTGCCGCTGCGCGATGAAGAGATCGAGGTCGCCATCGCGGTCGTAGTCGAACGCTGCCACGCCGCAGCCCGTGGGCGACGCCACGATCCCGCTGGCCGCGGAGCGGTTCACGAACGTGCCGGCGCCTTGGTTCTCGTAGATCCCCACGGTCCCGTCGGCGCGCCCGAGGAGCACCAGATCGAGGTCGCCGTCGCCGTCCAGGTCCGCGGCCGCCATGCCGAACCCGTCCATCGGCGTCGAGATCGGCACGGACAGGAGCATGTTGTAGGTCACGCCGCGCGCCGCGTGCTCGGACGTGAAGGGAGCGGGCGACTGCGCCAACGCGCCGGCCGCAATCGACGCGGCACAACACGCGAACGGCGCACGACGACGGTTCATCCTGCACCTCCGGAGCATGCGCCCCACGACGAGATCAGCACCCCGAGGTCAGCTCCGTCCACGGCACCGCTGCCGTCGAGGTCCGCGCTTCCGGCGCCGCCCCACCCGGCAAGCAACACGCCCACGTCGGCGCCGTCGACCACGCCGTTGCCGTCGAGGTCAGCCAAGCACGCCGACGGACCCCACAGCGTGCGCGCGAACGCCACGGCCGCCGGACCGCACCGATCGCCGACCCCGCGCGCGGGAAGATCATCGAACGGCGGGTGGATGCCGCCCCAGATGCGGCTCATGGCGCTCTGGTCGGCTGCATCGAAATAGGTGGCGAACTGGATCTCCGCGTCGACGCTGGGGCCGTCCTCGAACACCAGGTACCGGTTGCGCTCCGCGCGGAATCGCCCGATGCCACCGGGGAACCACGGATTTCCGGTGAGTTCCGTGAGCACATGCGCCGCCGCCCGACTGAACGAACTGTGGCCCGACACGTAGCCACCGAAGGGAGGCGACACGAACGTCGGCCGCTGGTACGGCCACCACTGCACCCCGAGGATCCAGCCGACGCCGGCGACGTCCGTGGCCGGCGACCCGATGTAGTCCGGGCCACGCCATGCACGAACGGCGATCAACCCTTCGTAGCCCTTGAGGTCCTGGTGCCGGCCTCCGGGGACGGTGGTCGCGCCCGTCACCACCTCGACGTGGCCGGGCACCAACGCGATGCCGTCGGGGTGATACGACGGCTGGGATGGGTCGCTTGACTGCCCTCGTTCGCACATCCAGCGGATCGCCGAGACCGGGCGCGAGGTGTCGTGCCAGCCCTTGATGCTCCACGAAGAGACGGCCACGTCGTGCATCGCGCCGCCGAGGGTCAGGTATGCCTTCACGTCGTACTCGAAGGCACCCAACTCCGCGCCGACCCCGCCGATCCGGCGGACGAAGGACGGGTGGTCCATCGCGTAGTTGAGGATCGAGAACCAGTGTCCGGGCGGCGTTTCCGAGGACGGGCCATCGGCCCAGAACTCCGCGAGCACCCGGGCGTAGTCGCCGCGCGGCATCGGGTTCGGCGCGTACGGCTGACCCGTGAACGGATTGACCAAGTGTCCGGGCCCGACGTCGCCACCCTCGAGCTGCCGGTAGTAGGACTGCGCATCCCATGCCGCCGGGGCGGTGATGTTGCCCATGGACGCCGGCGACGCATCCCAGACCACGCCATCCGCGGGGTCAAGGTGCGAGGACCACAGCACCACCATCTCGTGCCCGCGACGCCACAGCCCGTCCGCGGCATCGGGCAGCGGCGGTGCGCCCGGATCGTGATAGACGTTCCACGAGACCCCGCCGCGCATCCGCTGATCGCGATCCTGCGGCCGCAGGGCGAACGGCGTCACTCGACCCCACTCGGCCGAGAGGAACTCGGGGAATCCACCGGGAATCACTTGGCCATTCTGGTCGACGAACGACTCAAGCGCGAGCGGCTGGTAGCGAGCCACGTCGATCATCGTGGGGTTGCCCGGGGCAGCCATGACCAGCGCCGGGTTGACCGGTTGGTAGTGCAGGTTGGCATAGTCGCCGGCCTGGTTGGACCCGTCCTGCAGACCGAACTGGACGACCGCCAGCCCGACGCGGTTCCCGATGGCGGAAGGCGCGTCACCCGAGGTGCCGACGTCGGCCGGGTCCGCACCCATCTCGGCCATCAGCGCCACGTATCGCGGCGCCATCACGGCGTAACCGGGGCTTGCGCCGAACCGGTTGAGGAGCACGCGATACGCCGCGTGGCTCACCGCGATGCGACGCGCCGACTCCCGATCCTCGGACGTGGCACGCTCGTCGAGGACGAACCCCCGCGCCATCGGATCGAACGCGGCCCACGCGTCCCACATGGCGACGCTCAGGTGGAACAGGTTGCGCGCGTGCACGGTGGGGCGTCCGAAGTCCCGGCGGATCGATTCCAAGCAGAGGTCCACCCAGCGGCGCGCTGGCGAGGCATCCTGCGCGCGCGCGGACGCGCCCACGACCGACCACACGGCGCACAGCGCCATGGCGAAGAGAATGGACCGCGACTTCACCATCTCATCAGTGGAGGCGGGATTCCCAGAAGGCCCGCGTCCGCCAAAGGTAGCCCCACCGCGTAAAGCCGCCACTTCCAGGCGCAAACATGGCGTCGAGTGGCGTCACCTCGCCCTATAACCACCGTGCCGCATCCGTCGCCGTCGTACGGGCTGGCCACTCCCATGCACGCGCTTACGCCGCGGGCTGCCCCAACACCCACGCCGACATGGTCGAGAACCGCCCATAGGGCCTCACGGCCTCCACGAATGCCGCGAGTCGATCGCACGCGCGCTCGCCGTCCACCGCGCGCATGTACCGCGGCAGGCCGCTTCCGGCGAGGTCGATGAACTCCCAGGGATGCCAGAAGACGTTCAGGAGCCCGTCGTGCTCGAGGCATCGCCGGCTCGCGTCCACCACCACCCCGAACGGCAGGTTCTTCCACGCGAGCCAGAAGAGCGGCAGGCGGATCCGCGGCGTCGCGGAGATCGGCAGCTCCAGCAACCGACCCTTGCGGTACGGCGTTCGGGGCTTGCCCAAGTTGCTGTAGCGGCCCGGCAGCCAGATGGGGTTCTCCGAACTGTCCCATCGATAGCCCGCACGAAGGATCGCCTCGGGATCCGTCGGCTGCAGCCGCGCGCGACGGAACCCGAGCACCTCCTGCCCGCTCGTCTCGCGGAGCACCGCACGGCTGATCGCCAGGTCGGCATCCTCGAACGTGGCGTGCACGCGACCGTGGCTCGCGATCTCGTGGCGCGCCGCCGCACGCCGCTGCAGCGCCACGTGCCACTGCGCGAAGTTGGCCGTGGTGAACATCGTCGCCGGCACGTCGAGCTGGTCGAGCAGGTCGAGCACGCGCTGCTGCCCGCGCCCACCCTTCTCCATCTGCTCGGCCATCGACATCACGCGCCCGCGCTCGACGGGCGCGTCGAACTCCTCGACGTCGAAGCTCAGGAGGATCGCCGGGTCCGGCCGCGCGCTCACTGCCGGTACGCGCCGCGCATGGCGTCGAGGCGGATGCGCAGCAGGCTGCCCAGCATGCGCAAGGGATCACGGATCAGCCGGACGTTCGAACCCGCGGCGTCGTGCGATGCGTTGACGCGCACCGGGATCTCCGCCACCGTCATGCCGCGGCGGCGCGCGATGAAGAGCAGCTCGGCGTCGAAGCCGAAGCCCGTGCTCGTGCGGCGCGCGAAGAGCTGGCGCGCGGCCTCGGACCGGAAGCCCTTGATCCCGGCCTGCGTGTCGCGGTGGCGCAGCCCCAGGACCACGCGCACCAGCAGGTTGTAGGCCTCGCCCATCACGCGACGGAGGATCCCGGGCGGGCGCTCGCCCTCGGCGATCCCCCGGGACCCGATGGCGACGTCCGCGGTCCGAAGCGCACGCTGCAACTCCACCAGCAGCTCCGGGTCGTAGGCCAGGTCGCCGTCCATGTAGTAGACGCAGTCGGCGGTCGAACGCTTCACGCCATGCGCCACCGCGTCGGCCTTGCCGACGTTGCGGGGCAGCGCCTCGAGAAGCAGGCGCCCCCCGAGGTCGTTGACCGCCAGCAGCGTCCCGAGGAGGCCCGCGGTGTCGTCCCGGCTGCCGTCGTCGACGAACCGGACCGTCCAGTCCGGATGCCGCTCGCCGAACGCCACCATCGCGGCGTGCACGGCGGGAATCATCTGCCGCTCGTTGTAGAGCGGCACGACCACCTCGTTCGCGCAGCGGACGGCGGTCATGCGGTCGGCTCCGGCCATCGGCTGGGCATGGGCGGGATCAACGGCGGGCGCGGAGGTCACCCCCCGAGTCTACCGGAGGCTCGGCCGGTGCCGAATCGCGGGCCAGGTAGACGGTCTGCGACGGGAACGCGAAGCCGGATCCGTTGGCGGCCACGATGTCCATGAAGTCGAGGTTGATCCGCTCCACCGCCTCGCGGTACTGCAGGGCATCGACGGTGCGGATCGTGGCCTTGACGTCGACGTCGAGCGAGCTGGCGCCGAAGGCGAGGAAGTTCACCCGTATCGACCCGTGGTCGACCAGCGGATCCGACTCGAGCCGCCGCCGCAGCCCGTCCAGCACGGCGCGCATGGCATGCGGCGTGGTCTCGTAGCGCAGCCCCAGCGTGGCAGACATGCGGAACCCGTCGCGCGCGCTCAGCTTCTCGACACGCGACTGCGCCAGGTCGCCGTTGGCGACCACCAAGAGGGTCCGGTCGAGCGTCCGAAGCTGCGTCGATCGGATGCCGATGCGCTCGACGGTGGCGATGGTCCCGTTGAGGCTGCAGACGTCGCCGGGGCGAAGCACGCGGTCGGCGATCACCGACGCGCCGCCGAAGAGGTTGCCGAGCGTCTGCTGGGACGCGAGCGCGATCGCCGCGGTCCCGATGCCCAGGCCGGCGATCACCGCGCTGAGGTCCAAGCCGAAGATCTGCAGCGATGCGGAGATGCCGAGCAGGTAGACGAGCGCCGTCGCGACCACGCGTCCCACCCGAACCATCGCTCCCGCATCCTCGATGCCGCGCGCCGCAAGCTGCGCCTCGATGGTCGCCGTGAGCACCCTGAGCCACCGCGCCACGCCCCACGCCACCACCAGCACCATGAGCGCGCGCGATCCGAGCGACAGGTTGTCCTTGGCGGGGACACTCAGGCCGAGGAACGACTCCGAGAGCCGCATGGCCGGGAGCGAAAGCATCAGCCCGGCCGGCGCCGCGATCGCGACCACGGTCTTCGCCACGATGCCGATCTCGCCGATCGGTCCGATGCGAGCCGTGCGGCGGAGCACGCGCGACACGCCGAATCCGAGCAGGATCCCGGTGGTCCCGATCAACACCAGCCCGATCCACTGCCAGAGCTCGATCTCGGCCACCCGGACGTTCACCATGACGGGCGGCAGCGCCGATACCCACCACGCGCCGAGTGCCCGCGCGACCGGGGGGATCTGCGTGACCGTGGACGCGGCGAACAGCCACTCGTCACCGACGCGCACCAGGTCGACTTCCATGCTCGTCTCGCCGGCCTCGATCGTGCCCAGGCGAAAGCGACCGGGGTGAACGGGGGCGTTCGCCTCGGACCCGGGGATCTGGCTGAAGTCGAGCCAGAGGCGCTCGTCGAGCACCATCTTGAAGGCTCGACCGAGCCGGATGCGCGGCGCCCCCTCCGGCCAGCCGGACGCCGGCTCCTGCAGCAGTTCGGAGGCCTGCGCCCACTCGCCTTCGCGGGCGAGCGTGATGAACAGGTAGGCCGCGCCTCGGGGCGTGGCGGGATTGCGGTCGAGCGCTACCGCGGCCTGGGCCGCGGCCGGGATCGAGGCTTCCGGGACGCGGCCCGGCGCCGGGGGCGCGGCCAGGGCGGACTGGCCGGCCGCGAGAGCCAGCATCGCCACGGCAAGACGAATCCCCCGCAGCCACGAATCACTGGATATCGGTCGCATGGCCCGCGAATCGTAGTCGCGCCTCGGGAATTCAACCGCCCTCCCCCGGAACGGGCGGCAATCTGTGGTCGATGCGATCGTCGGGCCTGTCGATGCCATGCCTCCGCCACGCCGTCGCCCTCGCCGTCGCCCTCGTGGTGGGCGCCGGCGCCTCCCATGCCCAACTGGAGTACTCGCCGGTCGAAGCGAGGCCGCTCTCGGGCCAGCACCCGGTGTTCGGCGGACAGATCTCCACGGGCGAGCGGTTCGGGCGCGCCTGCACGGGCCTCGGCGACGTGGACGGGGACGGTGTGCCGGACATCGCCGTGGGTTCGCGCAGCGACCAGGACGGCGGTACCGACGCGGGCGCCGTGTACGTGGTGTTCATGAACCGCGACCTGACGCCGCGCGCGGCCGTGAAGCTCGGCGCCGCCGGCAGCGGCGGCATCCCCGACGGAACCATCTCCGCCGGCGACATGTTTGGCTACGGCGTGGCGGGACTGGGCGACCTCGACGGCGACGGCGTCCCGGACCTTGCCATCACCGCACCCAATGCCGAGCGACCCGGCCAAGGCGCGAACACCAACCGCGGGGCGCTGTTCGTCTGCCTGCTCAACGCCTCGGGCACGGTGCGATCGATGGTGCGAATCGATGACGCCGCCGGGCTGCCGCTGGCGATCGGCGACTCGTTCGGACAAGCGTGCGCGAACCTCGGGGACCTGGACGGCGACGGCCTGCCGGAGATCGGCGTAGGCGCGCCGGGCACCGACGACGGCGCATCGGGCACGGCCAACGCCGGCGCGGCCTACGTGCTGAGCGTGGGCCCGACGGGCGCGCTGCTGCGACACGTCCGGATCGGCGCAAGCACGGCGCCGAAGCTCCTGGCGCTTGACGAGGTCGACAACTTCGGCGGCCGCGGCATGGCCACCATCGGCGACCTCGATGGGGACGGCAGCGTGGAAGTCGCGGTGGGCTGCTACCGCGACGACGACGGCGGCCCGGATCGCGGCGCGGTCTGGGTGCTCTCGCTTCGCCCGGGCCCCAAGGGACTGCAACTCGAACGCACGTCGAAGCTCTCGTCGATCGCGGGGGGACTGCCCGGCCCGCTCGCCGACGAGGACCTGTTCGGGATGACCGTGGCGCCGCTCGGCGACCTCGACGCCGACGGGATCCCCGATCTCGCCGTGGGAAACAACAAGTCCGACGTGGGCGGCACCGACATGGGCACGGTGTTCCTGCTGGGCATGGGCGCCGATCGCCGCGTGAAGTCGCAGGCCGTCGTCTCGGACGTGTCCGGTTTCCCGGGGCTCGACTTGGTCGCCGGCGAACGCTTCGGGCGCGCACTCGCGAACTTCGGCGACATCCGCGGCGACGGAAGCACGGTCCTCGGCGTGGGCGCCGGCGCCGGCCTCAACGGCGGGCGGCTCTGGTTCGTCACCGTGGCCACGCCGCGCAGCCCCGATCTCGACGGCAACGGCGTGGTCGACGGTGGAGACCTCGGCGTGCTGCTCTCCAACTGGACGCTCCCCGGGCGCACCGACCTCGACTGGACGGGACGAACCGACGGCGCGGACCTGGCGCGGCTCCTGCAACGGTGGTGAGCGCGCACTTACCATCCGCGCATGGCTGAATCAGGCTCGCAGCACGTGGTGATCGTCGGCGGGGGCAGCGCGGGAATCAGCGTGGCGGCACGGCTGCTGCGGGGCTCCGGCGCACCGCGCGTCACGGTCATCGATCCGTCCGCCACCCACGACTACCAGCCGCTCTGGACGCTGGTCGGCGCCGGCGTCCTTCCCAAGCAGGAGGCGCGACGCGCGGAGTCGGACGTGATGCCCGCAGGCGCGGAGTGAGTGAAGGACTCGGTCACGGCGTTCGACCCGGCCGCGCGCACCGTGCACACGGCGGGCGGCGGAACCGTTCGCTACGACGTGCTGGTGGTGGCCGCCGGGCTGCAGCTCGACTGGCACAAGGTGAAGGGGCTGGCCGGGCACGTCGGGCGCGACGGCATCTGCTCGAACTACTCCTTCGAGACCGTGGACAGCACCTGGAAGGCCATCCGCTCGTTCACGGGCGGCGACGCGGTGTTCACCCAGCCATCCACGCCCATCAAGTGCGGCGGGGCCCCGCAGAAGATCATGTACCTCGCCGACGATGCCTTTCGGCGCCAAGGCGTGCGCGACCGGTCACGGATCCATTTCTGGTCCGGGACGGCATCGATCTTCGCCGTCGAGAAGTACGCCACGGCGCTCAAGGGCGTGCTGGCGCGCAAGGGCATCACCGACACCCACTTCCGATCCGACTTGGTGGAAGTGCGGCCGGCCTCGCGCGAGGCCGTGTTCCGCAACCTCGACACCGCGCAGGAGTTCGTGCAGCGCTACGACATGCTGCACGTGACGCCGCCGATGTCCGCCCCGGACTTCATCAAGTCGAGCCCGCTGGCCGGACCCGCCGGCTGGGTCGAGGTCGACCAGTTCACCTGCCGCCACGTCCGGCACCCGGACGTGTTCGCGCTGGGCGACTGCGCCAACCTGCCGACCAGCAAGACCGGCGCGGCGATCCGAAAGCAAGCCCCCGTGGTCGCGGCCAACGTGCTTGCCACGCTGCGCGGCACCGAGCCGGCGGAGCGGTACGACGGCTACACCTCGTGCCCGCTGGTCACGGGATACGGCTCGCTGATCTTGGCCGAGTTCGACTACTCCGGCAAGCCCGCCGAGACGTTCCCCTTCGACCAGTCGAAGGAACGATGGAGCATGTACCAGCTCAAGCGGCACGTCCTGCCGCGCCTCTACTGGAGCGGCATGCTGAAGGGCCGCGCCTGACGGCTGGCCTGAGGATGTGCCGGCGAGGGCGGTGACCCGCGAGGATCACGTCCAGTTGGCGAGCAGCATGCCCAGGTCGGACCCGTCGACGAGCCCGTCGCCGTTGAGGTCCGCCGAGCCGTCGGTGCCCCACTGCGAGAGCATCACGCCCAGGTCCTGGCCGTCGACCAGGCCGTCGCCGTTGAAGTCGCCGGGGGTCGACGGAGGCGCGGACGGCCCGAACACCGACGCGGCGACCGTGGTGCCGGTGCCGGGGCGGAACAGGCCGATCGTGGCGCCGACGTCCGTGGGCGGCTGGTCCGCGTCGAACCAGAAGTTGTAGAGGGTGGCGAACCGCAGCGCGTTGCCGTTCGGGTTGGTGGCGAAGTCGCCGCCCGTCCACGTGACGGCGCCGCCCGAGGTCGAGATCGACCAGTCGGTCGGATCGAACGGGTCGCCCGAGTGGTAGTCGATGTCCTTGAAGCCGGCGTTGGTGATCGTCACGCCCGCGGGGACCGGCACCCGGAACGAGTTGCCGCTGCGGTGGGAGTTCAGGTTCTGGATCGCGTACTCGTAGCGCCAGGTGCCGTTGCCGTTGTCGGTGGCCAGGTAGCCCACCAGGAACCGTCCGTCGCCCGGCACGTCGGCCGCGTCGATCTTGACGCCGTCGACCACGCTCTTCCACGCCTCGATGGCGGGCTGCTGGCGCTGCGTGGTGCTGGTGAAGCTCAACGTGTACGCGCCGCTCGAGAACGAGCCGACCGTGAACCGACGCCACGACGCGTTGTTGTCGTCGTTGCCGGCGGCGGCGTCGTCGGCGGCGATGTAGTGGCCCTCGGCCAGGTAGATGGCGCCGCTGTTCTGCGCCGGATTGAGGTCGGGGCCCTTCACCTGGATGCGCCGACCGATCGTGGACGGGGCGGGCGGCATGCCGGCGTTGTAGGTGCCGGGGAAGTAGCCGGTCGACGCGTTCACCTCGGCGCGCGTGCCCAGGCCGGACTGGCTGCCGTTGAGGCCGGACGAGTACGGATCCGAGCAGCCCACCCCGAGCCAGTTGCCGCTGCTGGAGGCCGAGCAACTGCCGCACACGGTGCCCTGCAGCGCCGTGAATCCGTGCTTGCCCCAGCCCATGCCGATCTGCTCGATGCGGCCGTTCTTGATCCGGTACATGTTCTGCGGGATGAACGGGTGCCGATTGTCCGGCGAGGCGAACCACTGCAGCTGGGCGGTGCCGATGTTACAGCTGGTGGTGCCGATCGCGTAGGCCATCACCGGCACGCCGCCGACGGTCACCGAGCCGTACTTGGAGATGCCCACGAGGTCGCCGACGATGACGTCGGCGCCGACCGGCATGCCTCCGGTGTCGCCCGGATCCTCGCCCGGGATGGCGTGCAACTGGCCGACCGTGAGGGCGGCACCGGCGAGGGCGAGCGAACCGAACGTCAGGATGGTCTTCGTCTTCATGTCAGGGTCCGTGTCGTGGGGTTCACCGTCTCACTCGGGGCGCGGCAGCAGGGTGCCAGCCAGCCGAATCACGTCGTCCAATCCGTCACAGGCTGCCGCGCCACGCGCCGCGGCCGGGACCGGATACGCCCCGAGCCTACCCTCGGTGCGGGCCAAGTCCACCCGATTGCGCTCCTTTGCGATCCAAGACGCGTCCACGCGCTCCGGAAGCTCCGGTGCGGCGAACCAGACGGGGTCGATCCGAGGATCCCCCGGACGGGCCGTGCCATCTTTCGCCTGTTCCTGCCACGCCGGAAACATCACCAACACCAGTCCGGCCGCCGGCTGGGCCCACAGTCGCTCGCCGCTCTGCGACCCGGCGCACGGCACCGCCTCGGCCACTTGGCGAGGCACCACGAACCCGGGTTCGGCGCGCAAGAGCACCAGGAACCCCGCCGACACAAGTCCGCCGTCGGCGCGGCAGCGGTGCGGGAACGGCGTGGCCACCGTGAAGGGCTGGACCGCCACCACCTCGGCGGGCGACGCCGGCGTGGTGGGGATGGCCGGCATGCCGCCCGGATCCTGTTTCGGGGGGCGGCCTTGTCCCGGGACTTCGGCCCCTGGCGCAACGGTCGGTGGCGTCGCC
>Ga0169931_10010465_pt1 | contig 13222 bp, 9 predicted proteins | sample Kivu_15m_20L_FD_129675 | JGI IMG/M metagenome (GOLD analysis project Ga0169931, IMG submission 129675) | Freshwater microbial communities from Lake Kivu, Western Province, Rwanda to study Microbial Dark Matter (Phase II) - Kivu_15m_20L... | ecosystem: Environmental > Aquatic > Freshwater > Lake ...
AGAACTGCTTCTAGGGTGTAGCTCCCACTGCAAAGAATGTTGACTGGTGCCGAGCAGGAATTAACGCTCCAGCCCACAGTGGAAATCCCCCCCACGCCGTTGATTGTAATCAGGGGGGTAGCCTGCTCCACAAAAAAAGATTGATTTTGGCCAGGCACCACAGGCAGGGCAAGATTAAGGCCGAGAGTTTCAATGGCCCAGCCCCGGCTGCCACCCGAGGAGCCTTTGGCTTCATAGTCAACTACAACTACGCCGCTGAGTTGCAGCAAAACGCTATTTCCCGCTCCTTGGAAGTGAAGAGAGTGGGCTGACTGGAAACGCTTTGCATCGGCAGGCGCCAATTGGTTGATATTCATATCAGCTGCAATTAAATGCGAGATTTCATTATCATCCTACCAGCATCTTCAGCTATCGCCTGCTTGCCCTGACCAGCTGGGCAGCAATTTCCGGGAGCAGGCGTTCATCGGCGGCGCAATCACGGCCCTCGCTGAACACCACAAGCAGCATGGGCGGGCAGTGCTCCAGCTCCACATAGGCTGCATCGTGCCTGGCCAGACTCATCCAACCAGCCTTGCTCCACAGGCTTGCGCCGGGGGGGAGTCCGGCACCGATGAAGCCATCCACCTGATTCTCAGGATCGGCCGCGCGCCGGGCCGGATCCAGGCTGCGAGCCAGCAGGGCGCGCATACGGGCACAGGCCGGAGGCGAGACCAAGGCCGAGGCGATCACAGCCTGCAGCAAGCGGGCCACCGCATTGGTGCTGAGGCGATTGCGATTCTCCAGTTCGGAACCATAGAACTCCCGCTCCCGGCCGTAGGGGCCATCCCCCCAGGTTTTCTGGCAAGCGTTACAGCCCTTCAGCTCCGGCCAATCGAGCTCAGCCAGCCAGCGATTCACCAATTGACGCTGCTCCCCCCACTGGGCCATGCGCCAGGGTGGCAGAGACGGGCCACTGGTAGTTCCGGTGAGCAGATCCAACACCAGGGAGGTGGCGTCGTTACTGGAATCTCTGATCATGTCGCCCAGGGCCTGCCGCAGCTCGGCGCTGTCTGGGAGCAGATCGGCCTGTCGCCAGGCCTCCGCCGCAATCAGATAGACAAGCTTCACCACGCTGGCGGGGTAACGCAGGTGGTCACCAGCCCAGCTGGCTCCCCGCACCGGCAGGGCCCAGAAGTGGTAAGGGGCAAGCTCGGCCGCCCGACCTATCAGCGACTGTTCATACCGCAGCCAGGTGATCGAGAGCTGGGGAGCCAGACCCGATCTGCCATCGAGCTCAAGGGCCCTCACCAGATCGGCCAGGATCTGGTCCATAACGGGATCGGGGCTGTAGAAAATCATGGGCGCCGGTCCGGGTTGTTGCGAGATTAGGGGTGGCGACCTCAGCGAGCTCCACCCCATGCACCTCGCCAGCGGCACCCCAGCAGCGCCCGAATGGCTCAAACCCGAAACCATCTGGCGCCTCAGCGCTGCGCTGAACCTCTACAGCCAGCCCACAGGGGCGGGGCTTGCCACCCAGGCCTGGGAAGGGAGGCATCTGCAGATTCTCTCCCCCATGGCGGCCGGAGGCCCTGGCCGACGCCTGCGGGTGCGCCTGCTGGAGGATGGCTACCCCGGCTGGATTGGCCCCAGCGCCCTGCTGGGGCGCGCATTTGCCGACCGACGTCCGCCCTGGCGAGGCCTGCACCGCTGCGATATCGAGCAGAAATTGGAAAGGGTTCTAGCCTTCGCCACCAGCGCCCTGCACCAGCCCAATCACTACCTGTGGGGCGGCAGCCTGGGCCCTGACTACGACTGTTCCGGCCTGGTGCAGCGCGCCTATGCCAACGCAGGGATCTGGATCCCGCGCGACGCCTACCAACAGGAGCAATTCTGCCAGCCCATCGGGGTGCAACCCGGCCAGAGCCAGCTGCTGGCCCCAGGCGATCTGATCTTCTTCGGCAGCCCCCAGCGCTGCAGCCACGTGGGCCTACACCTGGGCGGGGGCCGCTACCTGCACAGCTCGGGCAAAGCCCACGGCCGCAATGGGATCGGCATCGACACCCTCTGTCCCCATGACCCCCATCCGGTGGCACGCCACTATCTTTCGGAACTGCGCGGTGCCGGGCGGGTGATGCACAGCCGATGAGGCAACCCACCGGCCGCCTAGGTTCGCAACCCAGACACGGCCGCCCATGACCCAGCCACCGCAAGAGACCCCGGAGCTGTCCGTGGTGGTGCCCCTCTATAACGAGGAGGAAAGCCTGATCCAGCTGGCAGAACAGATCCTTGCAGTGGTGCGGCCCCTTGGCCTGAATTTTGAACTGGTGCTCGTCGACGACGGATCCAAGGACAACACCCCGAACCTGCTCAGCTCGCTGGCAAACCAGGTGCCCGAGCTCGTGGCGGTATTGCTGCGACGCAACTACGGCCAGACAGCCGCCATGGCCGCAGGCTTTGATGCCAGCAGCGGAGCCGTGATCGTCACCTTGGATGGTGATCTCCAGAACGATCCAGCCGACATCCCGCTGCTGCTCAAACAACTCAACCAAGGCTTCGACCTGGTGAGTGGCTGGCGCCACCAGCGTCAGGACGGTGCCATCAAACGGTTACTGCCAAGCCTGATCGCCAACAGCCTGATCGCCCAGGTGACCGGCGTGCGGCTGCATGACTACGGCTGCTCCCTCAAGGCCTATCGGCGGGAGGTGGTGAGTGATCTCAACCTCTACGGCGAACTGCACCGATTCCTGCCGGCCCTGGCCTTCATCGAAGGAGCCCGCATCAGTGAGGTGAAAGTGAACCACCACCCCCGGCTCTTTGGGAAAAGCAAGTACGGACTGGATCGCACCTTCCGAGTGCTGATGGACCTGCTGACGGTGTGGTTCATGAAGCGTTTCCTGACCAGACCGATGCACGTGTTCGGCTTCGGCGGGCTAGGCGCCATGGGTCTTGGTCTGTTGTTAGGGCTCTGGCTGGTGGGCGAAAAGTTGCTGCTGGGAGCCGACATAGGCGATCGTCCCCTGCTGCTGATGGCCCTGCTCAGTTTTCTGAGCGGGATACAGCTCTTCTGCTTCGGCCTGCTGGCCGAACTGCAGATGCGCACGTACCACGAGAGCCAGGGTCGGCCTATCTACCGGGTGCGCGCCACCCTACGGGGCTCGACCTGCGCCGGGATGGATTGAACTTTTATGTCGCCCGCAGAAGGGGGCCAAAGCAGGCTTCGGCCAGATCCCTACAGTGCTGGGGATTGCTTGTGGTCCGCGCCATGACTGGAGAATTCGCTGCCGCCTGGCTGCCATCGGTACTTGTACCGCTTGTTGGAATCCTCGGCCCAGCTGTGGCCATGGCCCTGCTGTTCAACGTGATCGAAGCCCGTAGCTGATACGCCTCAAGCGGCTCCTTCGCCTTCCATCACCGCCTCCCCACACGCCACCATGACCGTGACTCCCGTGGCCGACCCCTGCGTCGGCAATCTGGCAACCCCCGTCAACAGCAGCTACTTCACGCGGGCGTTTCTGAACGCCCTGCCTGCCTACCGACCTTCCCTCTCGCCAAACCGCCGGGGTCTGGAAGTGGGCATGGCCCATGGCTTCTTCCTCTACGGCCCGTTTGCGATCTGTGGGCCTCTCAGGCTCACCGAGTACGCCAGCACCGCCGGACTCCTGGCCAGCATCGGCTTGGTATCGATTCTGACAATCTGCCTTTCGATCTACGGCACCGCGGGTAACGGCCCCAACATCCAACCTGCCGACGCCACAATCGACAATCCACCCGCCGACCTGTTCACCAAGGCGGGCTGGGCTGAGTTTGCCAGCGGTTTCTGGCTGGGTGGCTGCGGCGGCGCCGCCTTCGCCTGGTTCCTGGCCGGCACGGCCATCGTGGCCCCACTCGTCAATATCGCGGGTGGTGTCTGGAGCGTGGGTTGAATCAAAATTCCATCATCAACCAAGCCCTGCTTCGGCGGGGCTTTTTTATTGGCGATCAGCCAGAGGAGGATGGCTGGGATATCAATCGTGATCCCAACAGCATGTCTGGACGATCTAAGCCCCTGATTGGCACGCTGCTGGCCTTGGTCATTGTGTGCAGTAGCGGCCTGCTGGTTTCCTGCCGGTTCAATCAAACCAAAAGGGAACCTATCAAACCAAACCAGGAGCAACTGTCTGAGGAGCAGCGCATGGCTGAACTCCGCTTGGCGGAGCGGCTAAAGAGTGAAAAACGTGCAGCTGGCCAAAAGGGCTGGATCGACGGCCATAGGGCGACAGTGGCCTGCCTCCATGGTGAAAGGGCCCAGACCGATGGCAATGAACTGCGCTGTGAGGAGCCGGCCTACGTGAGGGATAACTACACCGCAGCAGCAACGCCATAAAAAAACCCCGGCCAAGACCGGGGTTGAATATTCGTCCCTCAAGTAACCAAAGGACAGAAAATTAGCCGAATTTGCCCGAAGTTGATGCTATCAGGAAGGCGGCATAGGTGAGGATATAACCGATGGTGAAGTGGGCCAAGCCCACCACACGGGCCTGCACGATCGAAAGAGCGACGGGCTTATCACGCCAGCCCACCAGGTTGGCCAGTGGGGTGCGTTGATGGGCCCAGACAATGGTTTCGATCAGCTCCTGCCAGTAACCCCTCCATGAGATGAGGAACATGAAGCCGGTGGCCCATACCAGGTGACCAAACAGGAACATCCAGGACCAGACGGCCAGGTTGTTGCTGCCAAAGGGGTTGTACCCATTAATCAGCTGGGAGGAGTTGAGCCAGAGGTAGTCCCGTAACCAACCCATCAGATAGGTGCTGGATTCGTTGAACTGGGCGACGTTTCCTTGCCAGATGGCAAGGTGTTTCCAATGCCAGTAGAACGTGACCCAACCCACCGTGTTCAGAGCCCAGAAAACCGACAGGTAGAAGGAATCCCAGGCCGAGATATCACATGTACCGCCCCGGCCTGGGCCATCACAGGGGAAGGCGTAGCCGAAGTCCTTTTTATCGGGCATCAGCTTGGAGCCCCGGGCATCCAGGGCACCCTTGACCAGGATCAAGGTGGTGGTGTGAAGACCCAGAGCAATGGCGTGGTGCACCAGGAAATCACCAGGGCCAATGGGCAGGAACAGGTCGTTCCCCCCATTGATGGCATCGATCCAGCCAGGCAGATAGACCGCACTGGTGGTGCTGGCAGCGCTGGCTGAGTTGGAGAGCAACACATCCATGCCGTACATCGCCTTACCGGAAGCGGCCTGGACGAACTGGGCAAAGACGGGCTCCACCAGGATCTGCTTCTCGGGTGTACCGAAAGCCACAACAACGTCGTTGTGGACGTAGAGACCGAGGGTGTGGAAACCGAGGAAGAGGGAAACCCAGCTCAGATGGCTGATGATCGCCTCCTTGTGCTCAAGCATCCGCGCCAACACGTTGTCTTTGTTGGCTTCAGGGTCGTAATCCCGGATGAAGAAGATCGCACCGTGGGCGAAAGCCCCGCACATCAGGAAGATCGCGATGTACTGGTGATGGGTATAAAGAGCGGCCTGGGTGGTGTAGTCCTTGGCGATGAACGCATAGGACGGCATGGCATACATATGCTGAGCCACCAGACTGGTGACAACACCCAACGCTGCCAACGCCAGACCGAGCTGGAAATGCAGTGAGTTGTTGATGGTGTCGTAGAGACCCTTGTGACCGGCGCCCAGGGCCCCACCAAAGGGAGTTCCCTTGGGCGGATTATGGGCCTCCAGAATCTCCCGGATCGAGTGGCCGATCCCGAAGTTAGTGCGGTACATGTGGCCTGCGATCACGAACAGACAGCCAATCGCCAGGTGGTGATGGGCGATGTCAGTGAGCCAGAGAGCCTCTGATTGGGGGTGAAAACCACCTAAGAAGGTGAGAATTGCTGTACCGGAGCCCTCAGCCGTCCCAAACTGCTGGTAGACAGTGTCCGGATTCTGGGCGTAGACGCCCCAGTTGCCGGTAAAGAACGGAGCCAGGCCGGCTGGATGGGGCAGCACCGAGAGGAAATTGTCCCAACCCACGTGCTGGCCGCGGGCCTCAGGAATGGCCACGTGAACCAGGTGGCCGGTCCAGGCGATCGAGCTGAAGCCGAACAGCACAGCCAGGTGGTGGTTGAGCCGGGATTCAGCATTTTTGAACCAGGCCAACGAAGGCCTGAACTTGGGCTGCAGATGGAGCCAGCCCGCGAACAGGGCCCAGGCCGACAGGATCATCATGAAGATGGATCCCTGGTAGAGCTCAGCATTAGTGCGCATGCCGATCGTGTACCACCAGTGGTACAGACCGGAATAGGCAATGTTCACAGGGGAGGAGGCGCCAGCCTGGGTGAAGGCGTCAATGGCGCCCTGACCGAAGTGGGGATCCCAGATCGCATGTGCGATGGGACGGATATGCAGCGGATCGGCGACCCACTGCTCAAAGTTGCCCTGCCAGGCGATATGGAACAGGTTGCCCGAAACCCAGAGGCCAATGATGGCCAGATGACCGAAGTGGGTGGAGAACAGCTTTTGGTAAAGCCGCTCCTCGGTCATGCCGTCGTGGCTCTCGAAATCGTGAGCCGTGGCGATGCCGTACCAGATACGGCGGGTTGTCGGGTCCTGAGCCAGACCCTGGCTGAACGAAGGAAATTTCGTTGCCATTGGGAGAGGTCAGTAAAGGTCAGCCGACCGCGACGATGCGGGCCAGGAAGAATGCCCAGGTTGTTGCGATACCGCCCAACAGATAGTGGGCGACACCTACAGCACGACCCTGGGTGATTGAGAGAGCCCGCGGCTGGATGGCCGGAGCAACCCTCAGTTTGTTGTGAGCCCAGACGATGGACTCGATCAGCTCCTGCCAATAGCCGCGGCCACTGAACAGGAACATCAAGCTGAAGGCCCAGATGAAGTGGGCTCCCAGGAACATCAGGCCATAGGCGCTGGAACTGGAGCCGTAACTGTTGATCACCTGAGCGGCCTGGGCCCAGAGGAAGTCGCGCAACCAACCATTGATGGTGATGGCGCTCTGGGCGAAGTTGCCGTTGGTGATGTGCTGGACGCTGCCGTCAGCATTGACGGTGCCCCACACGTCGCTCTGCATCTTCCAGCTGAAGTGGAAGATGACGATCGACAGGGAGTTGTACATCCAGAACAGGCCGAGGAACACGTGGTCCCAGGCCGAAACCTGACAGGTGCCACCTCGACCGGGGCCGTCGCAGGGGAAGCGGAAGCCCAGGTTCGCCTTATCGGGGATGAGGCGGGAGCTACGCGCGTACAACACGCCCTTCAGCAGGATCAACACGGTTACATGGATAGTGAAGGCATGGATGTGATGGACCATGAAGTCGGCCGTTCCCAGGGGGATCGGACCGGCGGCCACCTTGCCTCCCACCGCCACAACCGCTCCGTTGAACACCTCACTGACCCCTGCCAGGGCGTTTGGTGCGGTGCTGCCGGCTGCTGCGGCGTGCAGCCCCTGTATCCACTGGGCGAAGACGGGCCTCAGGGCAATGGCGGAGTCACTGAACATGTCCTGGGGACGACCCAGGGCACGCATGGTGTCGTTGTGGATGTACAGGCCGAAGCTGTGAAAGCCCAGCCAGATACATACCCAGTTGAGATGACTGATCAGGGCATCGCGAGCCTTGAGCACCCGGTCAAGCACGTTGTCAACGTGCTTGGCGGGGTCGTAATCGCGAATCATGGCGATGGCGGCATGGGCGCCGGCACCGACAATCAGAAATCCACCGATCCAGGTGTGATGGGTGAAGATCGACAGCTGGGTGGGATAGTCAATCCCTATGTATGGATAGGGGGGCATCGCATACATGTGATGCGCCACGATGATCGTCAGGGAGCCAAGCAGCGCCAGGTTCACGGCCAGCTGGGCATGCCAGCTGGTGGTCATGAATTCGAAGAGACCGTCGTGGCCCTTGGGGGCGGGGAACAACAGGGGATCACCCTTCTGGCCCTCAAGGATTTCCTTGATGCTGTGGCCGATGCCCCAGTTGGTGCGATACATGTGGCCGGCGACGATGAAGAGCACCGCAATCGCCAGGTGGTGATGGGCGATGTCGGTCATCCAGAGACTGCCGGTCACAGGATTCAGCCCACCCTTAAAGGTGAGGAAATCGCTGTAGGCGGCCCAGTTTCCTGAGAAAAAGGCCGAGATGCCCGCCCCGAAACCAGGGAATATCTGGGCAATCACGTCCTGATTCAGAAACTCATGGGGCAGGGGGATGTCGCCGTAGGTGGCGATGGTTTTGCCATTGAGCACCAGCGGCTGGCCGGCGTCGATGGCTTCCATCAGAGCATTCGTGGGCAGGGACACATGCAGGAGGTGTCCAGTCCAGGAGAGGGAGCCCAACCCGAGCAGGCCTGCCAGATGGTGGTTGAGCATCGACTCAACGTTCTGGAACCACTCGAGCTTGGGGGCTGCCTTGTGGTAGTGGAAAACACCGGCATTGAGCATCAGCCCGGCCATCACCAGGGCCCCGATGGCCAGGGCAAGCAGCTGGGTTTCGTTGGTGATGCCCCAGGCCCTCCACACGTGGAAAAGACCGGAGGTGATCTGAATGCCGTGGAAGCCGGCACCCACATCGCCATTGAGAATTTCCTGGCCGAAAATCGGCCAGACCACCTGCGCCGAAGGCTTGACGTGCAGGGGATCGGTCAACCAACCGGTGTAGTTGGAAAAGCGTGCTCCATGGAAGAAGGCACCGCTCAGCCAGATGAAAATGACGGCCAGGTGGCCGAAGTGAGCAGAAAAGATCTTGCGAGAGACCTCTTCGAGGTCACTCGTGTGGCTATCGAAGTCGTGAGCATTGGCGTGGAGGTTCCAAACCCAGGTGGTGGTTTTGGGACCTTTGGCAAGGCTGCGATCGAAATGGCCGGGCTTGCCGAACAGTTCGAAGGTGGCCGGAACAGGGTTCCGGTCGACCATGGCCTTCGCCTTTTCCCCACGCTCTGGTGGGCTGATGGTCATCGAGACGTTCCTCGAGGGACGGAGTCGAGGTGGTGGGTCCACCCCTTCGGCAAGCTGGATGGCTCACCTTTGGGCCCCACGGGCAACTCGGGGCCGAAACCCCAAGCCGCTCGTGGGCGCCAGCCGCAAAGAAGCTCGCGAAACCGCGAAACCGCTTGGCAGAGCTGGAGCTTTGGGCCCCAGATAGGGGACCGCTGGTCGAAGTATAGGGGTCGTTTTCGAGGTCTTCCGGGTAGCAGTTACAAAGGTTCAATCCCGGCGCTTCCCAGGCCAGCACTGGGCTTTACAGAACAAAAAGAATCATCGAAATCGAATATCTCTCGCGCAATTAATTATTCTACAAAGCCCGGATTAGCCGCAAAACGCTGGCGGAATATGCTGTCCACCCATGCCGCCAGAATGGCTTCAAAATCAGCCAGAAATCCAGAGTGGGCGCAGCCAGCGCAACCAGTGCAGCCTGCCCAGCCTGCGCAACCAAGCCAGCCCGCCGGCGCCACTCCCCGCTTGGGCACAAGGGTCTGCTGACTCTCCTGCTCGTGGCCCTGCTGCTGCTGCCCGTGGGCTGTGGGCCCATCCCCTGGAAGCGCACCGCCCAGCCTGCCGAAGGGCTGCTGCGAACCCAGGCACCCTCGGGGCGACTGCAGGAAGTGGCGCCGCCAGGAGCCGTGCGCCAGCTGCAGGAGACCCTGGCCCAACGCCATCCCCAGGTGAGCATCGAGGCGCCGCCGGATGGGGCCAGCCTGCCCGCCGGACCGGTGCAACTGAGACTGCAGGTGCGCGATTGGCCCCTGGTTGACGCCGGCGATCTCGGCTTGGGTCCCCACGTGGTGGTACAGCTGGACGACCAGCCAGCCATTCGTCTCAGCAGCCCCTTCCCTGCCGCACCGGCCAGCAATCTGGAACTTGAACTGCCTTCCCTTACCCCGGGGAGCCACCGGATCACCGCCTATGCCGCAAGACCGTGGGGAGAAGCGGTGAAGAGTCCTGGTGCCTGGAGCCAGGTCAGAGTCGATCGGGTCATGGCCAATCCCCTGGCGATTCCCCAGCCGGGGACTCCCCAGTTGATCCCCGTCAGCCCGGGCGAGCTGGCGGGCTCCGAACCCCTGCCCCTCGACTGGCTGCTGCTGGATGCACCCCTTCAGGGACTGCGTGAAAACGATGGCAGCTGGCGGCTGCGGGTATCGGTGAATGGCGACAGCTTTCTGGTGGATCAGAACTCACCCCTTTGGCTCAAGGGCTGGCAACCCGGCAGCAACAGCCTGCTGCTGGAGCTGGTGGATGGACTCGGCGAACCCCTGAATCCCCCCTTCAACAGCCTGGTGAGGGAGGTGGTGCTGGACCCCACCAAGCCAGGGTGGGCCTGGCAAAAGGCCCGGCTGGCCGAGGGCGAGCTGGCCCAGCTGCTGGGTTCGGCCCCGCCGGAGCCACCGGCCCACACCCCAGGCCAGCCCGAGCTTGAACCTGAACCCAACCCCACAACCGAACCAGAACCAGAACCAGTCTCCCAAGCTGCTGGTGAACCATCCCCTCCACCAGCAGAGGCCCCAACCACCAGCCTGGGGGAATCGGCCCGCAGCCAGGTGAACCCGGACGGCTCATTGCTCAGGTCTGGCGAATGACCCCCACCCCCGCATCCCTGCCGGCGCATGGCCTGATCTGGGGCCTGGGCTTCAGCGGCGGCAGCGCCCCGATGCTGGAGCGCCTCAGTCAAGCCGGCCTGATCGATGCCCGGCTGGGCCCGGCTGACCAGCCATTACCCAGGGAGGGCCTGGTCGCCGAATGGCCATCTGCCCGTGCCTTTGTGATTGTGGGGGCCTGCGGACTGGTGACCCGGCTGATTGCCCCCCTGCTCACCGGCAAGGACAGGGATCCGGCGGTCGTGGTGATCGACCCCCAAGGGAGGTTCGCAATTCCCCTGCTGGGCGGCCACACCGCAGGAGCAGACCAGCTCTGCCAGCTCATTGCCGCCAGCCTGGGAGGCCAGGCGGTGCTGACTGGTGCCGGCGCCGCCGCCGGTCGACTCAGCCTCGACAGCTTCGGCAGGAGCTGGGGATGGCAGCGCGGCGCAGGTGACTGGCAGAAGCTGATGCTTGCTGCAGGGCGCACAGACGGCCCATCCCTTGAGGTGGAGGCTCGCCATGGCTGCCCTCGCTGGCTGGAGCTGGATGCCGCCGCCCACCTCCAGAGCGGAGCCGATCCCGCCATGGTCGTGGACATCCACACCGGCAGCGGTTGCCGCTGGCACCCACCCAGCCTCTGGCTGGGTCTGGGCTGTGAGCGCAACACCAGCCTGAGCCTGCTGGAGCGCCTGGTGGACCAGACCCTGGCAGCCAGGCAACTGGCGCCCCAGGCGGTTGCCGGTATGGCCAGCATCGACCGCAAGGCCCAGGAGCCGGCCATGCTGGCCCTGGCTGCCCGGAGAAAATGGCCCGTGCGCTGGTTCGACGCAGCGAGCCTGACCGCCGTGGCCGTGCCCAATCCCTCTGCGGCCGTAGCCAAGGAGATGGGTACGGCCAGCGTTGCCGAAGCCGCCGCCCAGCTGGCCGCAGGCCCCGGAGCCAGCCTGCTGCAGACCAAGCTGATCGCCCACGCCCAGGCCACCGAGCAGGGGGCCGCCACCCTGGCGGTGGCAGTGGCTGAGGGCCAATGGGCTCCCCAGCGGGGCCAGCTGCATCTGGTGGGCAGTGGGCCGGGCAGCCTGGACCTGCTGACGGGTGACGCCCGCCGAACACTGGCGGAAGCCACGGTGTGGGTGGGCTACGGGCTTTACCTGGACCTGCTCGAACCCCTGAGACGACCAGATCAACTGCGTTGGGATGGCAGGCTCACCGAGGAGCGCGCCCGCTGCGCCCTGGCTCTGGAGCTGGCCTGCCAGGGGCTCAAGGTGGCCCTGGTTTCCTCCGGCGACAGCGGCATCTATGCCATGGCGGGCCTGGCCCTGGAGCTGTGGCTGGCCCAACCGGCGGATGGCCGTCCGGATTTTGCCGTTCATCCCGGCATCTCGGCTCTGCAGCTGGCGGCGGCCAGGGCCGGCGCGCCCCTCATGCATGATTTCTGCACGATCAGTCTCAGCGACCGGCTCACCCCCTGGGCCGTGATCGAGCGGCGACTCAGGGCCGCTGCCCAGGGCGATTTTGTTGTGGCCCTGTACAACCCACGCTCATTGGGGCGAGACTGGCAGCTGGCCAGGGCCAGGGAACTGCTTCTAAGCGGCCGGCCCGCCTCGACACCAGTAGTCATAGCCCGCCAACTGGGGCGGTCGGCTGAGGCAGTGAGCCTGCACACCCTGGGGGAGCTGCCTGCCGAACAGGTGGACATGCTCACCCTGGTGTTGGTGGGGAACAGCAGCAGCTATGCCAGAGATGGCCGCCTGGTTACTCCGCGCGGTTACCCGGGGGCCGAACTCAGCTGAACTTGCCAGAGTCGTAAGGAGAGTCGCCAAATGCAATCGGGATGACAGGATTCGAACCTGCGGCCCCTTCGTCCCGAACGAAGTGCGCTACCAAGCTGCGCCACATCCCGATCATTTCACTTTAGGGGATTGGCTTAATGGCCTTCCCGGAAACAGCCCGGCCCGGCCAGGGGCTGGGACCGCTCTCCACCTGTCCCCTTACACCAACCTCTTTCTAGAGTCATCTCCCGCCTTAGCGCCGGTCCTCGCGGCCGGTTGTGCGCCTTGCTCAAACCACACTGGCTGCGCGTCAAGGCTCCCCAGCGGCAAAGGATCGGCGAGGTGGCCGACCTGCTGCTGGATCTCCAGCTCAACACCGTCTGCCAGGAAGCCAGCTGCCCCAACATCGGCGAGTGTTTCGCCGGCGGCACGGCCACCTTCCTGATCATGGGGCCAGGCTGCACCCGCGCCTGCCCCTACTGCGACATCGACTTCGACAGGAGCGTGCGCAGCCTCGATCCCAGCGAGCCCGAGCGGCTGGGGGAAGCTGTGGCCCGCCTGGGCCTCAGCCACGTGGTGATCACCTCGGTCAACCGCGACGACCTGGCCGACGGCGGCGCCAGCCAGTTCGTGGCCTGCATCGAGCAGGTGCGGCGGCGCAGCCCCCTGACCACGATCGAGCTGCTGATACCCGATTTCTGCGGCGACTGGGAGGCCCTGGCCGCGGTGATGGCGGCGGCACCCGATGTGCTCAACCACAACATCGAAACCGTGCCGCGGCTCTACCGGCGCGCCCGCCCCCAGGCGATCTACGAACGCTCGCTGGAGCTGCTGCAGCGGGTGCGGCAGGGCTGGCCGCGCAGCTACACCAAATCGGGGCTGATGGTGGGC
>Ga0169931_10010466_pt1 | contig 13222 bp, 11 predicted proteins | sample Kivu_15m_20L_FD_129675 | JGI IMG/M metagenome (GOLD analysis project Ga0169931, IMG submission 129675) | Freshwater microbial communities from Lake Kivu, Western Province, Rwanda to study Microbial Dark Matter (Phase II) - Kivu_15m_20L... | ecosystem: Environmental > Aquatic > Freshwater > Lake...
CTCCTTCAATGATGCCCGGAATGTCGGCCATCACGAAAGACCGATTATCGCGATAGTTGACAATGCCAAGATTGGGAACGAGTGTGGTGAAGGGATAGTCACCTATCTCGGGCCGCGCAGCCGAAACAGAGCTCAGCAGCGTGCTCTTACCGGCATTGGGGAAACCGACCAGGCCAACATCGGCCAAGAGTTTGAGCTCAAGTATGCGCCACGCCTCTTGCCCGTCCTCGCCAGGCTGTGCGTGCCTTGGAGTCTGGTGCGTTGCGGTGGCAAAATTCCAGTTGCCCAGACCGCCACGGCCGCCCGGCAGCAGGATCACCTCCTGTCCGTTCTCGGTCACCTCGCACAGGATCTCGCCCGTTTCGGGGTCTTTGGCCACCGTGCCCAATGGCACCTCAAGCACCTCATCGTGGCCTTGGCGTCCGGTCATCCGGTTTCGGTCTCCACCCACCCCGTCCTCGGCCTGCACATGCTTGCGGTAACGCAGGTGCAAAAGGGTCCACAGTTGGGTACTACCTCGCAGTATCACGTGCCCGCCACGGCCCCCGTCACCGCCATCAGGTCCTCCTTTGGGAAGGCCCTTCGCTCTATAAAGATGCGAACTTCCAGCACCACCCTTCCCCGAGCGGCAGCAGATCCTCACATGGTCTATGAAATTCGATTGCAAACCCCTTGATCAAAGAACTTGTGCATCGATGGCATCGCAGATGCGATGGAAGATGTCGTCAATGGATCCTACACCGTGTATGAGTCTCAACTTGTCCTGAGCCTTGTAGAAGTCGGCCACAGGGGCGGTCTCGCGGTTATACACCGCAATGCGGTTGGCTATCACATTCGGGTCGGCATCATCGGCACGGCCGCTGTCCATGGCCCGTTTGCGCAGGCGTTCCTTCAATTCGGCCTCGGGCACATCCAATGCCACCATCACACTTACTGACGATCCTTTTTTTGCCAGAAGTCCGTCAAGTGCTTTGGCTTGGGCAGATGTGCGCGGGAATCCATCAAAGATGAATCCCTTCGCATCGGGGTTCTTTTCCACCACATCGGCCAGCATATCAATGGTCACGCTATCGGGCACCAGTTCGCCCTTGTCCATGTAGCTCTTGGCCAATGTTCCCAGCGCGGTCTGCCCTTTAATGTTGGCACGGAACACATCGCCTGTAGAGATGTGCACCAGTCCATAACGTTTGATGATGTATTCGCTCTGCGTTCCTTTTCCGGCTCCGGGAGGGCCGAACAGTACAAGGTTCAACATGTGGTTCAGAGAGGTTTAGAAGTTGGGTCGAGTTGATAGATGGCAGGCAGATTGCGGCCAAGACCGTCATAGTCCAGACCATAGCCTACCACGAAGCGGTCAGGGATCTCAATGCCGATGTGGTCAATGGGATAATCTCCTTTGAACGCATCGGGCTTATACAACAGCGTGACAAGGGTGACTGAACTCGCACCAGCGCTTTTCATGCGTTGGCGCAATGCACCCATGGTCAGGCCGGTGTCGATGATGTCTTCCACAACGATCACATCGCGTCCGGCCACATCGGCACCGATCGGCATCTCCTCGCGCACCTCGCCCGTTGACGATGTGCCGCGATAAGAGCTCACACGGATGAATGCCACCTCGCACTCGCATTCCATGCGTTTGAAAAGTTCGGCACCGAATACGAATGCACCGTTGAGCACAACGACCAGCAACGGCCTTTTTCCAGTGAAACGGGTGTTCAGACCTTCTGCCAGACGACCGATCGCATCATCTATCTCCTCCTTTCCCAAATAGGGTCTGAAGGTGAGGTCATGCAAGGTGACTGATGCCGCCATGGTACTGGTGGATGGGGCGGCAAATGTAGCCCGAAGCAGTGGGTCGAACGGCCTTGAATAGTGGGTTCGGATGGCCGACCCCTAGCCGATACCTTTGCGCCCCATGAGCTACAGGCCTAAGGCGCGATTGGGTATTCTTGGTGGAGGCCAGTTGGGCCGCATGCTTATTCAGGAGGCCATCGATCTAGATATTGAGTGCCATGTGCTTGATCCGGATCCAACGGCCCCCTGTGTCGGATTGTGTCATTCTTTCACTGTTGGTGATTTCAGGGATTTTGATGCTGTCATGGCCTTTGGGGCAGATAAGGACGTGATCACCATCGAGATAGAGGACGTAAATGTGCCCGCCTTGCGCAAGTTGGAGGCCATGGGCAGGCTGGTGTTCCCTCAGCCCGATGTGATCGACCTGATTCAGGACAAAGGCGCACAGAAGGAGTTTTATGTGAGATACGGCATACCGACAGCGCCATTCGCTGTATTGGGCAATGCTGACGAGCTGCGCCAGCGTACTGATCTGCTTCCGGCTTTTCAGAAGCTGCGCAGAGGCGGTTACGATGGCAAAGGGGTGGCCAGGCTTGACTCAGCAAGTGATCTTGACCGCGCTTTTGATGCACCATCAGTGGTTGAGAGTAGGGTAGAGGTGAAGCAGGAAATTGCGGTGATCGTGAGCCGGCACCGCAACGGGCAGACAGCCACTTTCCCGGTTGTGGAGATGGAGTTCAGTCCCGTGGCCAACCTGGTTGAGTTCCTTTTCGCTCCGGCAGCTATCAGTGCCGAGCAGGAGCGTACCGCAGCACAACTGGCCGTGAAGGTGGCCGAGTCGCTGGGAATCATCGGCCTCTTGGCTGTTGAGATGTTCGTTGATACCGATGGGAATATCCTTGTGAATGAGGTGGCCCCACGCCCGCACAATAGTGGCCACCACACCATAGAGGCCAATGCCACAAGCCAATATATGCAGCAAGTACGGGCCATCATGGGTCTGCCACCAGGTTCCACCAGACCGCTTTCGGCCGCAGTGATGGTGAACCTGCTCGGTGAGCCCGGCCATGCTGGCCCCGTGCGCTACGAAGGATTGCCCGAGGCTCTGGCCATTGAAGGAGTGAACGTGCACATCTATGGCAAAGCCGAGACCCGACCTTACAGAAAGATGGGCCACGTAACGGTTACCGCCCCGACTCTGCCCGAAGCCAAAGAGCGGGCCTACATCATCAAACAACAGATAAAAGCAGTGGCATGAATGCACAGGTGGCCATAATAATGGGCAGCAGCTCAGACCTCAGCGTGATGAAAGATGCCGCTGATGTGCTCAAGGAACTGGGAGTGAGCTTTGAGATGACGGTGGTATCGGCCCATCGCACACCGGAGCGGATGGTGGAATATGCCAAAGGAGCCGCTGGCAGAGGGATCCGAGTCATCGTGGCCGGAGCTGGCGGTGCAGCACACCTACCGGGCATGGTGGCCTCGCTCACTCCGTTACCGGTCATCGGGGTGCCCATCAAGAGTTCGAACAGCATTGACGGGTGGGACAGCATCCTCTCCATCCTCCAGATGCCGGCAGGAGTTCCTGTGGCCACAGTGGCATTGGACGGAGCTCGCAACGCTGGCATTCTCGCGGCCCAGATCATCGGCAGCTCCGATAAGGATGTTCAGAAACGGATCAGCGACTTCAAGGACGGCCTGCGCGACAAAGTGCTACAGGCCAAAGCGCAAGTAGAGCAATACGGCCGCTGACCTCAGCGCATCTGCACGAGCGTCACCACGCTGTCGCACACGCTGAGGCTCATCTCTCCGCGGTCGTCTGTCAACACATAGGTCTTGCACCGGCCGGAGCGCACATCGCTGCGCCCGAAATCGATGCTGGCATCGGCTATCCGCTTCCTGATTCCTACTGTGTCGGCTTTCGATGCATCATCACTCAATAGGATCTCTCCTTTCAGGATGCTCTCTTTAACGCGGCCTTTCGGGGTCCAATCGGGGAATTCGCGGTTGCGCAACAGCATCAGGTACACGGCCACGCAGCCCAGCGCGAAACCTATACCATAAAGAAAGAAACGTCTGCCCAGAGTCATCTCTTAGTGTTTCTTCTCCGCAGGAAATCGATGAAATCCCTCCGCTCTTCAGGATCAGTCAGCGTGCGCCACATCAGCTTCAGAATATCATTCATTTTTGGGGATTGCACACTCCCCACTTCTGACTGCGCAGGTCGCGCAGGTTCGGGTCGTTCGTCCTTCAGAGGCACCATGTGCTCTGGTGCTTTTGGCCTGATGCCTGCCAGCATATCGCTGTGGCTGTAGCTCTCTTTGGCCTCCTTGGCATAGCCCATGCCCTCTTGAACAAGGCCCATGTTGTTGTAGGTGATCGCATCATCAGGATCGAGCCTGATGGCCTCCTTATAATCTGCCAGTGCACCGGTCTGGTCGCCTGCCGAAGCGCGCAGGAATCCGCGCAACGACCAGTGGTATGCATTGGTCGGGTCTATGTCGATGCAACGGTCCATATCTGACCAGGCACCTTCCTTGTCGCCAGCCCGCAGTTTGGCCACAGCGCGGTCTGTGAGGTACAAGGTTGTTCCCGGGCACAGCTCGAGCGCACGGTCAAAGGAGAGCAGCGCTAAGGGCAGATGTCCAAGCTTCAGACTCACCAGACCTTTCAGATACACAGATTCGTGATCATTGGGCAGGCGCTCCACAGCCAGTTCGAACTCGCGAAGTGCCTCATCCAGCCTGTTGGCTGCCAACAGTTCCTTGCCTTTGATACGATGGTCCATGGTTTAAGGAATAAGAATCAGGCTTCTTTGTTCGATGTTGAGAAAGCATCATCGATCAGCAGCCCGAAAAAATGTTGCAGTGTCATGCCTGTGCACCGCACCTGCTGTGGCACAATGCTCTGCTCCGAAAGCCCAGGCACCGTGTTCACTTCAATCAGGTAAGGAACATCGTCCTGAATGATGAAATCGATGCGGGCCATGCCTTTCAGCCCTAGGCGCCTGAACACCTTCACAGTGGTCTCTTGTATGCAGTCCATCATCTCGGGGCCGATGCGGGCGGGGGTTATCTCGCGGCTCTTGCCTTCGTATTTTGCCTGATAATCGAAGAATTCGTTCTCGCTCACCACTTCCGTAGCAGGCAGTGCGGTCACTTTTCCTTTGCTCAGATACACCCCGCATGTGACCTCGGTGCCCCGCACAAAACGCTCGATGATGGCTTCGCGGTCCTGGCTCAGGGCCTTGGCAATGGCAGGCCGCAACTCATCAGCCGCCTTAACCTTGCTCACCCCGAAGCTCGATCCTCCATTGTTCGGTTTCACGAAACATGGCAGGCCCACCACAGCCAGAATGGCGTCCACATCGGTATCGTCAGTGGTCACAGTAACACTCGGAGCAACGCGCACATCATCGTACTGCCGCAGAAAACCGTTGCACATCCCTTTGCAGAACGTGAGTGAACTCGACAGCACACTGCCCGATGTGTGCGGTATCCCTTTCATGTCCAGAAGCCCTTGCACCAGCCCGTCCTCACCCGGGGTGCCGTGTATGGCGTTGAAGAAACCATCTAGGCGAACCCGAGCATCTTGGGGCCCGAAACTCATGTCGTTCAGGTCAACAGGCCACCTGCCGCCATCATCTGCCAAGCATTCCCAGCCTGATCTTGTGACACTTATCAGGTAAGGCGTATACCTCTCGCGATTGATATGGGCGTGCACCACGCGGCCGCTCTTCTCAGATATCACCGACTCGCTCGAGTATCCTCCCATCAGGATGCCGATGTTCTTTCTCATACCGCAAAAGTAGCGAGCAGCTGTGGGCTGCACTCGTGTGGGGCTGGGCTTTACCTTTGACCCTTCGGTACTATGTCAAGCTTCATCCGTTTCCTGTTCAGCAAGGCATCTCTGCGGCACTTGGGTGCGGCATTGGTGATCGTGCTTGTGCTGGTGGGCGGTATGACTTTCTATCTCGATGCCTATACCGATCATGGCGAGTCGGAGCTGGTGCCCGATCTGAAAGGCCTCACTGCTGCCCAGATCCTTACCGTGGCTGATACTGTTGACTTGGAGCTGATTGTGATCGACTCTGTTTATAGCAGTGATGTCCCTAAAGGCACCGTGGCCGACCAGGATCCATCGGCCGGAGCCGCAGTCAAGAACGGACGCAAGGTGTACATCACCATGAACGCCATGCTGCCTCAACAGGTGAAGATGCCCAATCTGGTCGACCTCACTTTCCGTCAGGCCAAGGCGCGTATTGAGAGTTATGGCCTGAAGCTGGGAAACCTGGAGTATGTGCCCGATCTGGCCGAGAACGCAGTACTGGGCCAGAAGGTGAACGGCCGTAATGTGAAAGCAGGAGCCTATGTGAGCAAGGGAGCGCGGATCGATCTGGTGCTGGGCAACGGCCTGAGTAACGCCAAAGTGCTCGTGCCCTATGTGATTAACATGAGCCTCGACTCGGCCCGGATGGTTCTGCTCGAAGCGTATTTCAACATTGGGGCCATCATGATTGATACCCCATTTGCTGACACATCGGCTGTGCGTGTCTATCGCCAGAGCCCAGGATTCATGATAGACCGCCCTATTCCCATGGGCAGCACTGTCGATCTTTTCCTCACACAAAATGTAGGCAATATCGAGTACGACCCTGCGTTGTACGGCCTCCATAAAGTGTATAACGACTCGCTCATGAACCGTTCGGGCGAACAAGACAATTCTGATGCGACTGATTGAACGATTACTTCTCTCTCTTCTGCTTTTCACTCCTTCCCTGATTCTTGCACAGGAGACCATTGGGCCGCTGAATGGCAATACCCAAGTGGCCAAAGGCTGGGCCGACCGGAACTTTTATCATTCGAAAGGGGCGAACAGAAGTGGCGACACACTTCAGCTTCCGTTCGTTGACGACTTCTCAGTGCTGCGCTCTCCGTTCCCAGATCAGTCGAAATGGATGGATAAGCATGCGTGGATCAATGCAACCATGCCGCTCCGGCCTGTTACATTGGGAGTTGCCACGCTTGATGGTCTGAATGAGTTCGGGATGCCGTACGATTTCAACCACATCGTTGAGAGCGATACCTGCGACTACCTCACCAGTTGCCCCATCGACCTTAGCAATACTCAGGATACCGTGATCCTCAGCTTTTACTACGAGGCACAAGGTTTGGGCAACAGTCCCGAACCGAAGGATTCGCTGGTAGTGGAGATGAAAGACACCGCAGGCGAATGGAACAGCGTTTGGCGCACCATGGGCTACGTACTCACGGATTCCACCTTCAATCGGGTCATGCTCCCCATTTTAGGACAGGAGTATCTCTACAAGGGCTTCCAGTTCCGGTTCCTCAACTATGGCACCCAGACGGGAAGTCTCGATCATTGGCATATTGACTATGTTGAGCTGGACGATAGCAGGACCATGGCCGACACCCTCAACAACGATTTTTGTTTCTATTATCCCACTTGGGCATGGCTCGATCATTATGAGGCGTGTCCTTGGACGCACTATGTGCATCAGAAGACCACCGACCCGACTGATACGTTGTGCACCAAGAATTTCCCTCTTTACCTGCGGAATAACTGGACCACCAACATAGTTCCGGGCTATAGCGTCTCCATCCGCGATAACCAGATGACTGAGATTTTTCCGGCTATTGAGTACAGTTCGTCTTCATTCGTGGTTCCACAGACATGGTGCAATACCGGAGCGGTCAATGGCGACCCTAATTATTGTGGGGAGGTCTTCGGTGATGACGTCACTGGGCATGAATTGCCCACCAACACATCAACTGTTGGAGTAGACAGCACCCACTTCTTCATTTTGAGCACCATCAGTTTTGGTGATGAAGACCCTTACACTGGAGCCAACGACACGGTGCTTTACAAGCAGGAATTCTACAATTTCTATGCTTACGATGATGGCTCGGCCGAGAACGCCTACGGAATCCTCGATGTGCCGTTGGCCATGTTCGCCTACAAGTTGAACGTGTACAAACCTGATGTTCTGCGGGCTTTGCAGATTTATTTCAATCCAGTGATAGATGACGCTTCGCTGTTGCAGCGCTTCAAGATCAAGGTGTGGACCGGTGCGCAGGTGCCTGAGACGGTGGTGTATGAGGATGCCGAATGGCGTACCCCTGTCTATGGCCTCGAGCGTGGTTATTATCAACACTATTTCTTGGAGCAGCCTTACACAGCTCAGAGTGGGCTGCTGTTCATCGGTATTCAGCAAGAGAGTGGGGTGATGATCAATGTGGGACTCGATCGTAACCGCAACAGCAACCCCAATATGTTCTACTTCCTCACCGAGGACTGGGTGCAGAGCACCATACCCGGTTCGTGGATGATGCGCCCCACTTTCGGTGCCCAATACTCTTGGACGGATGTCAATGAGACGGAGCCTCTGGCGCACATCAGCATATACCCAAATCCTGCCGATGATCGCGTGCACATCTCTGGCTCTGAAACGAACGACAGCGTTGAACTGCTCGATGCGGCTGGCCGTGTGATCATGACCCTCGGCCGTGGCAACGGACCGTTTGATGTTTCAGGCATCGGCCCGGGATTCTATCTGGTGCGCGTGCTGCGAGGCAATACTGTCGTAGGCACGCAGCGCCTTATAAAGCAATGAAGGCCTTTGATGACGATGTGCCTGATATAGACGACTCAGGCGAATCGGAACTTTTTGAGCACCGCCGCTGGTTGGTAGACCGCGGTCAGGACTTGTTGCGCATCGACAAGTTCCTGATGCATAAGATTCAGAATGCATCGCGAAACCGCATTCAGAATGCGGCCAAGGCAGGCAACATCCTGGTCAATGGTAAGCAGGTCAAGCAGAATTATCGGGTAAAACCCTTGGACGAGATCAGTATCGTCCTGCCACATCCTCCCCGCGACCGCACCTTATTGCCCGAGAACATTCCGCTAGATATTCTTTTTGAGGATGATGATGTTCTGGTGATAAACAAGCCTGCCGGACTGGTGGTGCACCCCGGTGTGGGTAATTACACGGGCACATTGGTCAATGCGCTGATGTATCACTTCAGTACGCTGCCGGATATGGGCAGCGAGCACGGCCCACGCCCGGGATTGGTGCATAGGTTGGATAAGGACACATCGGGCGTGATGGTCATAGCAAAGACCGAGTACGCAATGAGCCACTTGGCCCGCCAGTTCTTTGAGCGTACCAGCGACCGCAGATACACCGCCCTCGTATGGGGCGATCTGCCCGATGATAAGGGGACAATTACCGGCAACATTGGCCGTAGCCTGCGCGATCGAAAAGTGATGGACGTGCTGCCGCCCGAGAGCGAACTCGGTAAGCATGCTGTGACGCATTACACCGTATTAGAGCGGTTCGGGTATGTCACTTTGGTTGAATGCAAGCTGGAGACGGGTCGCACGCACCAGATCCGCGTGCACTTCAAAAACATCGGCCACCCACTATTCAACGACCCGTGGTACGGTGGCGACAGCATCCTGCGCGGCACCACCTTTGCCCGCTATCGTCAGTTCATTGAGAATTGCTTCGCGCTGTTGCCCAGACAGGCGCTCCACGCCCGCACTCTGGCATTCACGCATCCAACCTCAACGAAATGGATGTCCTTCGAGACTCCTTTACCTGCCGATCTTGAAGCAGTGGTGACCAAATGGCGCACCTATGTGTCGGCAAGGCCGCTGAACGAAGAGGAATCAGCGTAGCACCTGCACCCGGCCTATCCTCTCGTGGGCGCGGCCAAGCACGTCTATCACGTTGATGCGGTAATTATACACTCCGGCCTGTACCGGTTTACCCTGGTAGTAACCGTCCCATCCCGTTTCGTTGTCCGTGGTGAAGAAAAGAAGTTCACCCCAACGGTCAAAGATCTGGATCTGTATCACGCTCAGGCCCATGCCTTTCACCTGAAAACGCTCGTTGTCCCTGTTACCGTCCGGTGTAAATGCGTTGGCCACATAGAAAGCCGCCTCAGGTTTTATGATGACCTCGCCACGGGCCGTGCTGCTGCACGGGCCATTGGTCACGATAAGCGATACAGGATACGTTCCATCGGCATCGTACTCGTGCACGGGGCTGGGCACATCATCAATATTGCCATCACCGAACTGCCAACTGTATTCCACCGCATCTGAACTCTCGTCATAGAATCTGATTCGCGGGTCGAGCATAGTGGCATCGGTTGGCGCAAAACTGAAATCGGCCACAGGCGTCACATACACGTGCACGGCATCGGTAATTGTCACCATACTCGTACATCCACCTCCTTGGGCCACAGCTGTGAGAGATATGGAGTAGAAACCCTCTTGGGTGTAGGTGTGTGCGAACACATCTGAGATATCGCCCGTGGAACCATCACCGAAATCCCAACTCACAGATGAGACGGTGCCCACTGGAATGCTGGTCTGGTTGGTGATGGTGACCTGATACGGTTGACAACCCGCAGTATCGCTCACAACGAAAGCCGGAACAGGATACGGATGCACCGTAGCTACAGTGTTACCAATCGCAGTACACCCAAGTGCCGTGGTGGCTGAGAGCGTGATGTTGTAGGTGCCGTAACTCGCATACGTGTGATCCTGAACCTGAGCCGTAGATGTGGCTGCATCGCCATAGTCCCAGCTCCATTGTGTGATGGAACCATCATTAGGCAGGGTTGAATTGGTGATCAAGGTCGCATCGCCATCGCAGGCTTCTCCAGCGCTGATACTTACAGTGGGGGTCACGTTCACCTGCACGCTTCCAGTGGTGGTGTCGGGGCAACCCATGTCACTGGTCACTATAAGTTCAGTCGTAAAGGTCCCGCTCTGGGTGTAGGTGTGATTTGGCGATTGCGTACCGCCAACAGGCGATCCATCTCCGAAATCCCATTCCCACTGGGTCATGTTACCGCTTGATATCGTACTCAGGTCCATCAGTTGCAACGGCAGTCCCTGGCAGCCACTGGGTGCATTGAAAGCCGCCACCGGGGTCGGATTCACAGTGATCTGCTGCTGCGTGGCATTGATGCAACCATCGGCTGTGCCCACAACAAGGTTCACAGTATAGGTACCGGCATTGAGGTAGGTGAATGTGGGCGATTGCAACGCGCTGGTGGTGCTGGGTGCGGGGGCATTCTCGCCAAGATCCCACAGGTAATTGGCAATAGGTCCTGTGCTGTTATTGACCAATGTCACCACCTGACCCTCGCAGCTCTGCGGCCCGCCTTGAAAGGCAAAGGCGGCAATGGGCCCAGAGGTCACTTCCACCTGGGCCTGATACGTGTCGCCACACCCTCCCGGACTGGTCACAGTGAGTATTACATTATAGAATCCTACGTTGGCATAGGTCTGCTGCGGGTTGGCGCCCACTCCCATATTCCCATCACCGAAATCCCAGTTGTAAAGGGCAACGGCACCGGTGCTGGTGCTTGTGAACTGGGTCGGATTGCCCGAACAGGCTATGTTGGCGGTGAACGATGCCACCGGGGCAGGTGTCACCGTCAGCAACATGTCGTCAGAGGCCGAACAGCCGTTCGCATCAGTCAGGGTAGCTGTGTAAGTAGTGGACGTAATGGGCGAAGCCACCGGGTTCAACACGTTCGGGTCACTCAGAGCGGTTGCCGGGCTCCATACTACGGTGCCAGTACCCACCCCTGCCAGGTTGGCTGTCAAACCTTCGCATATGGTTTGGTCGGCTCCGGCCGATATGGCTGGTGCCGCATTCACCGTGATATTCACCGCATCGGTGGCCGAGCAGTTGTTGGCATCGGTCACTGTTACGGTGTAGAGTGTCGTCACCGTGGGCGATGCGGTCGGGTTGGCCACATTGGTGGCACTCAGGCCGGTGGCCGGTGACCACGAATAGCTGTTTCCTCCACTTGCCTGCAACGGGGTCGAACTGCCCTCGCATATGCCCGCATCCGTGCCGGCCGAGGCGTTGGGAGGGGCTATCAGATTCACAACGATGTCGTCAGAATCTGAGCAGCCATTGTTGCTCGTGAATGTGAGCGTGTAAGTGGTAGTGGCCGCGGGGATCGATGTCGGGCTGGCCGCACTCGCACTGCTCAGATCCGTGGCCGGACTCCAAGCATAGGTGCCGCTACCGAGTGTGTTCGGGTTGTTGAGCTGAATGCTCGCGTTGGTGCACACGTTCACATCGGCACCCAGCGCCACATTCGGGGTGGCATATACCGTTACAGGTATGACGGTGTCTTCCGTGCAACCCTCGGTGGTCACGGCCAATGTGACATTATACGTTCCCGGATTGGCCCAGGTGTGCGGTGGGTTGGTCTGGTTCGATACGCCTCCATCACCGAAATTCCATTGATAGCTGGCAATATTGCCCGTGGCAGTGACGGTGGTGTTGTTCAGCGTAGTGGCCACATCCTCGCAGATGTTCCCGGTCCAGCTGAACTGTGGGATGATGGCATTGCAGAACCGCTGATCCTGCGACAGGCTACCGGTGGCCCCGGTCCAGCCCCAGTACACATTCGGATTTCCCCCGAAAATGGAAGCTATGATGTTGCCCGTGTAGCTTGTGCGGAAAACCCCATCGAAGAACACAGCCAGCGTGTTGGCTCCGGGCTGCCAAATGATCTGGATGGTGTGCCAACCGCAGTTCTCGATGTTGGCACTGGTCGAGCTGGCCTGCACCGGCCCGGCCAGGTTGTTCGGGCCGTTATGGTCCGTGTCGCCATTCTGCATGATGGCTATGTGGTCTATCACAGGCGGGTCGTTCACCGTTCCGCCTGCGTTCTCAAACACATCGATCTCAACAATCAGACTAGGGCTGATGCCACCGTAACCCAGGTTGCCACCTGCACTTCCTGCATTCACGGATACGGGTTGCAACACAAACGCTATCCCATCGGCCGTCCAATCGTCAACACAGCCCAGATACACATCGAATGTGTAGGTGAAGGGACTGTTCAGGTTGATCTGATTCACATTCCAGACCGATCCGCCAAGGAATTGTTGGTTCGGTGTCAGTTGGAAACAGTTGCACGAGGTCTGTGTAGCCGATCCGTTCACCTGATACTGCGCATGGCACCATCTCGATGTCGCCAGACTCAGTATCAATGCAATGAAAAGTACCCTCGATACGCTCAGCACCATGTTCAACTCAACAGATTCATCCGTAAGTCGGTCATTGAATACCATTATCCGACTCCTGCTCATGTTTCCCTGCGTGCAAATGTGCACTTGAACGACTTACCATAGTCCGGTTCAATTGTGCAACTTCCCGTCTTGACGCACTTCAGCTCATTGGTTGCGTAGCTCATTTGGCACACTTTGCCTCATGTCATTTCATTGACCTGCCCTCATTATTGCTTCGGAACGATTTGGATCGGATTTCAAGCTGCGTATCTGACATTGGTTGTCAAGAAGAATTTCTTGACCCTATCCGGATTGGCTTGTAGTGTCATGAGGTGTTGGTTTACGGCAG
>Ga0169931_10010467_pt1 | contig 13220 bp, 10 predicted proteins | sample Kivu_15m_20L_FD_129675 | JGI IMG/M metagenome (GOLD analysis project Ga0169931, IMG submission 129675) | Freshwater microbial communities from Lake Kivu, Western Province, Rwanda to study Microbial Dark Matter (Phase II) - Kivu_15m_20L... | ecosystem: Environmental > Aquatic > Freshwater > Lake...
TAAGAACTAGGTTTTGAATTATAAGATACAATTCAAGAATATGATTAAAAAATATAAAATCTATAATTGTAAATAGATTAAATATATCTTATTAAAGATCCTAATAATTAATAAATTACATATCAATATGGTTTTATATTATAAAAAGATAAAAAGATATTTTTAATCATAAAAAAATATTTACTATATTTAGATTTATTTTTTAATAATATTTGATAAAAATCGTAAAATTTTTCTTGTTATAAATTTTTTTTTGCTTGAAAAAAATGCACATATCGTTTAACTAAATTGTTTTTTTTAAATTTTATTTGCATTTTTATTCATGAATTTTACTCAGAAAAATAATTTTTTTGCCGGAAAATTAGTCATCAATGTTTATTTAAATCCCTAATTTTCGACATTTCCCAAAATGTTCGTTACCTTTTTTTATTTTGCTAATTTATAGGTGTCTTTCTTATATTTTAAACAACTTTATCTATATAATAATGATTTCAATCATATTAACCTTTTAATTCTCTTGTTCGATAAGGCTGTTTATTAAAATATTTTTTCTCATTTTGAGACGATCTATATGGATTCGAACTCTAGTTGCTTATTGCAAAACTGCAGCGATATAAGATTTAAAGATTTTTAAAGATTCTACTGTTTTTGTTGCTGATGAATATACCAGCTTTTCCAATATAACTAACATTGATTGCGATTTAACATATAATAATAATAAAAATAAAATCCCTTTAGATTATCTTTTTAATTAAAATACTCAAAGTCAATCGATTGATTTCTTTTTAAAGTTTGTTCTTTGTTTATTTTTAATTATTATTTTGATGTATTGAATAATATGATAAGATTAGAAGCTATAAATATTCTAAAAATTGTTTAATAAGATAATTATAATTACTTATTTTACTTATTTTAATAAAATATAGATTACGATAACTCTTTCTTTATAATAAAAAATTTGTATATTTTTTATGAGTTAAAGTATCTCTACAACAACTCTTGTTAACAAGTGGCAAAATATGGAAAAGTGCTAGCAGGCTGTTCTTCTTATAGGATACCATCACACCGGTCGATCTACTTTCGCCGAGCTTATAAGTAGAGACATATTTGGTTGTGTGGATCCTGAATTAAAATTCGACAATGGTAAGTATAATCTCGAAAATGTCATTTCGACCAAATCTATTAAAATTTAAACTACAACTCCAAGGACTTATCGAGGTAAGGATGATGTTGCAGTTATTGATGTGCCCTGTCTAATACTGCCGCCTTAGGTAAAGAAATGGACTAACTTCGATCAAAAAATAAGCCTAACATACCTTCAGCAAAGGACGGAACGGGTGGGATTCCTCATTTTTGTTGAAGAGAAACAAACAAGAACCAATGTTACGTTGTGGAAAAAGGCAGTCTTGAGTTTTCTTGAGCTTTTTGATTCGAATCAAATTCACTAAGATTTTTTTGAAAGTGTGGGGATGATTGTGACTAAGGCTCCATCGGATTTGCAAACGGATACAATGCTCAAGAGACTTGAGAAGCTAAAACAAAATTTATAGAAAGAAGTGGAATCATAGTTGCTAAATAAACTTTTTAACAGAATAATATAGAAAGAAAGGCTGTTTATTTTCAAGAAGGTAACAGGGGACGATCTCTAAAAGAAATAAATGATTCAAAATTGGGGTAAGCTGTCCCAAATGGTGAACTATCATCTGAATAAGCATCCTATGAAGCAAATAATCTGGAGTGAGTAGTAGTAAAAAAGCATATCTGACTACGTGCTTTCAGTGGAACCTTGCGTAGAGTATCTGATTGGTGCTTCTAGATAAATTATTGAGAAATAGCGCTACTAACCTCAAAAGCTTACTTCGCTGAAACAACTTTTTCCTCAGAATATCAAATTGTAGCAGGTAGAGGCGTTTGGTACAGCAAAGAGTATAAATTTTAACAAATTATCAGTGGTTTAGCTTATATAGAAATACCTTAATCTAGAAAAACAGATGATGTCTTTGAATTAGAAGATTTATACAGAATAATTGGCCAAAAATTTACTACTTCTCCTTGAATTATGCCTTTTTGAAAAAGAGTAAGAAGTTTTCCAAATATTTCAACTAATCCAGGACGCTTTGAACTTCAGGTAAATAACTCAACAAAAAATTTCCTATAGTGGTAGTCTTTAGCTTTTTCAGCAACTGTTTACGCATCAAATTAAATAAAAAATATTTGGATGGCTTAATGATTCTTAATTTTAAGACGGCACTCACTAGTTTTACCAAACAATAATCGACCTTATAAGTCAAAATTTCGAAGAAACTCCTTAAAATCTTAAAAACGTGCTAGAAAATGCCAAATAACGTGTCATGTCTTCATCTGATCCATCCTAGGCATTGAAACATTTGTCTAGATCTTTGGAAAAAGAAAAAGAGCCAAAGAAACAGTTTAAAACGATACTTAAACTAGCCTAGCTTGTCAAGAGCCGATTTTTCTTTGAAGAATCATTAATTCTATTCAAAGGGATTGGATGCCCGAATGAAGCGATCGATTGCTACAAATTTCTTGCTTAAAAAAATCAAAATTATGCTAAATAGATGATTCTTTATCAAGTTCAAACAGGTTTGTTCAGCTAAGCTAAATCTGCATGCTTTAGCGCTGCTTCCAGGTTCGGCTTCTAGTATCGTTATGAGTATGGGGAGCTTCTCAATCAAGTACTAAGGGCTGAGAAATAATTTTTCTCAGGCAATACGTTTCCTAATGTTTTGCTAGCTGAAATAAACTTTTAGAAGCTGATTGAGCGAGCTAAGTAAATAGTGATTGAAGTTTCAGAAAAGACTCGAAATCTCTGATAAAACAAATCTTAAATATCAATATTATGATAAAAATAAATAGCGCGAAGTATTATCAATATCTAGTCTTTTATTTATTGTCTCTTGGAATATATATGTATTTTTTGCAATTTTTTATTGACAACTAGAAAAAATGATAGTCTTTTGTTCTAAAATCTTTCTAAAACGTAAAAAATATCACAGCTTATCTATGAATTATACCTTTTACCTTTAATAAAATAGAATAATACAATATATTTTTCTATCAAGCATGTCATATAAGGTTAAAGAGGAGAATAAATGCATTAATGTATGACATCAATATCAAAATAGCTATATAGATGTTACCTATTATCGAAAAAATATTGGCTTTAAAATCATTCAAGATTTGGGGTTAGCCAAAGACAGGTTTTTTTATCGTAAAACGAGGCTGTAATTATTTGACTGTTTCCCCAGTCTGCAGCATACGCGAGGGAGCCGTGGGAATCTGCAGAGTTCCACAACTCTTGCTATAGGTTATTGGTGACTATTTGAAATTTCTTTTCGGAGGAGTTGCAGAGCAGGAAATAGGAATAATCTGCGTTGGGAAGTACTCTCCAAATAGTTCCTCCCCAGTTATGCTGATACACTAGCTTGTCGAACATGCGCAAATCGAGCACATTTACAATCCCGTCGAACCCCCCAGAGTAGAGCAATTGATCGGGACCAAAACAAACGTCACAAATACCTCCTTAATGGGCCTTGTTATTTTTAGCAACTAGTTTTCCTTGGTCGTACACATAAAGACTATTCACTTAGTCCCCGCAGGCAAAACTTTATGACCGGCTCGGACTGATTCGGCAGCACCAGACTGCGTATTCATGCTTATCGAATTATTTTTTGGTTATTGGCTCTAACTAAAAGAGTTTTTACGTAAATTTTGAGTGAGTTGTAGCTAAATGACTTTCGAGTTATCTGTCGAAACCACAAGTTCATAAATCTGTCCTCTCGCTGTCATATCTAGGTACAGGCAGAATATATTTTAACCCACGGTTAGGCTAGTGATTAGCTCCAGATGATCATCGCAGGTTCTATAGTTGAAGAAATGAATATCGTTGGTCCTTGAAGATGCTGCTATTATATAGCTGTTCTGATCTTGCAGTGACTGTGACCAGACAATATGAAGCAGTGGTGGAGTGGAAAGAATTTAAATGTGATCAATATCATGCGCATTACTGATGTTTTTGACGGCGATACCACCTACTGTTTGTGGATTAGTTTAATAGAAGGCGAAGGCATAGAGGTTAGGTTGCCAGGGACACTGCCTGATGCAGTCCACGCTAGTTGGAGATTACACGCATTTCTACAAATGAAACATAAAGATATTCTTAATAAAGATCTGTAAATATTAAATGTGATTAAAATAAGATAAAAAAGATAAACATTTAACTTCTTATTGAGGTTTTTTGCTTTAACTAAGCATAACTTCATTCTAACTATGATTTTTTTAATAAAGGCTGTTTGTATGAATAGAATGGAATGAGCTTAATGGTAATTTTCTACGGCTCGACGATAATAATATGGCTTTTAGTGAGCAGTTGAATTCACGCAAAAACTTTCACCTCGGCAACACGGGAACATTAACTGGGAGCTCGCGAGGCTAGCTAACTTTGCACTTATTACATCTAAAACCGCGCACAACCATCACAAACTCTCTGATCGAAGAACTCAAGAAGCATAAAGTGGACTACGAATTACACGAAGGGTATAACGATATCGAGCTACTGCTGACTTTCAAAGCCCAAAACAACGGCAAAACAGTAGTAGTGATATAGACTGCCAAGGATGCAAAAAATTATTCCATTTAAGGATATTAGAAATATTTTCAGGCTAGATCCCAGAACGATCGCACAAGGTTGTTTGCGTTTCCTTACCCCTGCACAGCTTCAAACTTACCCGTTCTCAGCAGTTCTCAGCAAGTAATTGAATCCTGCCTCAATTTTGCCCATTAAACATAGAATCGCATCAGGTTGCAAAGTATACACACCATAAAAGGCTCAGTCGATAAGAGCGACAGAAGATCCAGTAAACCTGCCATCCAGATTTTACCCTATGAAAAACTATGGTACCATAGAGATGGAGCAGCAGATGAACCCATTTCCAAAAGTTTAAGCTATGTGGCAATAGTATAGGCTCTGGAAGGCTTGAGTGATGGAACGAGAAGCATAGGTGGCTTCAGGGCTTTAAGAGATTTGTAGGTTGAGAAGGTGCATGAGACCGATAAAAACGTACTTTTACTGACAAGCACAAGCAGAAATGCACTGAATCTAGTGGCAAAGATCAAGGATTTTAACAACAGGAAAATACATTTTATTCTTATAGGTGAGTTACAGCCCACGCAACAGTACCTTGATCAGAATATTTTGCTAGTCACTAATGACAACCACAAGGTAATAGACTGCTTGCTTAAGAATGGTTTCGACCACCCAGTCATCCGCGATTTCCATAAAACAACAGCTCAGCTAGAGCAGACTTCGCTGAATAGCAGTCGTTTTCGTAACAGCCTTAGGAACTACATGAAGTAAAGCGGCTCTTCATCTTCAGGCAGCATGTACTTCGGCACCAAACGGGGTATCTCTAACATCAAATAAAAGCCAGTCCATCACTGGATGGTCGACAAAGCCCAACCTAAGTCGAAATAATTCGCTATCTTTGAAATTGTGAGCTCTCAGCTTCAAGGTCAGTAGAGTTCAGGTAAAAGAAAAATAAAAAAACTTAAGCACTCTAACATCGAAATCACTTAAAAAATTCCCAAGGCCACACTGTCTAAACAGACAATAATCAGCAGAGAATCAGTAGAAAGGGAAGCGAGAGCAAAAGAATCCTTAAATCGTGAAGAGATAACTAAGCAAGCAAATATTTACACAGCTAAAGGTACAGTAGACAAAAATACAATTAAAGAGAATATAAATCAAGGATTGGTGACTAACAGTTTTAGCGATAGGCCAGTAGATACAAGATATGTATCGAATACGAATGATTCCACAAAATGTTTAATAAATGAAAAAGACAGAGCAAGGGAAGAAGTTAACACTTATAAAAGGTTAGAATCAGTTTAAAAAATAAAAAAAGAATAAATGATGGGTTCTCAGCCTAGGCCGAGCTTAGTCTAGAATGTCAAGAAAGAAGATACGCTAAGAACAGCAGACAGCAATGCTAGTAGCAGCAAAGGCTTGAACAGCAGTTAAGCCTAAATGGCTACACCTTATGTCAAGGCTGAGCCAAGAGTCTAGATTGTGAATTAGCAAAAATCATATGGAGGGCGGGAACTACGCTATCATCACTACCCTTCTAACATTATTCCAGAGATTAGTGCCGAGTATCAAGGCTCTGAGCGAGAATCTATTATGAGGCTATAGCCTTAAATGAGTCATAGAGCTCTTCGAAATATGCTTTCTAATTTCAGCACTAATTAGGCCCATAAGAATTCATCCTAGGCTTCTTTAGGCAGCCATTCCAGACAAGCTATCAATAACTAAAGACAATCGACTGTAATAATTAGTCCTTCTACTAATCGTACTTCCTATGCGTCCCCGACTCATCCTGTTAATAGAAGTTAATCATCCGTTCATGTTAGCAATTATACCTCTCGTATCAGCCAAAGTCCTTCTGGACGCGTCAATATAAGCCCTTCGGCGAATGTCATTCAAATTCCGTCTGCTAATATCATTCAAAGTCCATCTGCCGATGATAGCCGGGATCTTTCACGTCAAAACAACAGCTATATTTCCATAAATCGCATAAACAACAATCTTTCTCCAAATTAAAAAAAGAATGAGCCTTCTATTTATGAAGTAGGCTATGACCAGTGGGCTAGAATTCCTAAATCTCCTAGTTCTGGTCAGACTGACAATATTCGTCATTATGGACAAAGTAAAACTTATGGAAGTTTTAGACAAAACAACACCGAAAATTTAGAATCTAACACTAAAATTTTAAACGAAGGGGTGATAAATGATCAGTCTAAATCCATAAATAAAATACAAATAGACAGACAAAATCCTTCAATATCACCTCAAAGAACATATAGTTACGGATTTAACCGCACCTAAGAAGGCTTTAATTCAAGAAATTACTTTACATCAGCATAGTCAGCAGGAAAGAGACAAGTGTTATAATCAAATCTTGATAAAAATGGTTCTTTGACGTAAGCTAATAAGGCCAAATAGAGACCTTCTTTGGAAACTAAAAATCAACTTACATATCAGAATAGCAGTCAGAAAATATAAAATCGTAGTCCTCCAACTAATATTTAGAATAAGATAACTAGAGTAGCAACAAATGTAGTAAAGATAGGTTCTCTTTAGACAGTAGCAGCTAAGAATATTCCCATTTACACTACGAATGATCAAGCCAACAAGGCTTAGTCTATATATACAAAGACAGGTCAAGCTACCCAACCTAAGTCTAATTTTACAACGACTGGCCTTCACAAAAATGGATAATTCTACCATATTTAAGCAGGTAAGACCGATCATATCAAAAAGCCTGTTGATGAAGCCAATAAGGGTATTTCAGCTAATGCAAAGCAGGGCCTATAAACAGCAAGAACATTTTAACGAACGCAAACGGGCAATCAAGTAATGCAGATTGGTAATAAAGTAAAGCAGATGGATAAGATAGCTGAAACTAGAAACGGAGAGTCACATGCGAGTCCAATATAGAAACTGATGCCCGGCGCTACAGTTCCCTCCTCTCCGAGAGTTCTAGAGTCTAATTCTAAGTTCAATCTGGACGATTATGAAAAGATTCACAGAGACGGAGTGACTATTTATAGAAAGAGAGTAGCAGCTTAACTTCCCCAGGAAAGCAAAATTGACTCTCCGGACAAACAGAATTTTCAAAACAACAGCAAACCAACACTGCAGAACGACAGAAATTCTTCAAGAACTGATCGAAAAACAGCAGAAATCTTAGTTCATAATCAGTAAGGCAGAATCTAATCTTACGGCACGCAACCAAGGGTCATCCCAGTGTCCTACCAAAGCAGAATCACTAGGGAAACTTCAGACCAAACTCCTCGTTTAGAAAAACAAATGCCAACAGATAGTCATTATATGCAGCTTCAGTCCAAAATAAACTTAACAGGCCAACCAAACACCTCACAAGCAGCTCTTTAGATGGCCAAAAACACGACAATTAGTTCAAAAGGTCATCTGGGTAGAAATGTAGGTCAAGCATTCTAAGTTCGAGAGACGGTTCAGCAAATAGGGCATCAGGGTTTATCAGGTCAAGTTTAGAAGAAAGGTCTATTACAGACATTAGTCGTGGGGGAGACAGTGGGTGCTGGTGAGAGAATGAGCAAGGGCGCTGCTGAAAGAGTGAGTTTGAAAAGTACGAAGGTAGCTGATTCAGGAGTAATGCGGATTGGTTCTAGCGATAAGATGAAATTAAACATGCGTGGAGTGGCGAGGAAGGGAAGCGTTACTAACGATAGCAACATGTTTTCAAGAATGTCTTAGCTGCACTCTGACGGCTCCATTTTGAGAAGAAACAATATACGCTTTGGTATACGAGTCAGGGAAAGGGTCTAGCCTTCGATGGCATATTAAAGAACTGGGAATGTTGGTTCAGATAGAACAAGTATAGTGTATGATAGAACAGGCACAATTGACAAAAGCCTGACTAGTGGCATTTACAAGGGGCCCTAGCCTTCTAAGAAAAATCTGGTGAATAGAGTGATATCGGGATAGGAATACATCTAGAAGGAAAAAAGTAAGCTTTTGCATATTGTGACAAAGTTCAACAGTTTTCATTTTCTGATACAGGAAGAATTGGGACACCTGAAAGAGATGATCGGGGCTTACCTGGCTACTCCGAATGATCGCATCTAGTCTTTTGCCGGATCTGAGCAACTTTACTAGTGCATAAGACCTGATCGAGTCGATGGAAAATTCGACGTAGGATTTATCTTTGCCAGCAAAAAGTAACTGAAGCTAATGAGTGTGAGCTTGTTCCCAGAGGACTACTTTATGGTCAGTGTGGAGGGCGATGAAACACTGGAGGTAGACGAAGGTAGCAGAAAGGTACGCATCGGTCAGCTGAAACACTTGCAGGTGGCCCAAAAGCTGATAATTGACAGCAAGCTATATCAGTATGTGGCCTACCGCAACAATCGAAAATAGATAGAGACGTTGGCTGATAAGTTTATGGCCAGTGAATTTATTTTGGAGAAGGTGTAGACTGAGTTCACGAGCGAGATAATTGATTTCTACTACTGCGAACTGCCCCGTCTAACTCGCCTCTACTTATTGTGCTAACCTGAATAACTGCCAGCACTTCTTAAACTACTAGCCATATATCAAGAACTGAACCCACACTTCAGACAGTAAAGCTGCAAGCTAATATGCCTGATCCGAGATATTCTCAAAAACGATCATCTGATCATGTAACACTCTAACGTCACATTCATTTCCAATCCAGAAGACATAAAAAATTATCGAGACATCCTCCGGTATGCTCACCACACTTAGGAAGATGCCTCATCATACCTTCCTCTCGATCATCTCTTCTGCCATCACAAACACAGCGACCTGACCAATAAACTCGTGCACAGCTGTCCTGGGAGGTTCGTGGGCATAACCTATACTCGCCTCAGCTAGGTCTATAAGAAGATGGAAATGCTTAGCAAGCTCAATGAAAGATATGGAGTCAGACATAGGTGCTATTTAGTGCTCCATGAGTCTATCGGTAATGAAAAGGTACCAGTCGAGCAGTTCACTAAAGTTTTCATGCTAGGGAAAATGAAAATAGCCCAAGGAAACATAGTAAGAGTACTCAACCACGAAGAGCTTAGCGAATTTCTAAAAAACTGATTAAATTTATACCGTTACTCTCTTATTTTTCGATTACTTAGATAGTCATCATATACTTACTTAAATAATAAATAGATATGCACTACACTTTATTAGTAACATATTTAGATCCTTTCTTTGAATTATAAAGCCAGAATATTTTGATTCTAAGGCAATTATATATAAAATATTTTAACATCGATTATTCTCGTTACAATAGTTCCTTTAAAATATCTCTTAAGGTATTTGATGCCTCTATAAGCATAGAATATACAAAAAGTCAAGATAAAGTTAATCATAATTAATTTATAAGTTGACTAATGCTAATATCGAGAATAATTAGAACAAGAATAAGCCAAGTATTCGATAAGGCTAAAATATAAATCATCTCTAACCTATGCAACTATAACAAAAAATCTATAATATTAACAACAAACCTATCTTAAAGATGTTAGTCATAAAGCCAGTCACTGACACACTGCTTGCCTCTAAGAAGGGTATCACAAATTGGCTGCGGGATTTTCAGCTTATCAAAAAAAATAGCTTTCGGTTTCAGCAACAGTTCTTCCCCTTTCAAAACTAATCTGCTGCATATAAAGTAGACATGCGAGAGGGTGCTACGTATTGATCCACTAGTAGTTGATAAACTTTGCTTTATCTTTGGGTAAAACTATGCTCTAAAGCACAAGCAGGCCTCTCCAACACAGAGCTAGGATTTAGTAAATCTGTTTAACCAAGAACTTAAAAAGTAAAAATCTGTATTGCCATCTCAAGACAAGAGCTGGGGTAGTGCTTAATAAATCTTTAGATGGCTATAGCAAGTATTTAAGTTTTTGAGCTTATCTAAAGTGGGATTCCTACGCGGAGATCTACACTATAAGACTCTTTTTGAGCTCAACAAGAATATTGAGTTCAAAATAGAGGCGGGGAAAAGTGATAGACAGGGGCTGTTTTACTAAGCTTAGGATTTCAGAGCACTACTACGGGCAGTTACGAACCCGATCGAATTTAGACTACCATAAAAGGGTGTATACGCGAGGCATTTAGAGCTAAAGACTAATCTGTACCAGAGGCAGCTGATTCTGGAATAGTTTTCTAGTCAGCAGTCACTGGACAAGGTCGAAGTCATCGTGGAAGCACTTCTAAAAATAAACAAGGTTCAGGAGGCACAGGTAGTCAATAATTTTATCCTCCGTTGGGTAGAACCCATGATTCTTGCCATCAGGGAGGAACAGAACCGCTGCCTTCTCACTGATCTCAGTCCATCCAGGCGGCTATATGGGCCCTATCTCACTCAACTCAACCCCTAGAAACTAGCCACGATCGCCCTCAACCAGCTGATAGTTGAAACCTTTGCCTCGGTTTACAGACTGGAGCACAGCTAAGTACTTATTTCAAAGGACTACTCGGCTAGCATCAATGAGTACCAATTCATATAAAAATTGATAGCCAGTCTGGAGTCTGAGCTGGCCTATGACCGAGAATAACGCTTATTCAAACAAGCGCAAAGATAATACGATATGATCATAAAGGCCTAAAAATAAAAAAATGATCCCAAGAATACTAAGCACTAACAAAACAATTAATAAACCTATAATAAAAATCATCCTTAGAACATGGATTTTGCTTCTAATTCATATGAAAATGCAAAAACGAAGTAAGATTATCCTTAGAGCATCAAACTCAACAGTAGATAAATGTAAAATTAAAAAGGGAACTAGGAACAATCTTCAAGCATGGATAAAACAATTTTTTCAGGACAAAAGATCAAAGTAAATTAATCCGAAGGTTTGCAATCCACTGAAGAAGGCAAGGGTGATTAGAGAAAAATGTTTTTTACTTCCTAGGCCTTTCAGGCTAAGCTAAAGAGCTGCCCTTTCCAGTACGTGCCGTTGGTGCGTCGTAGATAGTTCCTGATCAATATGAGGAAGCAAATTTCGAGACTGAAGCGTAAGAGTTAGATTGACCAGGCAGTTCGCCGTGAATTGGGTAGTCTAGTGACGAGTCTCATGCGAGGGTTGCTGAAGATTGAAAACGAGTACGGATACCGAGTGCCTTTGCTTGTGCAATAGCACAAACTGATAAACCGTGAGGGTCAGATCAAGCAGGTTTCTATTCTGCGCATAAACTCACAGTTTTTGGTTAGTTTGATGCCTAAGCTTTACAAGACCGAGGATATGTTTCTGCACATGGAGCGGTCAGTGCCCACCCTTATTGAACCTTTGCCTTGGCTAGAGCCGGAGATAGGGGGCTATTATTCGCAGGCCACTTCGGTGATGCGCTACAGCAACTGTCCCACTCAGTAGCGTCTAATAAAGTACAACGATAACTCACGCGTCTTCAAAGTGCTCGACTTCCTTTCATCAACCCCCTGGAAAATAAACCAACGTGTACTGTAAATCGTATAAACTATTTGGCTGTAAGGTGGACAGGCCAACTACATTCCCAAGCGTTATTCCTAGCATATGAATCCTCTCCTGATGAGTCTCAGCTAAGAAAAGAATCCGCAAATACGCGATTAATTATCACGAAAGCTGCAAGCCTTAAGGGATGAGCACTCACTGCGTAGCGACTTTCTGCTCAAACTCAACATCGCGAGGGCATTCAGTAAGCTAGATTGTTTCTACTTTCCTCAAAACCTGGATTTTCGTGGACGAGTTTATCCCATCCCACCTCATTTCAGTCACATCGGCAGCGATCTGCCCCGTGGCCTCTTACTCTTCGCATAAGGCAAACGTCTCGGCAAGGGTGGACTTAGGTAATTAATTATACACTCAGATGGCTTAAGATACACACTGCTAACCTCATGGGTCTTGACAAAAAGTCTATCTAATAGAAATTGGTCTTCATTGAAGCCAATAAGTAACTTATTGACACTCTGGCCAAGGATCCTCTCAAACATAGACAGTGGATGCAATATGAGGACTGTTGGCAGGCCATTTCTAGCATAATGGACCTGGCTGAAGCTTTAAAACTGGAAGATCCTGAGGACTATGTTTCCTATCTGCATTTACACCAAGATGGCAGCTGCAACGGATTACAACACTATGCAGCACTCGGCCGTGATATTTAGGGAGCCTATCAGGTGAATCTAGGACCAGGCGAGCGGCCAAGCGATGTGTATACGCATGTGTCTAAGATGGTGATAAGCATGATAGAGAAGGACATCGATTCAGGTAACGCTAAGAACATAGAGCTGGTCAAAAAACTGCCAGATAACATAAAGCGCAAGACGATTAAGCAGACCGTGATGACGAGCGTGTATGGGGTGACGTTTATAGGTGCAAGAAAGCAGATTTAAAAGCAGATTAAGAACCAGAATTTTTTGAATGAAGAAGAAACGTACCAGGCTAGCATCTATATTGCTAAGCTAACGCTACAAGCAATCAGCAATTTGTTTAATGGTGCACAAAATATCAAATAGTGGTTTAGAGAGTGTGCACGTATCATTGGTAGGACTTAAAACCCGGTGGGATGGATTTCGCCCCTAGGATTACCTATTGTTCAACCCTACATCAAGGAGGAAGCACTCTACAAACCTGGTAGCATCGACATTAAAGAACTCGACAGCGTA
>Ga0169931_10010468_pt1 | contig 13220 bp, 16 predicted proteins | sample Kivu_15m_20L_FD_129675 | JGI IMG/M metagenome (GOLD analysis project Ga0169931, IMG submission 129675) | Freshwater microbial communities from Lake Kivu, Western Province, Rwanda to study Microbial Dark Matter (Phase II) - Kivu_15m_20L... | ecosystem: Environmental > Aquatic > Freshwater > Lake...
CATAGCGGCCACAGCTCAAGGTCCTTTTCCGGCATCAGTGCCCGAAACGGCTCAGCGAGCTTCGGGTCGTAGTGCATGCGCCAGCTGCCGTCGTCGTTGCGGCGCACCACCACCTCGGTGAGGAATCGCCACTCGGCGTCGCTGTGCGGTCCGAAGGTGGCGCTGACGGCGCGCACGTACTGCTCGGCGGCCTCCAGCGTTGGAAACGCCGGCGCGACGCCAACGTAGGTCGCGATCCGTTCCAGCGAGACCTTGCTGACCACCGGTCCGCCGTCGTTGATGACGAACCGCTGGATGGGCGTGTTCGCCTGCGCGGCGAGAGCCATGCCGATCAGGCCGCCCATGGAGGTGCCCACCCAGTGCACGGTCTCCACGTCCAGCTGCGCGATCAAAGTCACCATGTCGGACAGGTATTGCGGCAGCTGGTAGAGCATCGGGTCACCCAGCCAGTCCGAGCCGCCGCGTCCCGCGACATCCGGGCACACCACCCGGTAGCGATCCTGCATCGCGGCGGCGAGTGCGTCGAAATCCCGTGCGCAGCGCGTCAGGCCATGGACGCAGACCAGCACCCGCTCGTTCCGCGGATCGCCCCACTCCTGGTACGCAATCCGGTGCAAGCCCCTGGACGAGGCGCATTGCACGAAGCGTTGCCGGGAAGCTGCCGTCATGCAGGATTCCTTTCACCCCGCCATCTGTCGACCATGCAGCCGTTCTCGATCGCGGCGCCGCCGGCATCGGCCTCGCGCTGCCACTGCACCTCGATGCGCATTTCCGGGAACTCGGTGCTCGCCTCGACAAAGCTCGGAAACGGGATGCCGTTGTGGACCGAGAAGCGGTACTCGAGCGCGCCCTCCGCATGGTGCTCGGTATAGGGATCGCAATCCGGATCGCGCACCAGCAGCCAGCGGATGCATTCGCGGAAATCCTCGAAGCGCCCGACGCTGCCAGTGACGCGAACCGTGGCAATGTAGCCTTCCGGCATCAGGCCCCGTACTTGAACGACAGCGACAACCGGGTACGGAACTGCACCACCTTGCCGTTCTCCACTTTCACGTCCAGCTTGGTCACTTCGGCAATGCGCAGGTCGCGCAGCGATTTCGAGGCGGTCTTCACCGCGCTGCGCGCCGCGTCCTCCCACGATTCCGTGCTGGTGCCGATGACGTCGGTGACGCGATACACCGCATTGCTGCCTTTCTTGGCCATGATTCCTCCTCTTGGAGAGTTGGGAACATTGGACAGGTCCTGCGGGGCCATTATGGCCCTAGCGCGGCGCGCTGTGCCAGTACCGCCGCTGGCGCTCGCGTTCACCCTCGATCTCCAGTCCCTTCTCCAGGAAACGCGCCATCACCGCGCCCTCCAGGTCGGTGCGGCGCAGCACCACCCCTGCGGCGGCATAGCGTCCGACCATGTCCTCGGCCGGGTGGCCGAAGCGGTTGCGGTAACCCGCGGGGACCACCGCCACGCGAGGCGAGACCGCGGCGATGAATTCCGCACTCGATGAGGTCCGGCTGCCGTGATGCGGAACCAGCAGCACATCGGCGCGCAGCGCGCCGGCATTGCGCTGGAGCAACGCCGACTCGGCCTCGCGTTCGATGTCCCCGGTGAGCAGCACCGCGCCGCTGCGTGCCGTCACTTTCAAAACGCAACTCAGGTTGTTGGACCGCCGTGCTTGCGCCCCAGTGGCCGGGTGCAGCATCTCGAAGCGCACCTCATCCCATTGCCAGGCGTGGCCCGCGACGCAGGGCTGCCCCGGCGCCAGCGCATGCAGCGGGCTCGAGGCGGGCAGCGACGAAAACACCCGGTCTACCTCCAGTGCCTGCAGCACAGAGCCGGCACCGCCGGAATGGTCAATGTCGTTGTGCGTGATCACCATTGCGTCCAGCCGGGACACGCCGACCGCGCGAAGGTAGGGCAGGATGATGCGCTCGCCGCCGTCTGACTCGGTGCCGAATGCCAGGCCGGCGTCATACAGCAACGCGCGGTTGGCCGTGCGCACCAGCACCGCCAGGCCCTGGCCTGCGTCGAGGGTCACCATCCACGCTTCGCCCGCGGCCGGCGTCGCGGCCGGCCAGGCAAATGCCGGCGTCATGAGTGCCAGCCCGGTCACGCGCCAGGGCACGCCGCGCGGCGCGACCAGCCAGATCGTCCCAGCGGTCGCGGCAACCAGGCTCCACCATGGCGGCGCGGGCTGCTGCCACAGCGCGAGCGGCAACGATGCACACCACTCCAGGAACTGCAGCAGCCATTGCACGAGCCAGGCGGCGAGCAGCAACAGCGCATCCAGGGGCAGCACCGCGGCGGCAAGCCCGAGCGGCGTGACGACGACGGACACCACCGGGATCGCGATGGCGTTCGCAAGCGGCCCAACCAGCGACACTTGCGAGAACAGGAACAGCGCGGCCGGCGCAAGACCCACGGTGATGGCCCATTGGATCCGGGCCCACTGCAGGACCAGCGGCTCATCTCGCCGCACAGCGACACCGACCAGGAAAATGAGCGCCACCGCGCCGAAGGACAGCCAGAAACCGGCCGAGAGCCCGGCCCAGGGATCGAACAGCAGCACCACCGCGAGCGCCAGCGCGAGCGTTCGCGCGGGCGAGACGATCCGGCCAGCCCACAACGCGAGCGCCACCACCGCCACCATCCAGAGCGTGCGCTAGGCCGGCACCGCGAAACCGGCCAGGAGCGCGTAGCCCAGTGCACCCGCGATCGCCCCCACCGCGCCTGCCTTGCGCGCCGGCTCGGCAAGGGCCCGGCGTGGGACGCGACGCCAAAGCGCCGCCACCAGCCAGGCGAGCAGGCCGGACACCATGGTCACATGCAGGCCGGAGATGCTCATCAGGTGCGTGACGCCGGTGGCATTGAACAGGCGCCATTCCTCGTTGGAAATGGCGCGCTGGTCCCCGACCGCGAGCGCGGCGAGGATCCCGGCGGCCGGGGTCTCGCCCAGCGTCCGCCGGAATCGATCGCACACCGCCTCGCGCGCCTGTTCGATGCGATCCATCGGGCTGTTGCGCCAGCCCATTCGCAGCGGTGGCGTCGCCTTCGCGCCGGCCCTGACGTAGCCCGTAGCGCCGATGCCGCGCTCCAGCAGCCACGCCTCGTAGTCGAAGGCGTGGGGATTGAAGTGCCCATGCGGCCGCTTCAGGCGCAACGTGAAGCGCCAGCGCTCGCCCGGGCGTGGCGGCTCGACCAGCACGGCGGACTGATCCTGCGCAAACGCAGTCCGGTACCAGGAGAGCATCACGCGCGACGGCAATTTTCGCGACGAGGATTCAACCTCGAGGGCGAAGCGCAGGCTGCGCTCGCCTGCGGCAGGCAGCCCCGCGATCACACCCACCGCCTCCACGTCCATGCCTTCCAGTTCTGGGTCGAGGCGATCGGCGAGCCGCAGATGGGCGAAGCCCAGCGCCCAGCAAAAGCCCAGGACCGCGGCGAGCGGAATCGCCGTGATGCGAAATCGCCACGTGACCGCGATCGCCAGCGGCGCGGCCCAGAGCCACCCGCCCGCGGGCAGCTCCGGCAGCACCTGCAACGCCAGCACGCCGACGACGAAACTGATCAGGGCGGCAGTCATCTAAAATGCAACGCGCGAGCGGACCGTTCGCTGACGTGCCAACGTGCCGACCCGCCACCACACCCTCGATGAAGAAACTTTTCCGCAAGCACCTGCCCGACGCCGAGTCCGTGCGCGCCAACCGGCTGGTGGCCATGTTCGGGACGCTGCTCAGCCACCCGAACCTGTGGCACCTGAACCGGGATTCGGTCGCCGGCGCGGTGGCGATCGGCCTGTTTTCCGGGCTGGTGCCGGGCCCGCTGCAGATGCTCACCGCGCTGCTGCTCGCGATCCCGCTCAAGCGCAACCTGCCGGTGGCGCTGCTGATGACGCTGTACACCAATCCGTTCACCATCGTGCCGCTGTACCTGCTCGCGTACGGCTATGGCAGCCTGCTGCTGGGCCTGAACCACGTGCCGCCGACGCAGGAGCCTTTCGTCATGGACTGGGCCGACTGGGTCGGCTCGTTCCACGCGCTGGCGGACTGGGCCGCGGCGCTGGGCAAGCCGCTGTTGATCGGGCTGGTGGCGCTCGCGCTCACGCTGGCGGCGCTGGGCTACGCCGCGGTGCAGTTGGGTTGGCGCATCTACGTGCGACTGGCATGGCGCGCGCGCCAGCGCCGCCGCAACGGACGGGCATAGGACCATGGACCCGTTGAACCACGCGGACTTTGTCGCCGGCTACCGTTCCGGCAACCTGATGCTGCACGTGGATCGCAAGGCGGCGGCACGCTTCGTCTCCGGCCGCATGCTGCTGCCCTTCATCCTGCTGCCGGTATTCGGGCTGGCAGTGGGCATTACCCTAGCGGGATGGTTCATCGCCGGGATGGCGATCTTCCTCACCGGCTTCCTGTTCCGCTGGTTAGTGCGCTCCAGCAGCCACGGCTTCGTGCTGACGCAGTCGCTGTACAGCGCGGCGTTCTACCGCGACGCACTCGCCGCCGGGGTGATCAGGCTTGAATCGCCCCCGAATTCGCACCGGGAAACAGGCGACCCTCCCGCAACTCCATGACGCGGCCGGCGCGCGCCGCGATCGCGGCGTCGTGGGTCACGATCACGAACGCGGTGCCGCGCGCTTCCGACAGGCGCACCATGGCGTCGAACACCTCGTCGGCGGTGCGGCTGTCCAGGTTGCCCGTGGGTTCGTCCGCTAGCACGCAGGCGGGCTCCGTCACCAGCGCGCGCGCGAAGGCGCAGCGCTGGCGCTCGCCGCCCGAGAGCTCGCCCGGCTGATGCTGCAGGCGCGCTCCGAGTCCCACCTCGCCCAGGATCTTCGCCGCGCGGCCCAACGCCTCGTCGCGCGCCATGCGCCGGATGAGCAGCGGCATCGCGACGTTCTCGGCCGCGCTGAACTCCGGCAGCAGGTGGTGAAACTGGTAGATGAAGCCCAGGGTCGCGTTGCGCACGCGGCCGCGCTCGGCCTCGCCCATGGCGGAGAGCTCCCGCCCCTGCACGAATACCCTGCCCGCGGTGGGCGCATCCAGTCCGCCCAGCAGGTGCAGTAGCGTGGACTTGCCCGAGCCTGACTTGCCCGTGATCGCGACGCGCTCGCCGGCGCGCACCTCGAAATCCACGCCTTCGAGCACCTTCACCGGCGCCGGACCCTGGTAGGTTTTCGCCAGGCCCGCGCAGGACACCACCGGCGCCGCCGCCTCACTCATAGCGCAGCGCCTCGGCCGGGTTGATGCGCGAGGCGCGCCAGCTCGGATACAGCGTGGCGAGGAAAGACAGCCCGAACGACACAAGTGCCACGGTCGTCACATCGCGCAGCTGCACGTCCGAGGGCAGGTCCGAAATGTAGTAGACGTCCTTGGCGAGGAACTTGAAGCCGAGCAGGTTTTCGATGAACGGCACCACCACGTCGACTTTCCAGCCCAGCAGCACCCCGCCCACGACGCCCGCCACCATGCCGATCAGGCCGATCAACGTGCCCTGCACCATGAAGATCTGCACGATCGAGGCTGGCGAAGCCCCCAGCGTCCTCAGGATCGCGATGTCGGACTGCTTGTCCGTCACCAGCATCACCAGCGTGGAGACGATGTTGAACGCCGCCACCGCGACGATGAGCGTCAGGATGATGGACATCATGCGCTTCTCGATCTCCACCGCGCGGAAGTAGTTGGCGTGGCTGCGCGTCCAGTCGGTGGCGAAGGTATCCGGGCCCAGGCTCCCGCGCAGGCCGGCGGCCACCGCGCGCGCCTCGAACAGGTCGCGCAGTTTCAGACGCACGCCGGAGACCGCATCGCCCATCTGGTACAGCCGCTGCGCGTCCTCCAGGTGCACCAGCGCAAGCCCGGCGTCGTACTCGTGCATGCCGACCTCGAACACGCCCACCACGGTGAACCGCTTCAGGCGCGGGATCAGGCCCGCCGGGGTCACCTGGCCCTGCGGCGCGATCAGCACCACCTTGTCGCCGGGCAGCGCGCGCAGGTTGCGCGCCATGTCGACTCCCAGAACGATGCCGAACTCCCCTGCCTTCAGCGCATCGAGTTTCCCCGAGCGCATTTGCCGGCCGATGTCGGCCACCCTGTCCTCGGCTTCGGGCAGCACGCCGCGCACGATCGTGCCGCGTACCGCGTCGCCGCTGGAGAGCAGGCCCTGCGCATTGACAAAGGGCGCCGCCGCCTCCACGCGCGCATCCTTGAGCGAGGCCGCCGCCACGGCAGCCCAGTCGGCCAGCTTCCCGCCCGGCCCCGATATCTGCACGTGCGAGGCCACGCCGAGGATGCGCGCCCGTACCTCCTTCTGGAAGCCGTTCATCACTGACAGCACCACGATCAGCGCCGCGACCCCGAGGGCGATGCCCGCCATCGAGATCAGGGAAATGAAGCTGATGAAGTGATTGCGGCGCTTGGCGCGGGTGTAGCGCAGGCCGACGAGCAACTCGTAACGCACGCGGGGAGGATACTCGATACTACAATCCACTGCATGGAACCGGTCCCGGCCGCGCTGCTGCGAGGATTGCTTGGACGCGAGCGCGTCGCCCATCTCGCCACGCTGCGCCAAGGCGCGCCTATGGCCTCGATGACCCTCTACCTTCCCGCGCCCGACTTTTCCGCTTTCCACGTCCACGTCAGCCGCCTTGCCTGGCACACGCAGGACATGGCCGCCGACCCGCGCGTGGCGCTGTCCGTCGCCGAGACCGACGACGCTCGCGCAGATCCGTTCACGCTGATGCGCGTGACCATCCGCGGCGAGGCGCTCCAGCTGCCGAACGAAGGGGCAGGCTTCGAGGCACTCAAGCCCGCCTGGCTTGCGCGCTTCCCTGAACAGGCGATCAACTTCGAGCTGGCCGATTTCTCGTTCTGGCGCATCGCGCCGCGCGACGCGCGCTTCGTCGCCGGCTTCGGGCGCATCCACAATCTTTCCGCTGCAGACCTGATGGAGGCATCGCATGGATGAACCGCACCGGCCTCGCCTTCCGCTCGGCCTGGTCGCGCTCGATACGGCCGGATCGCTGACGCTGCTGGCCGGGCAAGCATGATCGAACTCCTGCTCGCGCAGGCGCTCAGCGCCGTTCCCGCCGCTGAATGTCCGGTGGCGCTGGAGCGGCGCGTGGAATCGCACCCAATCCTGCGCCTGCGCCCGCCTGCCCGATCGGCTATCCGTCCACCCACGGCGCGGTGCGCGCCGCGTTGTCGCAGGATGCCGGCGCGGCGGAGGTCAGCGTTGCTTTCGGCCGCCTCGCCGACTACCCCTGGCTCTCCAACCTGCTCTCGCGCCGGGCAAGCAGTTCGCGCGTGTGGGACCTGCGGGCCGGTCGCGCGCAAGGCGAGACAGACAACAGCTACGTCGCCAACAGCCTGCGGCACATGCCGGAGTTCACCGCGCTGTTCAACCGTTGGCGGGTTCTCGGCGTCACGGTGGAAAAGGCGCTGGTGAAGCCGGCCGCGCAAATCAACCTTGCGCAGGGCGCGCCGGTGGCGGCGGATGCCCTGCTCCCCTGGGACGCCATCGTCTGGGTGAGGTTGGCGCGGCCATGAACACATGAAGGTTCTCGGGGTCGATTTCACCTCGGCACCGGGACCACGCAAAGCGATCACGGTGGCGCGCTGTGAACCGCTGGGCGCGACCTTGCGCCTGCTCGCGATCGACGAGTTGCGCGATTTCGACGCTTTCGAAGCGTTGCTGCGCGAGCCAGGACCGTGGATCGGCGGATTCGATTTTCCATTCGGCCTGCCGGGGCAGATGGTGCGCGACCTGGATTGGCCGCAGAACTGGGCAAAGCTAGTCGGATTCTGCGCCGCGCTCTCCCGGAAGGAATGGCGCGGCATTCTCGACGGCTACCGCGCGACGCGGCCCGCGGGCCGCAAGTACGCGCATCGCGCCACCGACCTTCCGGCCGGCTCGTCCAGTCCGATGAAGCTGGTGAACCCGCCGGTGGCGCTGATGTTCCATGAAGGCGCGCCGCGGCTGGCCGAGGCAGGTGTCCATGTCCCCGCCCTCATGGCGGGGGACCGCAGGCGCATCGCGCTCGAGGCCTATCCCGGGCTGCGCGCGCGTTCGATCGTGGGGCGCGAGTCCTACAAGAGCGACACCCCTCGGAAGCAGACGAAAGCGCGGCGCGCCGTGCGACAGCGCATCGTCGATGCGCTCCCGGTCGTCGCGGCGCCGGGCTTGAAGCGGCAACTGGTGGAGGACGGCAGCGGCGACGCACTCGACGCGGTGCTCTGCGCGGTGCAGGCCGCGGGCGCGGCACGCAGGCGCAACTTCGGCCTGCCCGCGAAGGTCCCGTCCTGCGAGGGCTGGATCATCTCAGCGTAGAATCCGGGCCCTTTTCGCCATGATGCTGTTCTTCAAAGGCCTCGCCTTCGGCTTTGTCCTTGCCGCCACCGTGGGCCCGATGTGGGTGCTGTGCCTGCGCCGCACCCTTGCGCACGGCGCCGTCGCCGGCCTCGCCTCGGGGATGGGCATCGCCACTGCCGACGCGATCTACGGCGCAGTGGCCGCGTTCGGCATGACTGCCGTCTCCGCTTTCCTGATGCAACACCAGTACGGGATCAGCCTCGCCGGGGCGGTGTTCCTGCTCTGGCTGGGGTTCAAGACGCTGCTCGCGGAACCACCGGCGCTCGCGGCGCCGGGCGAGGGGGAGCAGGCCGGATCGAATGCCGCCGCCTTCCTGTCGACGCTTGGCCTGACCCTCGCCAATCCGCCCACCATTCTCGCCTTCGCCGCCATCTTCGCGGGTCTCGGCCTGACCTCGGACGCGGACTACGCCGCGGCGACGCTGATCGTATTGGGCGTGTTTCTCGGCTCGGCTGCCTGGTGGATCGTCCTCGCCGCCGGCGCCAACTGGCTGCGTGGGCGCATGAGCGCACGCTTCCTGCGTGGCATCAACATCGTCTCGGGCGTGTTCATCCTCGCCTTCGCCGCCCGGCAGGCCGGACAGCTTCTCTGATCGCGCCCGCGGCGCTATAGTACCGCACTGAACGGATATCCACCGGAGCCCCCATGCGTTTCCTGCTCGCCTTCGCCTTCGCCCTCGCCGCCGGCTCCACGCTGGCCCAGTACCCCAATCGCCCGATCAAGCTGATCGTGCCCTTCCCGCCCGCCGGCGCCACCGACATCGTCGGCCGCATCGTGGCGCAGAAGCTGGGCGAGCGCCTCGGCCAGTCGGTGGTAGTCGAGAACAAGCCCGGGGCCGGCGGCTCCATCGGCTCGGACATCATCGCCAAGAGCGCGCCCGACGGCTACACGCTGCTGATGGCGACCTCGAGCACGCATTCCATCGGTCCGTCGCTGCAGAAGCTGCCCTATGACCCGATCAAGGACTTCGCCGCGATCACCCACGTCGCCAACGTGCCCAACGTGCTGGTGGTGAGCCCGACGCTGCCGGTAAAGGATGTGAAGGAATTCGTCGCCCTGGCGAAGTCGAAGCCCGGCCAGCTCAATTTCGCCTCCAGCGGAGTCGGGACCATCGTCCATCTCAACGGCGAGCTGTTCAAGATGATCACCGGCATCGACCTGCAGCATATTCCCTACAAGGGGACGGCGCTGTCCATACCGGACGTGGCCAACGGCAACATCGCGATGCTGTTCGACAGCCTGGCGAGCGTGATGCCGCACGTGCGCTCCAACAAGGTCAAGCCGATCGCCGTCAACGCGCCGGGACGCTCGCCGCTCTTGCCCGAGGTGCCGACCTTCGCCGAAATCGGCATGACCGAGTACGACACCTACACCTGGTTCGGCATGTTTGCACCGGCGGGAACGCCGCCCGCAATCGTCACCCGGGTGCAGGCCGAGGTGGTGGCCGCGCTCTCGGCGCCGGACCTGCGCGAGCGCTTCTCGCAGGTCGGCGCGGAAGCGGTCGGCAGCACGCCGCAGCAGTTCACCGCCCGCGTCCTGGCGGACACCGCGAAGTGGGCACGCGTCATCAAGGCCGCGAACGTGCAGTTGCAATAGGCGCCGCGCCCGAGCCGTGATGCTGCTGGAGGCGCCGCTCGCCATCGTCGACCTGGAGACCACCGGCGCGCATTCGTCCTGGGATCGCGTCACCGAGATCGCGGTGGTGGAGGTGGACGACGGCCGGATCAGCTCGGAGTGGTCTACGCTGGTCAATCCGGGCACCAGCATCCCTCCCGCGATCCAAGCGCTGACCGGCATCACCAACGACATGGTGGCCGACGCGCCGGCATTCGAAGACCTCGCCGCGTCGCTCTACGAGCGGCTCGAGGGGCGCGTGTTCGTGGCGCACAACGCGCGCTTCGACTACGGCTTCCTGCGCCAGGAGTTCGAGCGCGCAGGCCTGAAGTTCCAGGCGCGCACCCTGTGCACGGTGAAACTGTCGCGGCGCCTGTATCCGCAGCACCCGCGCCACAACCTGGACAGCCTGATCACGCGCCACAACCTCCCCTGCAGCGCGCGCCACCGCGCCATGGGAGACGCGCAAGCGGTTTGGCAGTTCCTGCGCGTAGCCGCCCAGGAGCGCGGCGCCGATGCAGTGCTCGAGGCAGCCAAGGCGGTGTCGAAGCTGCCGGCGCTGCCGCCGCACATTGCGCGCGACATGGTGGACGCCATTCCCGAAGCCCCGGGGGTTTACCTGTTCTACGGCGAGGGCGACACGCCGCTCTACGTAGGCAAGAGCATCAAGATGCGCAGCCGGGTGCTGTCGCATTTCTCTGCCGACCTGCGCTCGGCCAGGGAGATGCAGCTGTCACGCGAGGTGCGCCGCATCGAATGGCGCCGCACCTGCGGGGAACTCGGGGCACTGCTGCTGGAGTCCAGGCTGGTGAAGGACCTGCTGCCGGTGTTCAACCGCCAGTTGCGGCACGCGGGCGACCTGTGCGGCTTCGTGCTCCTGCCGCAGGGCCTGCGCCTTGCGCGTGGCGATGAGATCGACGCCGAGACCGTCGGCGAACTGCACGGCGTGTTCCGCACCAGGCGCGCGGCCATGGAGGCGCTGCGCGGCATCGCGGATGAAAACGGGCTGTGCCTGCAGGCGCTCGGCGTCGAGCGCGGGAAAGTAGGCTCGGGCGCGGGCAGCGGTGCGTGCTTCCGCCATCAGATCCGGCGCTGCGCCGGCCTGTGCGCCGGCAAGGACAGCCTGGCTGCGCACCAGGGCCGGCTCGCGGCGGCGCTCGGGCGCCTGAAGCGCGTTGCCTGGCCCTGGCGCGGACCGGTCGGCGTCATCGAGCACGACCGCGAGCGCGACGCGACCGACGTCCACGTCATCCACCAGTGGTGCTGGCTGGGGACCGCGAAGGACGACACCGAAGTCGCGGAGTTGCTCCAGGGCTTGCGCCGGCCGCGCTTCGACCTTGACCAGTACCGGCTCCTGTCCCGCCATCTGGCCGGGAGCAAGGCGAACGGCCGGGCGCGTGTCGTAGAGCTCGGTTGATGCACATCGAGATTGTCGCGCCCGCCCTGCTCGCGTTGCAGGGTGCATCCCGCCACCCGGCGCTGGAACTGCTGCTTGCGCGCGGGCGCCGGACGCAGCACGACCCGGCCGACCTGGCACGCTGGCTCGCGCGCGAGTTTGGCTTGGGCGGGGAATCCCTGCCCGCGGGCGCGCTCACCGCGCTCTCCGGCGGCCTGGAGCCGGGCGAAGACAGCTGGCTGCGCGCAGACCCGGTGCACCTGCGCCTGCAACGCGATGACATGATCCTCATCCCGGCCGCGGGTTTCGACCTGACCCAGGCGGAGACGGAGGCGCTCGCAGAGTCGGTCAACCGGCATTTCGCCGCGTCGTTCAGCGTGCACGTCGTCTCGCCTGGGGCCTGGGCACTGCGCGCGAAGACCGATGCCGCCATCGAAGGACGCGCGCCGCTCGACCTCGCCGGCCTGGACGTCAACGCGAACCTGCCCACTGGCACGGGCGCGGCGCGCTGGCACGCAACGCTCAATGAAGTGCAGATGCTGCTGCACGAGCATGCGGTGAATGAAAATCGGCAGGTACCGCTCAATAGCCTCTGGTTCTGGGGCGCCGGCCGCCTGCCTCAGAAAGCCGAGGGCCCCTGGCAATCCGTGACCGCGGACGATCCGGTTGCGCTGGGCCTGGCGAAGCTGGCGGCGATGCGCCACCGCGCGCTGCCCTCCGGCGCGGGGCCATGGCTCGAGCGCCTACCTGACGCCGGCCGGCATCTGGTGGTGCTCGACGCCCTGGCCGCGGCTGCGGCACTGCACAACGGCGAGGCTCATGCCGCGCGCCTCGGTACGATGGAGGCAGACTGGTTTGCGCCGCTGCTCGCGGCGCTAAGGTCCGGGCAAGCCGGCATGATCACCCTTCACCTGCCGGAGGCCGGGCTATCCATCGAGACCGTGCGTGGCGACTTGCGCCGTTTCTGGCGCCGGGCGCGCCCGGTCTCGGCTTACGCGCCGGGCGCGGCATGAACATCACGGAGCGCCGCGCGCCCGCCGCCGCCCGCGAAAAGCTGGAGCAGGCCGGACTGCACCCGCTGCTCGCCCGCCTGTACGCCGCGCGCCGTATCGGTTCCGTCGCGGAGACCACGAACGACATCGTCAATCTGCTGCCACCGGCGCAACTGCTTCACTGCGAGCGCGCCGCCGTGCTGCTGGCCGACGCCATCGCCGCCGGCAAGCGCCTGCTCATCGTCGCCGACTACGACGCCGACGGCGCCACCGCCTGCGCCGTCGGCGTGCGCGCGCTGCGCCTGATGGGCGCGACCGTGGACTACATCGTCCCGGATCGCGTCGCGCTGGGCTACGGCCTGTCGCCGGAGCTGGTGGACCTCGCCGCCGAACGCGGCCCCGACCTGCTCATCACGGTGGACAACGGAATCGCCAGCCTCGAGGGCGTGGCGCGGGCGCGGAAACTGGGCATTGGCACGCTGATCACCGACCATCACCTGCCGGGGGACGCGCTGCCGGAGGCCGAGTGCATCGTGAACCCGAACCAGCCCGGCTGCCCGTTTCCATCCAAGTCCATTGCCGGCGTGGGCGTGATGTTCTACGTCATGCTTGCGCTGCGCGCGGAACTGAGGAAGCGCGGCAAGTTCGCCGCTGGGCAGGAGCCCAACCTGGCCGCGCTCACCGACCTGGTCGCGCTGGGGACCGTCGCCGACGTGGTGCCGCTGGACGCCAATAACCGCATCCTGGTCGCACAGGGCCTCAAGCGCCTGCGCGCCGGCGGCGCCAAGGCGGGCATTGCCGCACTGATGACCGCCGGCGGCCGCGATATCGCTCGCGCAAGCTGCTTCGATCTCGGC
>Ga0169931_10010470_pt1 | contig 13219 bp, 9 predicted proteins | sample Kivu_15m_20L_FD_129675 | JGI IMG/M metagenome (GOLD analysis project Ga0169931, IMG submission 129675) | Freshwater microbial communities from Lake Kivu, Western Province, Rwanda to study Microbial Dark Matter (Phase II) - Kivu_15m_20L... | ecosystem: Environmental > Aquatic > Freshwater > Lake ...
TCCTACTGTAGGCACCTACCTTACTTATGTACAAGAAGCAGTCGGAAGCTCCATAGTGGAAACAACTGGTACAGTCCTACCTACCGTAATAGTGGAATCTCTGACTCGATCCCCTCCACATCTGCTACTTATGTAAACAGCTGGACCGGGTGCCAACCGACATCAATAATAAAGAAAACCCATACAGTATGCCATTCATTCATGGATCTGATATGATGAATAAACATCTCTACTGAAAGATTGATCCATCAAACAAATATTCGACAAACAGTATCCCTTCCACTGCTTGTATGAATGCGATGAATAATATTGCCACAAGAACAAGTACTTCTTCTACGTCGTCTTCTTCTTCAACGACAACGGAGACTCGGAGAGGAGGATTTCTGTCGTCCTTTCATAAAATAACAAGAAATAATAAACGACAGGAAAGTGTGAATAAAAATAATCCAACGAAACAGAAGACTTCTTCATTGGCTATAGTGTCTTCTTCCTCCGTAGGATCAACAGTAGCTGCAGTATCTTGTGCACCAAACTCTTCATTGACACAGCAACGACAGGACAAAGCAACGACTGTACAACAATTGCAACAGAATTCTTGTAACAGCAAGAATGTCAATAGTAGTAGTAAATCTACGGATTCGTATACTCTTTTACTTGAATCATTAATTGATTCTGTCCTTTCCATGATACATCCTACTACGGATACGCCTTCCTCTTGTCCTCCTCCTTCATCATCAACACCGACACCCAGCATACGTCGATCCTCGTTGACACCTTCAACAGTAACATGGGAGAAAGATATGTTCCATGAGAGTAAACGCAATATGAATACTGTTTCTACTACCCTCGGTACTACGAAGAATTATCACAGGAGTATGTCTACATCCTCATCCTCAACCATGACAACATCCATGTCATCCTCCACTTCGTCCTCCTCGACTTCTTCCTCGTCTCTTTTGTTCAGTACTTGGACACGTACGGATATTTTACAATTTCTTACATCCTTTCCTATACGTTATACGTTACATGTGCAGTACAATCCAACGGATATTGTATTACACATGTCTTTATATGAAGATGTTAAAATTCACGGTCCATGTTATGCTTCTATACATGTATCCACGGATGTTGACTCTGCAACGTCATCATCCTTTGGGACTTGTTGTATGTTAGATTCTAGCCGGTCAACGAATCTCAATCATAATCCCAGTGAATTATCATCTGCATGTATGAACAATAATACGGTCCATAACAACACTCCATATGGTAGTCATAATGATGATGTAAAGAGGAAAATGAAACATATCAAGGCATTTACTATACTTTCTCCACATATGACAGGTCTTTTAGAATTTATTATAAGTTTATGGGAAGCTAGTGGGAGTGATATCTTCGATTGTAATATTTTAGTTTCTAAAGAATCCATGGTTTTGGTACGTATCGTATATATATATATATATTAATTCTTTAAAAGGAGATTCATAATGACTCATGTCTCTTAATATGTTCTCTCTTGTTTGTTTATCACTGTCATGAGAAGATTCAAGCTATTGTCCTTATCAAGGGTGGTTTCAAAGTAGATTCATTGCAAAATCAAATTAATAACTTTCTACGAATTTGTGGAGGTTTATTACCGGAAAAAAACTTTTCAGGTCCAACAATATCCACACGATTTGGATCACCAGATCCATCGACAGTACCGATAACACATCTTCATCCATTGTATCAACGGAATCAGGTGATTATGGATGAAATGAATGTAGGATATCAATTTTTTGATCCTTATGATCATCCGCCTATTCACCCTACTTCTTCCACGAATGATGGTCATGTAGAGTCCGATCGCCCTGATCAAGCAAGGAAGAAGAGATTGAATGATGCATATTTAAAAACACCTACTTTACTTTATGAGTTGATAGGTCTTCGAGGATATGTGAATGATAATCATCCACCGCATAGTAACGGGTGCCATGAAGAGATGAAGAAGCCCTCCGAGGCTATAGATCCTGGTAGTAAACGCTCCATGAGTCTTGGTGGGGGTAGTTGTAGTGATCATTCCGTCGGAGGAGGTCGAAGAAAGCTAGTTAGTCGTAGCGCTTCTGTAGATTTAGATCAATCTGTCTCGACGAAAGCATCCTATCATTTCTTCGTTCGGAATAATATTGATTCCCTCCCACGTATTATGGTCACTGCGACGATAAAGGCATCTCTGTCTAATCGTGTTTATCAAGGCTATTTGATTAGAGAAGGCGAGGACACCGTCATAGATAGCTTCCAAGGGGATAAGTCATTGTTTGAGCATCAACCAGGTTTATTAGCCATTAAGGTCGCTCATTTAAGCAAGGATATCGATTGCACTAAAACCCTTGAGGATCTAGTTCTTGAAGGAGATATAGCTATGACTCTTGACCATATTAATCTGTGCAAGCTGGTTACGCAGTATCGTTCACCGCAAATTGTTCTTTTGGCATATGAGTATTGTTCAAAAGGATCCTTGTGCTCCATCATCCGTGATGATACTAAAACGTATGATTATTTACCTCTTGCATTGGATATTGCGCAAGGCATGGCCTACCTTCACTCCAAAGGAATTATCCATCGCGATTTGAAGCCATCTAACATTTTTGTCGACAGAAATAATAGAGTGAAGATTGCTGACTTTGGAATGTGTACTGCGAATACGGGGGAAGTTTTGAAGGGTGAAACGGGCACATATCGATGGATGGCACCGGAGATTATTCGTCATGAACCATACAGTACCAAGGCCGATGTATACTCCTTCGGAATTTGTCTGTGGCAGCTTGTTACTCGTTGCACGCAGCCTTTTTGCGATATGAATCCCATCCAAGCCGCATATGCTGTTACCAAGGGAGAAAGACCGTTTATCCCATACAATACTCCTGATTTTATCCGACAAATTATAACTGCCTGTTGGGAAGACGATCAGCTTAAGAGACCGTCATTCGCTAACATTTATTTGGGGTTATCAGCGTATTCTAATATTTCTTGTCAGCAGGATTATTCCATTTGAATTCACAATTTTGATAAATTTTGATACTTTTATATCATACAATGTGTAAATTTACAGTTTTACTTTCCCCTGTCCACTACGAGTATTTTCAATCAACTTAGCAGCACCGTAACTATAATAAGTAAATGATATAATGAGTAAATGAATATTGTGAGCGCTAGGATAATAACACCAACTGTAAAACATCAACTTACGTATCTTCACCTCCAGAATGACAAGGATTAGAATTGTTTCCATTTTTATCGCAAAGTTTTCCCCATCGATCTCGCTTTCCTTCTTTCACTCGTAGTTCCACAGGGCCATGAGCGAAGATGCACTTATACTTCTTCCGCATAGGACAGGATATGCCTTGACTCGTGTCCCAATGATTGCAAAGCCGGGTGCGAAACTTGGGATCTTCTAGGCATTTCGCTATATACACATCTCGTTTCGTATCCGATCCAAGTATCCACACTTCTTGCGATCGAATCCATCCTCGACAATTGTAGGATTTGGCGGCGGAACTACCTTCCCATATTATCAAATCATCACTAGGGTCCTTCTTGCATGAGAGTATCAAAGATAGTGGGGAGTGTTGATCTTTTTTATCGTCGATTTCTTTAACCGCGTTGGTTTTTTCGCGGATAGTCTGTGTATCCGTTATTGATTTTTTGGATGGAATGCGGTATTTATTTGCAAGAGGATCATCAGGCATAAGATGCTGCCGACAAAAGGAATAGCAATGCTGGACAAGCCTTGGAAACTTGGACTCAAAATATCCTTGAAGGCTTTCGCTCCCATGAAACATGCGCTGTCTCAATTCTATCGGTATTTCATCAAAATGATGATGCTTATTCCTTATCATTCGTAAGCAATCTCTGACACTCGATGGATCATATGATCTATACTTTGATAAATGAGATAAGAGATCTTGATCCACTTTTAAATTCCACGCATCGCCGACAATCTTTTGTGCAGAACGCTCTATGGCTAGGATATCGAACGATGGTGAACTATTGTTATTGGCTAAAAGGGATTCCGCTTCCAATCTGTCTGAAAAATCACAAAGAAATGAGGACCTTTTCACAGAGTCCCAAAAGTAAGGATGTTCGCAAACTTGACAAGCTGTAGGTCTCGACTTAGCCTCCCGCTGAATCATCCATGAGACTAGATCAAATGCGTCAATAGACGTATCCTCAAGACTTGATAACTCTGGTCGATTTTTCATTATATTAGCTTCTCGCTCATACCTGCATTGAAAAACGTTTCTGAAGTTAGTCTAGTTATTGAAAACGACATATTTCAATGTATTCACTACCTTACCATTCTCCAAAGGGGTGAGAACCAGGAAGAAGAGCACTATAGAATACACAGCCAAGAGAGAAAATGTCTACCGATCGACTTGTACGTGTATTTACCGAACTCTCTAGGATAGGTGAACCCTCTTTCGAGTCACTACTATATTCTACATTTCGTAATGGAATATCAGTTGATCGACGCGCCATAATTTCAGGGGCTTGCCATCCTACGCTTCCAGGGCCAGCTCCACCGATTGTAGATGCTTCCGTTAAACCCCCCCTTACGCTTACACCGTAGCTACTTTGAGAGGACAACTGCTTACCAAGTCCCATGTCGGATATTTTTGGTAAATATTGATCATTTATAAATGCTCTGTACAATTGATCCATACCGTCATCAGAATTCGGTTCGAAAAAGCTGTCTTCACGGGTTTTATGAGCCAGAAGAATATTAGCTGGCTTCAAGTCTCGATGTACGATGCGTAATTCGTGTAGGTGTCGAACCCCCAAAGCTATATGAAACAAAATTTTCCTTGTAGCGTATGCCACAACTTGCGGTTCGTAAGCTTGAATGGATACTTTCCTTTGTACAGATGTTATGAGATCTTGCAGAGACGCATTGCACATTTCTAGAGCTAAGTAAACAAAGTCCCCACGAATCTCTTTAAAAAAATAACGAACAACATTTGGATGCCCATCACTCTCAATCAGCAAGGAAATTTCTCTATCTGCACTCGCATGATAATTTTTGAGCATACGTTTTACTGCAACATGGCGACCCGCTGAAGCCATAAAAGGTTAATGTGTAAGGACGCGATGATATCAATAACCTAAGATCAAATTATTCACATATAAAAACCTACCAAGAGAGCCCTTGAAAACCACTGTGCCATGCCCACCGTATCCCAGAATCGTGTCAGAAACATAGATTAGACGACTCAAGGAATCTTCTTGGGTATCAGTAGATGTTTCTAAGACTAATGATGGGACATTATTTTCATGCGAGGAAGAGACAGTACTAAAACGTCGTTTTAAAGCACGGGTATCAACATTAGAGTCAGCGTAGTCAGCTTCGCTATTTTGTTTTCTTCTTTGTTCACGTTTTCTACGTGCAAGTTCAAACGAAATGACGAGTGTAAGTGTCACTACGGGAGGGATCCATGACAAAAGGAAACGAAGAAGTAAATTGTATCGACTATTCCTTGATCGGTTCTCTTCCTCTTCTTGCATTCTCTGCTTAAGAAACCAAACATCCGGTGGCGAATATCCAGCAGCTAATAAGTTCATCCATTCAACATTGGAATGAAAGGGAATATCCATTTGCTTAGAGTCATTTTCAGACCCAGTAAGATGATATAAGCATTGTGGAAAAGTACTCATAGAAGGATTACATATAGGAGACATGGATGCAATAGTGTTTCGAACACTAGCATCATACGTAGGATAGAATGAATCATCTTGCCTGACTACTGTTTTCGTATCAGGAGACCATACAGCTATATTTCCTGACGTTGTCGTTATTGTGGATGCTGCTGTTGAAGAAAGCGATGATGCATAAGTGGCTTTTGATGAAATAAAGCGAGGTAACCGTTGAAGAGCATGGAGTTTTGAATCACCGTCCTCCTCCTCTTCCATTGGAAATAAGGGTATGGCAAATAATTGACCGGAAGATAAAGCACCGACTATAGCAGCATCATCTGGCTTATTATTTTCCAAGGGAACATCTGTAAGTATATCCACAAATAACGAATGACCTGAATATGCATCCATGGCGAATACGACAGGACTTGTGAATGGCTCTTCTGTCATCCATAGTAATTGACCAGTTTCAGGATGATACATAGTCAGTTGACCCTCTGGAGTCGAGATAATGGACCCTGGAATGAATGGACTACTATCCGTGTGCTGCATCAAGGATTGTTCTATCCTAGTATCATGATGATTGTTACTACGAGGAAGTAATAAGTGTTGTTGATACTGTGGATTCTCAGAGTCTTTGTTATTAAGAAATGTCCCTGCTGATTCAAGATTGGGATGATGATTCTTTCCTCGAAATCGTAGACCCTTGGATCTTGGAGATTTCCTTGATACAGGTGGAGGAATGAAAATTTCTAAACTTTTATCGTCATCACTATTTTGATCCTTATGCCTAATGGTTGGATCCATTTCTTGAAACATATCTGTGATACTACTCAATTGACTCGTTGAAAATCGTACATCTTCTTGTAAGGATGGGGGATGAAATACAGACACTGTATAATCTTCTCTTCCTATCCAAATTAAATTTCTAGTCTTGATCTCCAGTGTTTCACTTGTATATTCGTTGGAGGATTCGGTTTCATTCTTTTTACCCTCCGTTTTATTTTCCGTTGAGGTAGATGTAGGATGTTGTTGTTGATTCTCTGGAAATATGTGTACTATTTCACCTGTATTACGATCTAATGCCGCTGTCATAGTTGTACTAGAACCAATATACAATCGACCTTGAGAATCAAAAAAAGGTGAATGATTCACAATATCTCGTGTCATGGAAGATAATGTCCAATCTTTATTCGGTATCCATAGAATATTTTTCTTATTACGTTTATTCTTTTTTGTAGAAGACGTTGGATGCCATGTACTACTATCATCCTTGGTAGAGGAAGTTGATGAAGGTTGTAAGGTTCTCCATAATTTATGATAGTATTCCTCATCTTCTTTTGCAAAGGGTGTAAGAAACACTCGTCCATCAATGGAGGGTATAGCTAATATAGACGCATCAAAAGGAGAGGATGAGGATGATGCTTTGGTCTTTTGGGTATACGATCGTGTTGTGGTAGTTGTAGAAACCATGGGCATAAAAAACTGTCTTCCATTTGATGAATGTCGTGGAGTTGATGCCGTAAAGGATGATGAGGATGTGAAAGTATCCGCAGTCTGTGAATGCTTCTGTTGATCTGCCTGTGGTGACAATGGTAGTGAATGGGATTGTGTCCAAATAATTTTTCCTGTATTTCTATCTAAACCAAAAAAGGCCCCATCTAATGTAGCTATGACTAGTATGTGTTCACCCCTATTACTGGTGTATTCATCGTTCGATGAGGAAGACGAAGATGATACCGTTGTTACGATAGCATTGCTGCTGCAGGATGATTCAGAATCAGTTGATTCCAATCCAGGTGAGTGAAAACTACGATGTTGATCTTTAGAACCACTACCATACAATTCCAAGATATCTAAATCAATATGCGTTTCTGATTCATCTCCTTCTATTTCTCCCGTTCTAGCGTTCATGATCGGTCGTGTATATAAATCAGACTCATCATGAGTTTGTGATTTTGATGATAGAATTGGTAAAGTCTGTTCTAGAAGAGTCGTATTCGTTGACGTGCTACTATTTGATTCAGTAACAACGACATTGGCATGAAGAATAGTCCAACAAGTAGACAGGGTCATGGCCCATAGAAAAATATGAATATGATACTTCATTTTTTCAGATTTTGGTTTTCTTCTTTTTCCTTTATACATCATCATCATCATGATGTATATTTTTTCCTCTCTTTCTATGTTTAAGATTGGTTAATCGATGAAGAAAGAAGGAAAAAGTTGATAGAAATACTTTTGTACGGTTTCCGTATATATACGATCAAATCAAAAAGGAGGAAGGCGTGTCCACAAAAGAACGACGGAGATGAAAATGGTTGACTGATGCTGCTGCAGCGATTCTCAGTTAACGTCACCCTACCGTGACTGGCTAAGTACAGTACTACTGTACGTAAACCTACATCGCGCGTGTAGAAAGTGGTAAACAAACGCCGGCTATGTACAGTAGTTCTATTACGTAGGTCTACTGAAGGCCTACTGTCTGCCCGCCGGTCGGGGATCGCTTTTTTCTTTTTTCTCTGAAATGCAGAAATTTTAGCTATAATCTATAATAAAGATCTGCAAAACACGCTTTTTGATCATTGACACCATATTATTATTTCCCATCCCCCCTAAATGTATGCCTTCGAGATATGCATCCATTAGAAAAAGAGAAACTCCTCTATCATATACAGCATTTGGGATTCGTAGAACCAGTACCTCCTCCTACTGCTTCCACGAATAAAAAGCCTGATTTTATTTGTCAGTATGAATATTGGAAACAACGATCAGAAGTGGATGATGATGATCATACAAATGTGACGATGGAGGCAGAAGCAGCAGCAGTAGTAAATACTGAATCCGAACCTAATCAGTATAAGCAAGAGTCTTCTGATACAACAACACCGTCCAATATTGCCAGGGAACACTCCAAACCATCTTTGAGTAAGAAACGGAAGTTGCTCGATTCATTTGTATCGTCGTCATCATCAATATTGAGAGATTGTCAATCAAAGTCTGAAACGAAGAGGATGAACGATATTCTTTTAGAACGGAACAGACAAGAAGATCAAGAGACTCCTTCTATACAAAGTCTTATTCCTAGACTAGAATGTGCCAACACTACCGGTACAGCTACAGGGGGAAATCCGTCCTTGAGACTCAAGATATCTTTGAAGAAAAAGGAGGATGAATTCTCATCATCACCCATTGTATCGCCCATTCCCATTGAAAAGGGGAGGATGAAAAAGATTGATACAGCAACGATACAGAAACTAAAGTTTATCATGAATCATCCAATCAAGAAACAACAACAACTACAACAAAAACATCCCATGGAGTCTTCGTCTACAACAGCATCCACATCTAGTGATACCAAGCCATGTGAGAATAGTATAAGCTCTCAAGGATCTACGTTTCATACGAACAACCATCCTATTTCAAGAGCATTAACTACTGCACAAGTACAATCCATGCTTGCTATTGAAGATACAGAACTTATGAATAAGAAGAAAAGTCAATCCTTGTCCAAACCATCATCCTCATCCTCACAAATCAGGGATGAAGATTCTTGGGTCCGACGATCGACACGTCAACCATCCAGATCAGCTATTACATCTTTATCTGTACAAACCTTGGTGGAGAAATTAAAGATGAATGATCCTGATTGTGTTGTATTAAAAATGAAGAAATATTTACCTGATCCAAATACACCCTCTGTCATTTTAGATACTGTATTGGATGCCTTGGAAGTTAATACCAATTGTCAAGCTTTGTATATACAAAACTTTAATGAGGGGATGAGAGATGAACAATTCTTACATTTATTAAAAATTTTACAACAACCTACGTGTAAGATATGGTGCATCAATGTGGGAGAAATATACAAGGTAAAAACAAGGACATGGGCTACGTTTGCAGAGGGATTGACATGGACGAATATTACACATATGTATGCTAGTGAACATGTTATTTCTAGTGCGATGAAAGAAATGATGCGTGAAATTATACGTGACAATCGTGGTAAACATACTATGCATATCGATCCTAATAATTTGGATATTATTGTTCAATGTACACATAATTGGTGGAATCCCATCAATGCAACGGTATTACGTCCCTATTTAAAAGATCATGGATATGAATATTTATTGAATGATAAAGTCAATCAAGGACAAAAGGGAATCAAAACAGATGTTTCCAAGATTTGATCTGTTTTTTTTTAATATTTGAAAAAAAATACTCAAGTATTACAAAAAAAGGGGAAGGATATATAACATATACAAATCTTTGACTGTTTTTTTAAAGATATATCCAAGAAATGAAGGGTTTCCAAATGGGGGAAAAAATTGCTTCCTTCTGGGAGAGGAATGTGTGAACTCTAATAATAGTATATTATTTTTCTTGTATGTCTATGTGTGTTTTTACTAGCAATAATAGCTGTAGAAATACATCAATCATCCTTATCCGACAGAACGATAACCCCCTAAGAGATCTAAGAATGAGATGAAAAGGAATCAATGGTACTTGGATCGCAACTTGAAGTGCACTGTGCTTTTTCATCTTTCATAACTTTACTTTTTCTAACCACCCGTTGATGAACATTATCTACTCCAAAAAGAAAACTTCATGGAAAACTCAGATGCTGGTTTCACGAGGGGATTCTTGAAAAAAGATATACTGAAGTCACAGCTTCAAGAGCCGATCTGATTTAACCTAAGATAAGAAGCACATGGATATGAAAATCTATTGACCAATCAAGGGCGAAAGGAAATAAAAATTGATTTTTTTCAAGATTAGATCTTTGTGATACAATTACAGATAGGGGAAGGGAATATTTATTTTAAATATAACCAAAAATGGAGGGTTTTCAAGTCAAAAAATTCTTCCCTTCACATGAGAGAGGAATTTGCGCACTCTAGTAGTAATATGTAATTTTTCTGTTGTGTGTTTGTTTTTATTAGCGATGATATCTGTAAATGTACATAAATGAAGGAAGGGAAAGTCGATCATCTAGGCAAGACTTGTCCAATAATTGCCTAAATCGACCAATCGATATTTCCTAAGAGCTATGAGAATGAGATGATGAGGAAACAACGGCACTTAGACTGCAACTTGAAGTGCATTGTGCTTTTCTTTGTTCGTGTCTTTTTCTAGCCTCCCATTCATGAACACTATCCACTCCAAACTTCATGGATAATTCAGATGCTGGTTTCACGAGGGGGTTCTCGAAAAAATATTCGGAGGTCAAAGCTTCAAGAGCCGAACAGCGATGTTCTGGATTCAAAGTTAGCAACTTGGAAACCAGCAGCATTGCATTCTCTGTCATCCATGTCGGATAGGGAAGTTTCTGTTTTAAAACTTGTCTAAGCTGTGAGGGTAAACGCGGTTCACCCACCTTAGGTTCAAAGTTCCTCCAAAGAGGACAAACTTTATTAATATTCGGCCAATCTTGGGACACAGGATGACCAAAGGTTTGGAATATCAACTCAATCTGGCTCGCTTCAGTTGTTCCCTTGAGGAAGCCGGTTCGTCTCATCATTTCAACAATGATACAGCCAACACTCCACATATCGATCTTGTCCGTATACTCAGAGCAGCCCAGTAAAAGCTCCGGTGGACGATACCATAGGGTAATAACACGATTTGTCAGATGCTTCATTTCCGGGTTCCAGCTACGGGCAAGTCCCCAGTCAGCAATCTTCAGCTCTCCGCGCTTATTTATGAGTAAGTTGGAGGCCTTAAGATCACGGTGAATAATTTTATTCACATGCATATAGTGCACACCTTGAAGGAGCTGCTGAGCCCAAGACTTGATATGATCTTGTGTTAGGCGAATTTCCGAGGTGTCTAATATACCGGTTAAATCATATTCCAGGTACTCGAATACCATGAAAACATTCTTGGGAATCTCATCTTTCTCTGTGTATAAATAAACAGAATACACCACGACGATTTAGATTGCACCAATACAAACAAATGTTTCCGTGTTAGTTCAAGAAACCATAGAAGATTAAATATCAAGACTACTGTATATAGAAACAGAAATACAAACACGGGGGTCAGACATCAAGGAAGTCGCACCTTTGGAGGTAACAATCTCCTTAAGCTTCACGATGTTTGGATGATTGAGAGCTTTGAGGATCTTGACTTCACGGATAGCAGTAATGGGGAAACCATTCTCTTCCTGTTCTGTATTGATGCGCTTGAGTGCGACAATCTCCCCAGTATCCTTATCTTGTCCCATAAATACACTCCTAAAAAAAATATATACAGCGGAGGAATAAGAAAAAGGTTTAGGAGAAAGTGATTTTTACAATGACACCGTATTTTTCAAAGTTGTATCATAGATGCAAACCGAATAATTTCATGAAAAAATGCTATTCCTTTTCGGGATAATATTGCTATGATTTTGAATTTATTTTCTGGCAAGCCGAAAAGCACACATATCTACCAAGAAATCAAAAGAAAGGCACATCCTATTCTCGCCAAGACAAACATTATTGCGATAGCAATTTTTTCTTTGATTATCCATGGAGACTTACCCATAGGTTCCTTGACCCACTTGATTTTTCTTGATGAAACTATTTACATCCCGTAAGTTCATGGGTATCCACATTGCATTCTTGGATGAATCCGATACCGTTGATGAAGACTGGGTTTTCGAAATTTTCCTCTCCCCAATTTGCTTCTCATTTCGAATCCTCTTGTCACCAATCTTTTCCGATGAATTTATGGGAGCTTCAGGCTGCCATGTTGTTGGAGGTGGCGGAGGTGGAGGTTTATTCATTGGCGGTGGCGGCGGAGGAGGAGGTTTCGGACGATCACGACCCGATGAATTTTGCATCCTCTTCACCTCAGTAACAATCGTTGACATTGATATTCTATGTATCTATTTTTAAAATTTATAGGGATTATTGCATTGAAACGCCAGGAGAAGCAAATATATTATTGTATTCAAAAAGAAAAGGTGTTGTGCGAGCGAGAAGGTTGTACAATCATTAGATGTGAATCAGTCAAACTGATTTTGCTTTTCGACAAGAAAAGGACGTATGTCCAAATCAAGCGACAATCGTTCAAAATTTTATGATAAAGATTTCGGAAGTGATGTTATGGAATTAGTTTAATGGATTGTATGATGGAGGGGATATATCGTGTTTGGGGGTGGATGGGTGGGTGTATTTTGGTGGACAAGTGGGATCGATGATCATCGGCGAACTCAAGAAACTGCTGCTGCTTGCTGCTTGCTGCTTGCAAGCGGATGGTCTTCGAAGCCGTACATGTATTACATACCAGCGCATCAACAGCGTGCCACTCCTTCGAACAGTATGTACATGTACATACAGTACACTACTGTAATGTACATACTTGTATCAAGCAGCCAAAAAGTAGTTGTGTATGTATATGTATCCTGCATGCATGGGGCTGATGATTTGTTTAACTTCTTCTATTGACAGCAACGGCAACACACGACACTTTGAATGATATGGTCAACATTCTAAAGTTGTCGTCATACAAGATTTTTCGATCAACAAGTTACCGTAACAATATTCATTATAGTATCTTGGAA